>Ga0187878_1004584_pt1 | contig 10673 bp, 19 predicted proteins | sample June2016WEW_17_1_FD_132979 | JGI IMG/M metagenome (GOLD analysis project Ga0187878, IMG submission 132979) | Peatland microbial communities from SPRUCE experiment site at the Marcell Experimental Forest, Minnesota, USA - June2016WEW_17_150 | ecosystem: Environmental > Terrestrial > Soil >...
GCCGTCATGGTCGAAGATGTAGCGCGGACCGTTTTTTACGCTTTACAACTCGGTCAGCCAGACGAGATCCCTGCTGACGAAGTCAGCCGTGCCCACCGCCGCTATCTCGATGAGTACGGACAACCCCAACGACATACGTGAGCGACTCCTGCTAAATCTTCCTCGCCGTTCAGGGCCATGGTTCAATCGGGGGCAAGGAGACTACACCATGAACGATGATACAGTAATCACAGTTTCAGATCAGCGACAATCCGTCGCCTACGTTTATCTTGCCAGCCTGACCAGCCCGATCAGCCGCCGGGTGCAGGGCTCGGCACTTGGCGTGATCAGCAGGAAGCTGGGTGCCGCCAGCCCGTTCGAGTTTCGGTGGGAGGAGCTACGCTACGAACACTTGGCCCAGATACAGTCGTGGCTAGCGTCCACCCACTCTGCTGCAGCGACACGACGGTATGTCTCAGCCGTACGGGGTTGCCTACGGGCTGCTTGGCGAATGGGCTATTTGGACACCGACACCTACATCCGCACCACTGATCTCACCCCCGTCCACGGGAATACGAAGCGGGGGAAGTACGCCACGCCAGAAGAGCTGGCGAAGCTGTACGCTACCTGCCAGTCAGCCAGCAACCGTAACGCCCGGGATGGGGCCATCCTTCGGCTCATGTTCTGTCTGGGATTGCGCTGCTGCGAGGTCTTGGCTGCCGAATTGGCAGACTTCGATCGCAACACGGGCAGCCTGCTGCTCCACGGGAAGGGCCGCAAGCTACGTAGCATTTTCGTATTTGGAACCATCCGGGCGGCGATGGATCGATGGCTGGAGCGGCGGGGAGAGCACGTGGGCGCTCTCTTCGAGGTGATCGATTGGGACGACGGCATCATCCATAAGCCCATATCGAGCACTTTGAGTATTTGGGAGCTCTACGACAAGCGCTGCCGCCGGGCCGGGATTTCCCGTCTGGCACCCCATGACGCCAGAAGGACTGCCTGCTCCAACCTACTGGGTTTGACGGACAGCCTGACCGTCGCCCGCATTCTGGGCCATGCCAGCCTATCCATCACGGCGATTTATGACAGGAGAAATGAGTCAGCAGCCCGGGACGCTTGCGAGTTGGCCGGGAAGGAGACGCAGTCATGAACGAGCAGAAGACATATATCGTTGAAATCACAAAGGGAGAAGGGAAGCAGTGGTTTTCCACCCATCTGCACGAGCGTTTCCTTGTCATCGTCGATATGGCAGGCTCCCGGGGCGTTGCCAAGTACCGGGTCGTTGAAGAGCCGGTCTTGATCTACGGGATCGAGGAGTGCATCAGTTACTTGACAAGTCGATATATCCCGGCTGATTGCTGCACTGTGATCGAGGACTAGGAGCTCGTTGAAATCAGCTTGTTTCGTTGCCAGTCGTAAAGGGCCTGCCAAATCACCGGCGGGCCTTTTATTTAGTCCCTTTCGATTTTGTGCTTGTTGTACTCTGTTGGACTCCGACATATAATGGTGAGGTCTATGGATAACGATTTCGAAAGAAACTACTACCAATTACTCACAGCGATTGATCACTGTTTGGAGAAGGGCCTAAACCCCCCAGCGCTGATCTTGATTTTTACCGGGATTGATACCATGAGCTGGTTGGCAGGCAACGATCAAGATAAAGTTGGTGACCGCTTTCAAACATGGGTAAATGAATGGATGCTAAAGACCCACCCGTTGCCTTGCACGGCGTTAGAGCTTTATGCGGCTAGGTGTGCAGTTTTACGCACCCTGACCCCCACTTCCGATTTGAGCAGGAATACTGGGGTAAGAGAACTTGTTTATGCGTTTGGGTCTAAGAAACAGCGGGAGCTGGAGATATCGATCCAACTGAACGGGTTTTCAGAGAAGTATGTGGCCATTCATGTAAATGAAATATTGTCGTCATTTCGGGAGGGGATTGTAGCTTTCCTAGATAGTTTGAATAGCAGCCCGGAGAGGAAGCAGTTGTTTCTTCAAAGGGCAGCCAAGCAGTATCACTATCTGGACGATTTGACTACTTCTTCTTAGCTTCCCTGCTTTTGCTTGGGCCCTATACCCTACATGACGAAGGGCGGAGTGGGGCCTTGATTGGCCTGCAGGTCCAGCCGTCCCAGCAGCAGGTTGACGGCCAGATCGATGATCGCCGCCCGGTTCATCTGGGGATAGTAGCACCGGCAGGCACCGATGCGGGCGAAGGTCTCGTCCGTGAGGTCAATCCTGTGCTTACTGCTGTGCTGAGGTACATTCTCCATCAGATAGGCGGCTACCAGTTTGAGGTCTACTTTTTCCATAGTTTGGGCTCCTTTCAAGCCCGGAAAACAAAGCAGCCGCAGCGCCTTTCGGCCACTGCGGCAGCATATCCTGAGGTTCTAGTAAATTTCTTTACTGAACAGGGGGTCATACTACCACAGAATGGCAAATAAAGCAAGGCCCGGTCGATTGGACCGGGCCTGTTGCTTGGATGGGACGATCGGTGGTCACCGTGGGGCTTCGGCTACATTGGCCTGGCGAACCTTACGGCAAGACGGGCAGGCATGACCGGCTGACTCCCAAATGTGGCCGGGCCGGGGCTCCCACTGATTGTGGCACACGGGGCATTCTACGGTCGTAGGAACAGTCCCAGCACGACGGGCCTTCAGAGCTGCAGCCTTGCCTGCCTTCTTACATTCGGGATTGTCGCAGTAGCGCTGGGTATTTTGCGTCCAACGCCCGGGGATGAACGCCTTGCCACATATGGCGCAAATGCGCTTGGATATCTCGGCCTTGACGATGGGCTCAGCCTTATCGGCTTCGCCTTTTACGATCGACTTCTTGGACTTTCCGTTCTTGGTCATGTTTCTCTCCTTGGTTGATCCCGATCGGCGGGGACCGGGTGGGTGGGGCGCTCGCCCCTTGCAGGAGAAATTTGACCATATATGACCCAATTCCTGTCAAGTCCAGCGGGTGGCCTACCTCAGATGCTCGATATGCCACGGGCGGGGGATTGAGAGACCATCTGACATATACCTTTAGGGAGGGGGCCATATTCTGTTTCACAATTTGTGGAGTTTCACGGAGACACAGATCACCCGTCGGCGCTGGAGATGACGTCAACGGGTGAGTGTTCGAAGGCCCGGTCAGACGGTAGGAGGGGGCCGCTGCCCGGGTCGTCAGGATGAGCCCCCGCCCGAGCCCCGGGAGGAAGCCCGGACAGGGGATCAGGCCGGTCCGTCAGGCTACGGATCGGCGTTCCATCGGTGTGTCCACAGGGAAGATCTGCCCCGCCTGTGCCCCGGTAGACTGACTGGGGCAAGGAGCACCGGAATGGGTATTTTGAGCGGACACGGTCATGGGTCAGGGCACGAGCAGCGCTCGTTATCGCCAGCCATCTGAGCCAAGTAGCGAGCTTGGGAGCACCCAGATCAGCAGGGCCCTACCACGGAGCGGACACGAAGCCCACCCGTCCGCCATGTTCTCTATTTTCCTTTGCATTTGTCGAGCAGCTCTTTGAAAAGAGACTGCCCATTGTTGGCTTGATCTTCAGCCGGTTCAACCATCGCCGTCTTCTGGACGACCGTGGTATGGGTGACGGTACCATCAGGCGTGACCCTAGTGGTGTGAGTGGGCGCAATTTCTGCATCCTCATCCAGACTTTCGGGCGTTGAGCGGGCAGGAATGCGCCCGTTAGTTGTCATCGTTTGGTTTATCCTACGATGGGTCGAGGGTGCAGCAGGGGTCACACTACCGCCCTCTTTTCGAAGATCGCCGTGCTCAACGTCCGGAACGAGCCGTGAACTACGGGTACCATTTGGGGATATCAGGTGCAGAGCAGCAGCGTGAGATGCAGACTCGATCCGGTCGGGGTTGACGGGCTTACCTTCCGGACTGGCGGGCTCGTTGATCCTTGCCCGGTGACCGGTCGGGCGATCAACGCCCGGGTACTTATTTTGGTTTGGGTTGTACATATGCCTCCTTCAAGGCTTCTTGATATCTCGTCGGTACTGAGAGTTTTCTTTGATATCGACGGTCAGAATGTCAGCTGAATGGGCAGGCCCATTTCCCGGGCGGCCTGTTCCAGCGCTTCCCTGATACGCTCGGTTGCAGCCACTTCCCCATTCTGGGCCTGCAGCACCTGAACGATCATCCCTTGCAGGTGAGCGGCCATGGCCTTGTCGCCACGGGCAAGGGCAGCATCACGCTTTGGATAAAGTTGGGCCAGAGTTTCTTCCGCTAATCGGAAGAGGGTCTGTTCTTGGCTTTCACTCATAAGTCAACTCCTTGGCTGCACCGGCGTCCGTAACCGATCGGTCAGTCCTTTTTCAGATTTGGCATTTTCGTGGGCGGGGTCAGACCGGTGCGTTGATTGAGATGTGGCAGCTCGATCGGATCGACCCTAGCAACGGCGGCGCTGGGTGTGCAATCACAGGTACCACCCCGGTTCGTAGCACATAGGGGTGCATGTGCTTGGACCACACGGAAACTGTGGCCATCCTGATCTATCGGGTAATCGAGCCCCGCCGGTTGACGGGCGGCTAATCGCTGCAGGTTCAAGAAGCCTTCGTCGTCTTGGTTCACGAAGGGCACGCTGTCGATCAAAGCACGGGCAGATTGTTCCACCTCACGGTCGGCCCGTTGCAGCGGGGTCGGGGCCGGTCTTGAATTGATGCGGTTAGCCATTTCTCACCTCGGATTTGAATATTGGAGCCTTGCTCATTTTGCTGTTGAAGTCGATGGTCGGCCGCCAGTCGAGGGTGCCGAATTTCGCCAGCTCGCTGATGATCTCGTCGAAAGTCTGAACGGCAGGTACGGCCTCAGTGGCCGGACTGATACAGCCCGCCGCCGTTAGGGATTGCAATTCCTGCATCTGGGCTTTGAGCAATTGGTAACGAGAACACACCTCCATGACCTTGGCAGACAGGTCCAGCATGGCTTGCCGTACATCCTGATCGGCAGCCGCAATAGCTATCTGGTTGTCCAGTCGTTCGCCTGCCAACACCTCCATCCGTGCCTGCTGGGATAGGTGGGTGACGACGGAGGCCGCAGCGGTAACGGCAGCGACCAGCCGCTCACGCTTCGGTCGCAGGTACGATACGATCAGCGCTTCGCTTGCTTGCACCTGTCTGATCAGCTCGGTCGCTTTCTCCGTGTCCGGAGCGGTGGGGATGCCACTTTCAGCAGCAGCCTTCTCAGCATTTGCCTTGGCTATTTCCCCATCGCAGGCAGCCAGATCAGCCCGGGCTGCTTCGAGCGTAGCGACGGCCTGCTCCTTTGGTGACGGTACGGTCTCCACTATTGGCACTTCTTCCTGTAATACTGTCTTTTTCATGCTTTCCTCCGATTTCTGTATCCGGGTCACCCCGGTTAATATGGCAACGATACTGCCACTTTTCCTTGCCACTGTTTTTCCCGTGCCCTTCCGTGGGCCCGGACGGTCCAGATGGCCGGGATATATCCCGCTCCGTTCAACCGTGGGGCTCTCGTGCCCCGTCCTTGCCAAGGGAAACAGACACCGACGATCGACGTATCAAGGTTGAGTCCTCCTGTCATTGATGACCTTGGCAAGCTGGATATTTGTGGCCTTGGTCACTGCTGCCTTTGCGATCTCGGGACTGACGTGGATTTCCACCACCACTCCACCTGTGCGCTGGACGAAGATCGAACCACCCGCCTGTAGGACTTGCGAGACCAACTCCACCATGGAGTCGAACTTATTCCGGTTCATGCCGCTCCACAGGCGCTGGAATTTCAGATACCTGAACGAGATCACTCGATTTCTTTGGCACAGTCGGAGCAGGAATGGTCACGGGCGGGTCGTCAGGATCGGGTGACTCATACATCGGCCTGACATCCACCACGGTCGGAGCAGGAACGTCAACCTTCGGCTCCGGGGCTGGGAGTCGCTTCATAACCTCGATGAAAGCTTGGGTGATGTCGTTTCCACCTGCCATGGCATCGACCAGTTCTAGTGGCAGAGCTGCAAGCATCTCCTCATTCAGTACCAACGCTGCTATATTCAGACGGGCAGGGGCAGTGGCACCGGAAATGTCAGCGTGCAGCTTGATGATGTGGGCGGCCCGCTCGATCGCCTTGCCGTCGCCATTCAACACGGCAGGCCACAGCTGCATAAGCAAGGTATCCAGACGCTCACACTCTGTCCTGCGCATATCTTCCACGTTCTCGGATACGTATGCCCGCATGGCTCGGCGGACCAGCGCCCAAGCACTTTGACGGGTGATTCCCAAGGCCTTGCCTATATTGGCGTACGAGGACCGGTTGTTCTTGCGCATGGCAAGAGCCATATTCAGCCGGTCCATTGAGTCCAACTCCTCCTGCAAACGCTCCACGATGTTAGTGCCCTTTGTCAGCTTGGTTTGACACTGACGGTGTCGGGCAGCTTGCCGGTGCGGACGATCTCAGCCAGCTGCTCATCGGTATATTTCTCCATGTCGGGGCCTGCTATCGCCTGCAGGGTCTCGTTTGAGAGTTCTGACATTTGAATTTCACCGGCTTCGAGCCGCCGAATGATTTCAGCCAAACTCTGGCGTTTGATAGGTAAAGGATTATTTGGTGCCATGACTTGCCTCCTTTGCAGCCACACGAGCTGCCGCTTTATATTTCCGGTTGAGCTCGTTATAGTGCTCCCGGTGTTTGATCTGCCAGCGCCTGTTACTTGCTAACCTGTGGCACCGGTGACTGCAATAAAGCTGTGCAGGCCCAGGCGGCTCCTGGGGAAAAGGAACGAACTCCTTGCTGCAGGGCTTGTAGGCGCAAATATTTGTCGTTTGATTTGTCATCGATACCTTCCTTTCTCAATTGCCCAAATGACCGGGCGGGTCCTTTAATGAAAAGAGCAGGACACGTGCCCCCCGGCTGTGTCCTGTTCTGTTCTCTCGTGCTCTTGCCCGTGCTTGTGGTTCTGACTAGTCCGGCCCGTTCTGTGGGCCGGGCGCCGAAGGCGCAAGGTTGCTTGTGTAATCGGTTCCCTTTTTGGGTTCAAGAACCGGTTCAGGTGCAGCTACTGCACTATTTGAATGCAGCCCCTGCACTACCACTAATGCAGCCGCTGCACTATCACTAATGCAGTCCCTGCACTATTTTGCTAGATGCTCACCCCGCCAGTCTTGGGATCGACATACGTGGACGGGAGCCTCTCCTTAGGCCTGCGTTGCTTCCGCTGCTTCCGTTCCTCGATCTTTGGGTTGGCCCTCGGGAGGGTTTCGAGCATTAGGTCATTGAAGTAATAGCAGCTGGTACCGAAGCGGGACAACCCATCGCCCTTTGTGATGTAGTGATTTGCCGTTAGCACAAAGAGCGCATCGATCAGCTCCCGACGACTGCAGGCGGCCTCCCACATGAAAGACTCCATCCCAATGCAGCATCCATATTCGCCGCCCCCATCGTGTTTAGCCACGACGTAAAGGATGTTCTTCGCCCTACCACCCGTGATCGTAATGCGCTTGGTCGTGACAGTGCCACCCTCGAATATGTTCCGTCCACCCTTCACCCGGGTGCCACCAACGGTGGTCTCCTTATTAGCCGATAGGGTAGTGGGAAGACGGGCTTCCTCGACTGCATCCATCCGCTTCCAGCTAGTGGCAGGCATGACGGATCTCCTGCACAACATACCGCTGGCCCGCCGTCACGGGTTCAGTCTCTGATCGTATGTGAAAAATTAGCGTGTTCATAGATCTCCTTCGTTCCGTCCTTCGTGATAAAGCTACCACCGCATTGACTGCAGCGCAGCGCCTGTGGCGGAAGGTGATTGTGGTCAGGGCCGACGAGGGTGACACCCCATGAGTGGCCACAAACAACGCACTGGAGACTAGCCCGCATGCCAACGATCTCCACCTGCTCTGTACCTTCGATATGAACATCCATTCCTTACTCCTTCCCATCTTACCATCAGAAAGCAAAACTCCGGAGACGAAATAATTCGCCCGGAGCACGGTCTCGAAGCCGATGAACTTGTGAACGATTACAGAAAAATTGTACCACGCCAAAAACGCTCACACAAGTAGATTAGAAAAACGAAACCGGGAGACAGTCTTATACGAATGCAAGACAGTTCTATATCAATGAAAATCCTTATTCTCTTTGATACAAAAATGAACGCCTTGCTGTATACTTGAGCTAGGCGGTGGAAAAGTTATGACCCCAAAACCAATTACTCAAAACACTCTGTACTACGGCGACAACCTGCCGATCATGCGGGAATACCTGTCCGATGAAAGCGTGGACCTGATCTATCTCGACCCACCTTTCAATTCGAACCGATCATACAACGTGTTGTTCAAGGAAGAAGGCGGGACCGAGAACGAAGCACAGATTGCAGCCTTCGACGACACGTGGCACTGGAATGCTGGGACTGAACGAGCTTATCACGAGCTTATTCAGAATTCCCCCACCCGAGTGGTGGTGATGCTGGGGGCGTTACGAGATTTTATCGGAGCCAACCAGATGATGGCTTATTTGGTGATGATGGCTGCCCGGCTAGTGGAGCTGCACCGTGTGCTCAAACCCACCGGCAGCCTTTATCTGCACTGCGACCCGACTGCCAGCCATTATCTCAAAATTGTGCTAGACACAATATTCGGACCTCAAAACTTCCGTAATGAAATAATTTGGAAACGACAATCAGCACACAGCGGAGCAAGGAAATGGGGGGATGTGCATGATGTCTTACTCTTTTATTCGAAGTCGGATTATGTGTGGAATTCCATCTCTCAAGCCTATGATGTAAGTTACTTGGAAACCAAATATCGCAATCATGATGATCGAGGTAATTACAGACTGAGTGACCTGACCGGGGCGGGAACCTCTGGCGATGCCAATTCATCAAGAGAGTGGAGAGGCTATTCCCCAGCAGCGCTTGGAAGACATTGGGCCGTACCACGTGAAATTCTTGATAGTATTGTTGAGCCGCAAAATGTCGCACAATTGAATACCCAAGAAAAACTCGATTTGCTGGATCAGCATGGTTATATTTATTGGACACCAAGGGGAAAGAAGGGAGGTAAAGGATTTCCCCAGTATAAGAAATATATCGGCGAAGGTGTTCCGGTCCAAGACACAATTGTCGACATTCCTCCAATCAACTCACAGGCCCAAGAGCGCCTTGGTTACCCAACACAGAAACCACTTGCCTTATTGGAGCGGATTATCCAAGCATCGTCCAACGAAGGTGATTTGGTGCTTGATCCGTTCTGCGGGTGCGGCACGGCGGTAGCAGCAGCGCAAAAGCTCAAACGACGCTGGATCGGGATTGACATCACCCACCTCTCGATCTCGCTGATGAAATACCGCCTGAAGGATATGTTCAATCTCGACGAGAAGAAGGACTATCTGGTCGTGGGCGAACCACAAGACCTGTCCGACGCCCAGCAACTGGCCCATGACGACCGCTATCAATTCCAGTGGTGGGCACTCTCGCTAGTCCAAGCCAAACCGTTGGGCGGTGAAGGCGGGCGGGAAGGCAAGAAGGGGAGCGACAAAGGCGTGGATGGTGCAATCAACTTTATCGGTGATGGAGGCAAACTGCAGCAGCTGCTGATCCAAGTAAAGAGCGGGCACGTCAACTCGGGAATGATCCGTGATCTTTGCGGCGTCATCGACCGGGAAGGTGCTGCTATCGGCGCATTCATTTCGCTTGATCCCCCTTCACGGGATATGGTTACCGAAGCAGTGTCTGCCGGATATTTCCGGTCGGAGACTTGGCAAAAGGATTACCCCCGCATCCAAATCATGACAGTCGAAGACCTGCTGGGTGGGAAAACGCTCGAGATGCCGCCCTCTGCCTATGGGACATTCAAAAAGGCAGAGAAGGTCAAGAAGAAGGATGATGCAACACAGATGAAGCTGGGAGATGAGTAGCCAATCTGCATCGCTTCTAAAATGCAGTTTGTCGGTTAGTGAAAGGGGAGTTTCAAATGGACAAAATCTTGTCTGCTATTCAGCCCTATATTTCCTTAGTCAAAGACCTCGTCACAATCGCCTCTATCGGCATCGCTGGATATGTTGCCCTCAGAGGTCTCCAAGCTTGGCGTGACCAACTCAAAGGCACCTCAGACTACCAGCTCGCAAAAAGACTTCTCAAAGCGACGTATCAACTAAGGAACGCACTGCAAAGGGTTCGTGAGCCGTTCATAAAGCCAGGAGAATTCGCCTATGCTGTGAAGGAGGCACAGCTGGACATAAAATCTTCAGACAAGGACTTCCATGCAGCGTCAACTGCTGCAGTGTACCAAATGCGATGGAAACCTGTAGTTGAGGCGTCTCAGGCTCTTGACTTAGAGGCTCTCGAAGCGGAAACTGTCTGGGGCCCTGATGTGAGAGCTGCAATCACGACTATCTGGATCAACGTCAATACGCTCAACAATGCACTTGGCGCTTTCCTTGAAGACATGGGGTCTCCCTTCCTCACACTTGATGAAGAATATCGTAAGCATTTCCGAAGCATCGTCTATAGTGTGACAGACGATCCTGAAAACGACCCTTACTTGAAGAGCCTAACTTCAGCCATCAAGGTAATCGAAGAAATTGCTCACCGTTACATAACAAAATAATCCGGGCAGACGAGATCCCTGCTGACGAAGTCAGCCGTGCCCACCGCCGCTATCTCGATGAGTACGGACAATCTCATTGATTGTTCTTCAATCGACGTATCCATCTTCTTTATTGGAAAGAGCCAGGCC
>Ga0187878_1004585_pt1 | contig 10672 bp, 5 predicted proteins | sample June2016WEW_17_1_FD_132979 | JGI IMG/M metagenome (GOLD analysis project Ga0187878, IMG submission 132979) | Peatland microbial communities from SPRUCE experiment site at the Marcell Experimental Forest, Minnesota, USA - June2016WEW_17_150 | ecosystem: Environmental > Terrestrial > Soil >...
ACAGGCTGCATCACAAGCTGTCCTATCACGTTATAAATCTTTAGTGTTACGTTCGCTCTTTTCGGAATATCATATGATATTTTCGTCACAGGGTTGAACGGATTAGGGTAGTTCTGGTACAGTGCAAACTTTTCCGGTACATCACTTTTAATTTCGGTTATTCCCAGAACAGTTGTTCCCTGTTTCAGAACTATATCATTGTTCGGATCGAACTGCAGAGAGATCGGCTGCCTGTTGAAGTACCATGCGAAGAACTGGTTGTTCTGATCGTTCATAAACCTGATAGTTGTATCCGGTCCGGTCGAAAAACTGACCTTGATCGTGAGAGGCATCTTGTGGAAAGTTGAGTTGGTTTGTGTCTGGTTCGCCAGGAATCCCACCTGCCAATTGCTTCCTAAGGGTGTAAAACTATATACATTCGCATACACGGGATGATTCGGCTGTTTCACCCATTCATCGATGAACCATGTAAGGTCCTGACCGGAGACTGCACTAATCTTTGCGGTGAAATCATCGGTAACTGAGTTTTTGTATCTAAAGTTTGTAGTATCAAGACAGTATCCTCTTAAGCAGTTAAAGAAAATAGATGTATCCTGCAAAACATATCTCAACATGTGCAGAACACATGCACCCTTATCATAAGTAATAGCCTCATTAAATAGATCAGACATTGGAGGGTTATATATCGGATAGCCTGGATTTGCTGAAAGATAATAGCTTGCATCGCTGTTGATATCATTTTTGTAGGAGGTGTATCCTCCGGTATATTCGTACCATATCGCTTCACAATAGGTAGCAAACCCTTCATTCAGCCAGATATCCGCCCACGTTCCGCAAGTAACAGCATCCCCGAACCACTGGTGCCCGAATTCATGCGAAGCAAGGTTTGCGCTCCATATTGAACAGAAGAAATTGATTAATGATTGGTTTTCCATACCGCCGCACCACCCCGGAGATTGGTTTGAAGGCAGTGTGGTAAAACCAGCCTTTTCGAAAGCATACTCTCCGAACTTCTGTGAATAATAGGTTATCATCGGGAGAATTACATTCTTTACAGGAGCAGGGTTCTCGCCTGACGTATAATAAAATCTGATAGGGATACTATCTGCGGGATTGGATAACTTATGCCAGTACATTATATCAAGTTGGTAATTTACTTTCCCGATCATAGTCATTAGGTATGTCGAGATGGGGTCCCTGCTTATCCAGTGATAATAAATAGTATCGCCCGTAACTGTAGAATCATGCAGTGTACCGTTTGAACCGAGTCTTACATTCGACGGGACCTTAGCTGTGAGATCCAGTGTGGCTTTATCGCCGGGTTTATCCCAGCACGGGAACCATTTCCTTGCCCCCTCGGGTTCAGCATCGGTGCATACTGCTCCCGTATTCACATTAAATGCATTGTCGGTCACATTCAGGTGCCTGAAATAAATTTTTACGTTAACTATTTCATTTGGATTATAGGTCCTGTCCAGGTTGATAGTTAGAATATTGGAAGCATATGTAAATGAAATCGCAGACATGCTGACAGAATCTATAGCAAGTGAAGTATTAACTGCATCCAATGTGATGGAATTCAATGCCGTATCGACAAGAAATTTAATGATTTCATTCGCTGTACACGTTTTTGGATAAGGAGAAATGAAACAACTCCTGATATCGAAGTACATTTTATAATCCAGCACATCGAACTTATGTTTCGGTGTATTAGGGGAATCGTTGTTCGATAATAACAGATGAGGATTGTTCATTTTCATCTGCGAGCAAATTGTTGACCCTTTCTGTTCAAATGTCTGTGCGGAAAAATGAGCAGAGATTGAAAAGAACAGGACCAGTGAAAGTATAATAAAGGTTTTCATTTTATGAGTTAATGGATAAAAATTAGTAAATACTGACCTATAATATTGCGAATTATTGCATTCATTACAATAATATATTTAATCATTAATTGTAACAAAAAACCCCGTAAGGTTAAGACGGGGTTTCATTAAAAAATTAATTAACTCTACTTCAAAAGCACCATTTTCCTGCTGTCCGTAAAAGTACCTGCTTTTATCTCATAATAGTAAACTCCTGACGGCAGATTGGAAGCATCAAATTCTAAATGATATTTTCCGGCTTCTTTTACTTCGTTCACCGGCTGCATCACGAGCTGTCCTATTACGTTATAGATCTTAAGCGTAACTCCGGACCTCTTTGGTATATCATAAGAAATAACTGTTACCGGGTTGAACGGATTCGGGTAATTCTGGTGTAATGCGAATACATAGGGAATCTGATTCTCGTTCCCGATACCGTTAATTATACCCTGAACCGTCGAGCCCTGCTTTAATACTATATCATTATTGGGATCGAATGAAAATGCGATTGGCTGCCTGTTAAATGGCCACCACCAGATCTGATTATTTGCATCGTTCATTACACTGATCGAGGAATCCGGTCCCGTTGCAAAAGATATCTTCAATACAATTGGCATTTTATGGAATGGAGTAGTTGTCTGGGTTTGATTTGCCTGGAATCCCACCTGCCAGCTGCTTCCGCCGCCGGTAAACTGGTATATATTGGCATATATCGGATGGTCTACCTGTTTGACCCATTCATCGATAAACCAATGGAGATCCTGTCCCGAAACCTGGCTGATTTTAGTAGCATAGTCATCCGTTACCGAATTTTTATACCTGAACTGCGATGTGTCGGTGCCGTAGGATTTAAAACAATTGAAGAAAACCGAATCGCCCAGAACATACCTGAGCATATGCAGAACGCATCCGCCTTTGTAATATGTAATTGCAACATTAAAGAGCGTGCCTACGGGCGGTGTATTCTCAGCCCATGAAGGATTGTACATCGGCCAGTGCGGGTTGTTGGCTATATAATAATTTGCCTTGTTCACAACATCGGCTTTATACGAAGCATATCCGCTCGTATGTTCTTTCCACAACGATTCAATATAAGTAGCAAAACCTTCGTTAAGCCAAATATCAGCCCATGTACCGCAAGTAATAGCATCGCCAAACCATTGATGTGAGAACTCATGCGAAACCGTCACTACATCCCAGCAGGAGGAGCACAGGGTTGTTAAGGTCTGGTTCTCCATCCCGCCCCAGGGAAATCCCGATACGGGAGCGGTTGTGAACCCGTTCTTCTCGAATGCATGTTCGCCGAACAATGTAGAATAATATGTTGTCATATCTTTGATGTATCCCTCGGCACTCAGTGCTTCGGAATTAACATAATAGAAACGAATTGGAATACTATCGATAGGATTTGCAAGCGAATGCCACCAGACGATGTCCAGTTTAAATCCTATCTTACCGGTCATGACAACAAGATAGGTTGAAATCGGGTCCCTGCTTACCCAGTGATAATACAATGTATCGCCTGTAAGAGTTGAATCAGCCAATCTTCCGTTAGAACCCAGTCGAGCTGCTGCCGGAACTTTTACAGTAAGATCTAAAAGTGCTTTATCGGAAGGTTTATCCCAGCACGGGAACCACTTGCGTGCACCTTCCGGTTCACAGTCGGTCATGATTGCCCCGTTGCCTGCGTAAAATGCCCCGTCCGAAACATTTAGATGCGAATAACTGATAAGCACCGAGGCTGTTTCATTGGGATTGTATGTTCTGTTTAATGTTATAGTAAGTATATCGCCCGAATGTGTAAACGATACTCCGGCAAGACTGACCGAATTTATCGTCATGGAAGAGTTAACCGCATTAAGAGTTATTGAATTTAATGCAGTATCCACTCTGAAATCTACTTGAACCGTAGCATTATAACTTTTGGGATACGGTGAGATGAAACAACTTCGTATATCAAGGTTCAGTGTATATTTCAGCACATCGAATTTATGCTTCGGTGTATTGGGCGAATCTCCCTGATTAAACACCTGGAAAGGAGAATGCTGTTTCTGGTACGCGCACAATTCAGGTCCGGATACTAACTGCTGAGCAGTTACGGATTCCAGAAAGGATGACGATACGAACAGCAATACGATTAGTAATATTACCTTTTTCATATTAAGAATGATGGGTTAATTAAATTATTCTTTTATTAATTAAAAAATAACATTCATTCATAATCAAAACAATGTAAATCTTAATTAATACCCTTTAAAGATAGATAAACACCTGTTAAATTTAGGTTATATCAATATAAATTTTCATTATTTTAAATAAATGAGTAAAATTATTCCCATAAATAGACCGTTGTCGAAAAGAACATTATTAAAAAAATAGTAAACCCTGTTTTCATCTTTTTGCAGTTAAATTGATTTCATGGATTTGTTAAATAATATTATTAAATATTGCGGTCAATTTAATTAAATTATTGATCCTGAACCGGCAATAAATTGATGAAGAGCCCCGCTGTAAAATAAAACAAGGGAGCAAGCTCCCTTGTTAAAATTATTATATAAGATTGATAAAAATGTTATTTCACAAGCCCTTTGAAATCGGGTTTCCCACCTGCGGATCGCCGTGCCTGCAGCAGGCAGGGGCAGGCAAAAGTGATTGCATCACTTTATCAACACCATTTTCCTGGTATCTGTAAAAGAACCTGCCTTTATTTCGTAATAATAGACTCCGGACGGCAGATTTGATGCATCAAATTCTAAGTTATATTTTCCAGGTTCCTTTACTTCATTTACGGGCTGCATTACAAGCTGTCCTATCACATTGTATATCTTGAGTGTGACGTTCGCTCTCTTCGGAATATCATATAATATTTTAGTTACAGGATTGAACGGGTTGGGATAGTTCTGGTATAGTGCAAATGTACCGGGAATCTGGTTCTGACTTTCAATACCGTTAATTATGCCCTGAACTGTTGAGCCTTGCTTTAATACAATATCATTGTTGGGATCGAAAGCAAATGAGATCGGCTGCCTGTTGAAAGCCCACCACCAGATCTGGTTATTTGCATCGTTCATTACCCTGATGGAAGTATCCGGTCCGGTTGCAAACGATATATTCAACACAATAGGCATCTTATGGAACACAGTGTTGGTTTGGGTCTGGTTCGCCTGAAAACCCACCTGCCAGCTGCTGCCGCCGCCTGTAAACTGATAGATATTCGAATACACAGGGTGGTTGGGTTGTTTAACCCACTCATCAAAGAACCAGGTCAGATCCTGTCCTGCAACAGCGCTCATCTTTGCTACAAAATCGTCCGTCACCGAGTTCTTAAATTTGAAATTCGTCGTATCCGTTGCATACTGACGGAGACAGTTAAAGAAAAGTGTAGTGTCCTGCAGGAGATATCTGAACATGTGCAGCACACATGCCCCTTTATCATATGTTATAGCTGTATTGAACAACGTACCCGTTGGAGGTGTATTTTCAGCCCATGAGGGATTATATATAGGCCATCCGGGATTTCCGGATAAGTAGCCGTTCGCATCTCCGACGATATCACTTTTATATGAAGCATAACCACCGGTATGTTCATACCATAGAGCTTCGCAGTAGGTAGCAAACCCTTCATTCAGCCAGACGTCTGCCCATGTACCGCAGGTCACCATATCCCCAAGCCACTGGTGTGCAAACTCATGTGATGTTAGATTCTCGCCCCAACACCCCTGACAAAATGTTGTCAGAGTCTGATTCTCCATTCCTCCCCACGGAAAGCTTGATGCAGGAGCTGTTGTGAAACCGTTCTTCTCAAAAGGATGCTCACCGAATCTCATAGAATAATAATTCGTCATATCTACTATAATATTCTGTATCGGAACAGGGTTCTCGCTTCCCTGATAATAAAATCTAATTTGAATACTATCTGCGGGGTTCGATATCTTGTGCCAGTAAACTATGTTCAGGTAATAATTGACTTTTCCGGTCATCACCATTAAATAAGTTGATAACGGATCCCTGCTTATCCAGTGATAATAGAGAGTATCACCGGTTAAGGTAGAATCATTTAAACGACCGTTAGAACCGAGCTTAGCATTTGCTGGCACTTTTACTGTAAGATCCCATGTTGCCTTATCTGAAGGTTTGTCCCAGCATGGGAACCACTTTCGAGCTCCTTCGGGTTCACAATCGGTCATTACACCACCGCCGCCTGTATAAAATGCCTGGTCGGAAACAGCAAGATGCTGGTAATTAATTTGCACCTGGACAATTTCATTCGGATTGTATGTTCTATCAAGATTAATCGTGAGAATATTAGCACTGTGTGTAAAAGAAATTCCTGAAATTCCTACCGTATTTATCTGCAATGAAGTATTAACTGCATTAAGTGTGATAGAGTTCAGCGCTGTATCAACTCTGAACTTAATTATCTCCGTTCCCGTGTATGATGTCGGGTAAGGTGAGATGAAGCAGCTCCTTATATCAAGATTTAATTTATAATCCAGAACATCAAATTTGTGCTTCGGTGTATTCGGAGAATCACCAGGGTCGAGTATAGGCAGGGGTGAATGCTGTTTTTTATATGCGCACATATCATGTCCGGTCATAAATTGCTGGGCATAGGAAGAATTAATAAAAGCACCGCATAGAAACAGCATGGTGAATAGTAATATTACCTTTTTCATGTTTGAATTGAAGGGTTAATGAAATTAATTTTTTATTAATGTACAAATTAACATTCATTCATAATCAAAACAATGTAAATCCTTATTAATCCCCTTTCAAGATATACAAATACTTGATAAATTAAGGTTAAACTAGTATAAATTTACATTTTTTTACAAAAGAAATGAGTAAAATTATTCCCGATAAATCGAACCCGGATAAAATCAAATTACTTGAAACATTCGATAATTCTTACGAGGGCAGGGATTTCTTAATTATTCACAAAACAAATGAATTTACTTCTATTTGCCCGCGGACGGGACAACCCGATTTCGGAACAATCACTATCACCTATATTGCTAATAAAAAGTGCGTGGAATTAAAATCGCTGAAATATTACCTGCAGGCTTACCGCAATGAAGGAATATTTTATGAAAATGTAACTAACCGGATTCTTGATGACCTAGTCAAAAACTTGAAACCGAAATGGATGGAAGTCAGAGGAGAATTTTCAATAAGGGGAGGTTTGCAGTCGATTATAGTTGCAACATACGGGAAAAGATAAAGAAGTTTATTATATTAACAAAAGGAAATTAATTTTTAGTTTATTATATCATTCCCTTTTCCTTGAAGCTGAAATAGCCGTTTTTTGTTACTATTATATGGTCCAGCACTTCTATCCCCATCACCTTCCCTGCCTCAGATAATCTTTTCGTTATTTTCATGTCTTCTTCCGATGGTTCAGTGTCACCCGAAGGATGATTGTGGGATATAATTATAGAAGCTGCATGTTTTCGAATAGCTGACTCAAATGTTTCCCGCGGGTGGACAAGGCTTGCAGTCAAAGTGCCCGTAGAAATACTGTCTGTTCCGAGAATCCTGTTGCGTGTATCGAAAGATACAACAAGAAATTGTTCGCGGGAATAATTTATTATCTTTGATTTTATCAACTCAACAATATCTCCCGGCGATGTAACCGGTCTTAACTGCAGGTTTTCCTTTTCATCCTCAGTGATCTTCTTATTAACGCGTCTTGCAATCTCAAAACATGCTAGGAGCTGGGAGGCTTTTGCGGGACCCAGACCTTTTATTTTTTGCAGATCTTCCAAGGAAGCTTCGAATACAGCCTTCAGTGAGCCAAAGTGAGCGAGCAGCTTTTGAGCCATTACCACGACCGATTCCCCCTGCGATCCGCTGCCGAGTATAATAGCGAGCAGTTCATGCGAAGCCAGAGAGCCCGCACCATTTTCCTTTAATCTTTCACGTGGACGCTCGGATTGGGGGAGATCGTGAACGGTGTATGTCTGCCGGGATTGATTATATCCGGTCTTATCTTTCATACTGAATTATTGTTTAATACAGCAATATAACAATTCGATCTATAATACTTAAAGACAAATATGAATATTATTTTCATTGACCTCAATTTAATAAAAAACTCGTCCTCTGACACGGAGTCAAAGAACGAGTGAAAAATTGTGATATCCCGAAGTTCAGCAGAACAAACGATTTTCTAAGGTACCCTCAGCTTAATTCTGAACCGCTTGCCCGGTTTGTTTAAGGTCCTTGTATTATTTTATTAAAACCATTTTCCTAGTTTCAGTAAAATCTCCGGATACCATACGATAGAAATATACCCCGCTTGATAAAGTTGATGCATCAACTGTAATAGAGTATTTTCCTGCTTCCCTGTTATCATTGAGAACCGTTTTAACTTCATTTCCAAGCACATCATAAATAACGATCTTTACCAATTGCTTTTTTGGAACAGCAAAGCTTATAATAGTCGACGGATTGAAGGGATTCGGATAATTCTGGCTCAACTGAAACGTTAATGGAACCGTGCTCTCCTGATTTCTATTGGACACCATTGGTCCGTTCCAATCAAATTTATATGCCCGGTAGCTAATGTCCCCCTGGGGAAGGCTCATTTCAAATACGACGGTACCGTCCGATTTAACTTCAGTAACCGAAGGATTAGTCATACCCCATGCTATCAATGTATTTCCGTTGGTTAGTCTTTGCACATAACCCATAGCGCTACCATAAATGTCTGGACTGTGCCTATACTCCCATATTGCAGTAGCCGTTTTATTTACCTCATCAACTGAGTATTCTACTGCTCTTGAGAAATGCGGGGTGTGAAAATTCCCGTTATCGTATAATGTGAGATCTCCATTAGCAATTCTCCTGATTGCATGCTGATAAGTAAACTTAAGGGTATCCCCAATAAAAGTAAATTGATTATTTTTACCGCCAAAACGCCATATTATATCACCGGTAATATGATTTATTTTCGTTATTTCATCAAGATGACGCGAGGATATAATAATATTCGTGTCATTGTCTATTTCAATAGCATTACCGTGAACAGCATCGATATAAGATGAAAGGAGATTTTCATGCCATGCGTCGGTTATTGCGAAATGGTCCCAGCTTCTCCATTGAAAAACTACATTTTTATTTACATCGAGTTCCTGAACTATTAAACCCACTACAGTTGCATGCGGATTTCCTCCTGGCACTATTTGGCTCATATCAACAATTTCGGGATCATATGCCAAAACATATGCATGTCCGTTATTCAGCACCCTGAGTTCATGTGCATCTGTCGTATATCCATTTCCACAAGAATATGTGTTCACAGTATTGTAATTTTCGTCCATTTCAAAATGCTCGTAAACGCCTACATCGTAAAATGTAAGATGACCGTTTGGCTGCAGTTTGAAATCATCGCAATCAAAATAACGCTGCATATACCAATACATATATCCATGGGCATCAGTAATTATGAGGTACGCCGGATAAATACTGAATGAATAATTTGACAGAAATATATTACCGCTCAAAGGATTGTTATCAACGGTAACAGTGAGCGGGGGCAATGGGGGAGGTGCATCATTGTTTCGAACAGAATTTTGCCCTGCAGGGTATTCATCTTTGAAACTTTTCAACGGATCCCACTGAATTTTATTTGGAGATGTTGTAAATGAATATGAAAATTCTTTCCGCCCTGAAGAAACGGATTTCAATAGATCTCCGTTCAGTTTTACATTTATTGCTTCATCCGGAGAAAACGCAACTGCAGGTTTAAATAATATTCTCCTGTTGTCATTGCAAATAACAACCGTTCCGTTATGTAACATGCTTTTTGACCCCGTTACTATAATAGAGTTCTTAATTTCCGCCTCGTTTGAATTGATCGGTTTATCGAACCCGATAATAATGTTATTTTCAATGCTAACCAGGTTTGCTCCCGGGACCGGTTCCAGGTAAACTATTTTGTTGTTTGAATAAGAATAGTTAAGAAGCAAGAATAACGTACTTAAAGTAATAAAGTATTTCATTTTAAATCAAATTGAATTCAATAAAATTGATATAATCTAATTTATACAATGATGTTTCTAAATCTTTTAATAACTTTACGATAGTATGCATTAAAATAACAAATCTTTCAGAAAGAATATTTAAAGAAATGTAATGAATTGTAAAAATATGTAACAAACTGGAGAAATTTATTTAACACCCCAGCCATATTCGAAAAATTTTTAAATCCAAATACAATGATACTACAAAAGTAACCAAAGCGGAATAGGTAAAATGCTAATTTTACTGTAATCTCATTCTTATTCTAGTGTAAGTAATGTCTTACGTTAGTGTTAGCTAATATCGTTACAACCAAACTGACATAAGGAAACTAAAGTTTCCATATTAATTTTTTTTTATAAAATGATCTCTTTAAATTAATCGGTTACGTATTTATTTTGATATTAATCTAAAAACTAATAAATGTAAGTTTAGATGATCGGTAGCATAAAAGCGGAGAATAAATTTGAAAACAAAAATTGTTTGCAGATTTCAATTTTTTTATAATTGATAGCTAAGGAGTGTATGTCGGGGCAATCCCGATCTTATCGGGAAGACCTTGGAGCCTTTAGCGCCACGCTCTAAAGAGTATCAAGAGAGTCTGTTAAAGTAAACGATGTCGGGGCGAGAGGATTTGAACCTCCGACCTCCTGGTCCCGAACCAGGCGCTCTAACCGGGCTGAGCCACGCCCCGAAATTAAAATATGAATAATATATTACTGATTACGAATTTAAGAACTTTATAAAGAACTAACGGCCTTGGCGCCCCGGCGCCACGCTCTAACCGG
>Ga0187878_1004586_pt1 | contig 10669 bp, 10 predicted proteins | sample June2016WEW_17_1_FD_132979 | JGI IMG/M metagenome (GOLD analysis project Ga0187878, IMG submission 132979) | Peatland microbial communities from SPRUCE experiment site at the Marcell Experimental Forest, Minnesota, USA - June2016WEW_17_150 | ecosystem: Environmental > Terrestrial > Soil >...
TGTCGCTTTGAACCCGGCCAGACAGTTCGCTTTGGCCAGGAATACCCAGAGATGGTCCAATGTCAACACCCTTTTGAGCGCGGTCTGGCAGAGGATGATAGACCATCGAGGCGTTTGGACGACGGATGCGACCTGTGTGGCCACCTTGCCGTCTTCGGTCAAACCCATCGGCAGTGGAAATGGCAATGTTGATCTTAATCCTTGCCTGGTCCCGACCTATGTTTCATCCATGGTTGAAGACCCATCAGTCGGCACTGATGCTGATACCGGTTACACGATCTCAGTTGGCACCAATGGCAGAGTTACGATCAGCGCTCCCAATACCGAGCTGACAGGCGCTCCTGACAATGTCGCTGTCATTGCCGTTACCAGATAAGGTTCATCATTGAAAAACCTCTTGAGCCAGCTTAAGGGGTTTTTCTTTTGTGGTATACTATTTACATGACAAACAAGGCGTTCGTCGTTCTGGCGATATTCTTTTTGGGTTTGCCTTTTTTTGTTTCCGCCGACTCGTATTTTGAATTCGACCCCGCTTACTACAACACCACCTCGTTAAACGTGGCCGATGTTGAGACGCCATCTGAGGCCTTCATTCCCCAAAATGATTTTTTGGATGGTTTTGATCTCTGGCTTGACAATGACGGAACCAGCGGCCCGGCGACGTTCACATTATCGGCTGGCGATGATGTTTTGATCTCAAAAACCGTCACCATCCCGTGGATCGCCAAAGTCGCCGGCGGCCAAAGGTTTCATGTCAGTTTTAATCAGTTAGCGGTTTCTAACGACCAGACATATTCAATAAAGATCGTTAGCAATCTTCCGGCTTTGCGGCTTTTTTATGCCAATCGCATCAATCTTTTGCCCCAAAACGCGCCTCATCTTTCCGAATTCGCCGACGGCATCGCTTATTTGGGAAGCGAAAAACAGGACTTCAGTTTCAAATTCGCCCTCTACGAAGATACTGAATATAGCCAACCGGTTTTGGACAACATCGCCGCCGCGCCGGTGACCGAAACCCAAGCCAAGATAACATTCAACGCCAATGAGCCGGTTGATTACAAACTGATGTATGGCCTGAAAGGCACCGGCTATACCAATCAAACGAACTATCTGAATGACTATAATTTTTGCGCCGACGATGTCAGTACTTGCGCTTTGTTCATAGATGTCCAGCCAGAAAGCCAATATGATTATGTTCTCTCGGTCCGGGACCGATGGGGGAACACGGCCCAGGCCGCCGGTTCTTTTGTGACTTTGGGGGGTTCGGGTACTAGTCCGACGGGCCCGCCGGGCGACACTTCACCGCCGGTTATCTCCAATATCCGGCTTTTCCCCGATGTCGGCAACAGGGTTGACATCGCTTGGACGACAAGCGAGGCCGCTGATTCCACCTATTTGATAAGTTATAGCGAATACATGATCTCGATCGATGCCGGCGATGATACCACTTATGAATTGGAGCATTTTATGCGAACCGATCCGCTCAATCCCGACACCCAATACATCGGCACCATTACTTCCCGTGACATAGCCAATAATGCCATCTCGGTTAGTTTCGTTTTCAACACCGGCGGTCTCATCAGCTCAACGCCCACGCCGACATTCACTGCGACGCCGACAATTACGATCGCGCCAACGATCTCACCGACAATATCACCAACAACGTCGGTTCTGCCGACAACATCGGCCTCGCCGATCCCGAGTCCGACCAGTTCTCCTTGGCCGACAATTTCTTTCGAACCGACCAGCACGCCGATCCCGACCCCAACGCCAAGTTCCCAGCCCTCCGGTCATCCTACGCCAACGCAATCGGGCGCTCCGGCTCCGTCACCGACGGCTACCGGTTCCGGCCAGCCCATTCCATCGGGCGGCAATTCTGTAACCTCGACACCGCCGTCGCAAAGCGATTCTTTGCCGCCTTTGGCCGTCTCGCCCGATGCCGGCAACGCAACAACCGTCATTTGGTCGGCGCCAAAATCCGGCGAACCTTCCAATGGCTATCGCATTGACATCATTGACAACCATGGCCAGAAGATCTCCTCTCAAAAAATTCCCGCTGGCACCCACCAAGCCAACCTTGGCATTCTCAATGAAGGCGACAGCGTCATCGTTTACGCCAATGACAACAATGTTTTTCAAAAGGTCGCCAAGGCCACCAAGATCGAGCCGGAATTTATGAGAAAATCTTTTCTGGAAATCTTAATAACCTCTTTGCCCTATATTTTGGGCGGAGTTATTTTGATTATTTTCGGAGTCGTTGCCTATCTCAAATTTTTCAAAAAACAAAAACCGCCCGTTGCTCCGGCCGGTCCGTCAACCGATTCCTATTCCTCGGCTCAATCGGTCAGAACCTAAATCAAATTTGTGAACAAATTTGATCGGTCGAACATCCGCTCAGCGGATGTTTTAGACCTAATTTTTCATGAGATGTTTTAAAACTTCCAGCTCTTTTTTGGCGCCATTCATCGCACGGTGGGGAATTGGTTCAACTTCAATACCGAAATATTTGCACATTGAAGACAAACTAAATTTAGTCATGTCAGGAAACTTGTCCCTTTTCGCCCAGCCGATACTGAAAAGATCCAGCCGGTGGTAATCCATCGGGTCCTCAACACCGGTTAACTTGAACGCTTCGTTGATGAAAGCCCAATCCGAATATGTGTTTTGAGCGGTGAAAATCGCATCTTTGGTTTTCTCGGCATAGATCTTCATGACCTCTTCCAGATCCCAGGCCTTCTTCCAATCCTTTTCGTTGTAACCGGTGAACTCCAGCGCTTTTTTCACTCCGGTCTTGATGTGCACCGGTTTGACCTTCACATCCAATTTATCCAAAATTTTAAACGACTGCTGGTCAACGACGATCAATCCGATCTCAATGATTTCATGAATCTGGGCATCAAGCCCAGTGGTTTCGGTATCAGTGATGGCCAGTGGCCGTTTGAGATAATCCATCAGCTAATATTAAATTAATAGAAAAATTTAGCAAGTTTTTAAAAAGAAAAAAGCTCCATGTTTGTCATTGCCGACGAAACACGGAGCTCATGAATACTGCTCAAACTGAAGAACTAGGTTTTTTTTGTTCTCTGAGATAAATCCAACCTTGATTCGGAAGTCGGCCATCGATTGAGATGAGCTCAAGATTAGAATCGAAACCGATAAATCCCATTTGTTCAATCCCGTCCTCGGTGTAATCATACAGCAATGTGAATGCTTCGCCCGGGAAAAGCGCCCCGCTCCGAAAGGTGGTACTTCGCTCGAGAAGACCGAGGTCAAAAAGTTTTTTTGCATCTTCCTTAGAGACCCCCTGTTTGCTAAAAGCCTCTTTCGTCACTTTGAGAATGAACTGCGTATGTTCCTTGCGCAAGTTCTTCTTGCAATCTTCCTCTTCCCGAGCTTTCAGTTTGCGGGCAGTTTTTTGTTCTGCCTCCTCGCGAAGGACGACTTCCTCACCGACTTCTAAAATCCGCCTTTGACGTTCGGGAAGATCGCTTTTATCGGTCGTCAGGATGAATCGCGGATTTTTATTTGTGGAACCTTCGGCGCGAAGAAAACGGAAGGTTTTTCGGTACACCTCAACTTTTCCTAGTATTTCATCTCGAACAATGGAAAGCATCGAGAGAAGGTTTGCGTCACTCACGGTTCTGAGAAACCAATTGTTTCTCACCCAAATCTGAAAAGCATTATCGGCGATTTGTTCGGGTAAATCTGACGGATTAATGTCAACAAGGTAACTAATAAAGATTTCCCCGACCGGCTCTTCTTGGCCTTCGACAAAAAGAAATACCGACCCAAACTCAGTCAACACTTTGGCGGTAAAAACAACGCCCAGTCGCATTTCTTTGGCAACATCTTTCGTTTTGCTGTCCATTTTTTTCTCCTTTTAAGGTACCGAGTTGGGCAATGCCACTTGCACTGCAGTATGGCAGAATCTAATACTGATGTCAAGTTCTTTGCACCAAACAAAAAAATTGCTGATGTCAGCAATTTTTTTGTTCAAAGTGGAGATGGCGGAAGTCGAATCCGCGTCTGGAAGAGCAGATACACAGGCACTACAAGTTTGTCCCGTCCTTTTTTGAGAAGAGGAGTAAGGGACGGACGAAATTGACCTCTTCTTGCCGTGGGTGTTACGACCCGGCGACCGTCATGGCAACCAGACGCCGAGAAGCTCTCGCTAATGACGCTTGGATCCCTAAGTCATAAATGACCGGGCGAACGATGGTTGCCCATCGTTCTAGCCGCCTAGCGAGAATCGGCGGTCAAACGGCTACAGTTTTTTAGGCAGTAGCAAACGCGAAATTTTGGTTTGCGTTTAAGTTTTGGCAAATGATTTAAGTGGTGATTACCATCCACTACTTGCGCCTGTTGTAAATGTTCAACCATCAAAGCCGGTCATCCCCTAAAACATTTTGCTTCGCAAAATGTTCGGGCGAACATTCGTATCCGAATGTTATAGCCCCAAATATTTTGCCAAGATTCTCTTTTTCTCCCTTGCGCCCCACAAACTCTTCAAAAATCTCTCGCGATTGAAAGCTTTGCCCTTGTTCTCGTGTTCTTCGGTATAGATTATTTCAAACGGTCGTCTATGTCTTGTGGATGGGACAGACCCCTCATTATGTAGTTTCAATCGTAACGAAACATTTTTCGTGCAGCCAACATAAAGTTTTTTATCCTTTAAGCTACGCAAGATATAAACAAAGTAATCGCTCATAAATTACCTGATTACTGATTATTTGACAATTATACCTGATTTTGATAGATATAGTCAAGCAGCAGGTCTTTCACAATCAACATAATTCTTGACAGGAACGAGGACGGAAAGGAGAATAAAGACATGCAACAGGATGAATTATTGTTTGCTTTTTCGGGAATAGCTCCCAAGATCGGTTTCCAAAAAGCCGACGAGGAACCGTGGTTTGCCCATGTCGGAGGAAATGATTACAGCCAATTCCAACAGCATGGAATCTTTGAGGGTCTGCCAGCGGCGTTTAGAATCTATGATAGGGCTAGTTTGTCACCCGATTTTGATGATCAATTTCGTCTCCAAGACGCGTATAATTCTACTGTCGAAGGCGAAGCCGTCCGGCTTCCCAAAATTTTGTCTCCTTACAAAGAACAAGACGGCCCAAGTATTGGTTGGCTGATTTTAGAACGTATTACCGGCAAACCGGTTTTGGACATGCGAACTATTATTTCCGGTTCCTTGACCAGCAAAACAAATCAGGACAAGATCCGTAAAGTTGCTGAAGCTTATCGTGCGACCCTTGTCGTAATGGCCGAAGTGGCTAAATACCTGTTCGTAGAGGTGAAAATCAAAAAGCAGGCTTCGGCATTTGACTATTTTGTCGCGCAATTCAACCGTTGGAATGAAATGGTCAAAAAATATGAACCGGGGATGCATGCCCTAAATGACAACTTCCGAGCTGACATTATTTCGGGCGTGCTGACTTCTGTTGGAAGATACAAACCGGAAATGGAACTTTTTTGGAATTTATTCCAGTCACCCGGATTGAGATACGGCGCAGATGGACATATCTACAACACCGAAGGGCGATTCGAGATCAAGCCCCGCGGTTTCGGCATCGCATCCTGGTTATGGAATATCGCGCTTTACAGCTGGAAAAAGAGGAAGCAGCGGCTTTTTGAAGATCTGGATTTTTGTGCGGACATTTTTTGCGGCAAAGATCGAAATTTATATTATGGGTGCCAAGTAAATTTTGCCGAGAGATTGTATGCTGGAGCTGAAGTTGATCATTTTCTCAACCGGAGCCCTTTTGAAAATCCGGGCAAAGAAGGCCGGATCACATCTCGCGAATATGCAAGAGCTGGCAAGAATTTAAAATTTCTTTTGAGCGAAACCGTTGGTTATCTCCCATCTTTGTGAACCACCGTTTAGCCGTCCCGCTTTCACGGGACTTTTTTATCCCTAAAACATTTTTGCTTCGCAAAATGTTCGGGCGACCCGATCCGCAAAGCGGATCTAGGGTTTAGCCCACAATCCTTCTGATCTTTCTTTCTTCTTCCCGTTTTTTGATAGTTTCCCGTTTGTCGTATTTTTTCTTACCGCGGGCGATGCCAAGTTCCAATTTTATCAACCCGTGGGCGTCAAAGATTTTGAGCGGAACAAGGGTCAATCCCTTTTCCTGCGATTTGCCGATGAGATATTTTAATTCCGATTTTTTTAATAATAATTTCCGGCTCCTTTGTGAATCGTAATCTACCGGCACATTGCCCGGCTGGTAAGGGGAGATGATAGCGCCGACGAGCCAGGCTTCACTGGCTCGCCCTGAGCTTGTCGAAGGGCCAAAAATCTTCACATACGCCCCGTGAATCGAGACCTTGTTATTTCTTATCGCTTTAACCTCGTGCCCGGCCAAAACCAAACCCGCCTCCATTGTCTCGAGAATTTCGTAGTCAAACCTGGCCCGCTGATTGTTCGCATAAATCGACACAAATAAATCTTACATCATTTGAAATAAAAAACCGAGTTTATGAACTCAGTTTATGGGATTTCTTCGTGACCACAACAATCGCACTCGAATACCATGCCCCGCTTGGTCATTGGTATTTTGCATTTTGGGCACTCCGGCGCATCACTACTGGAAATATCGCTCTTGGCCGAGTCGGGAATTTTTGCTGGCGGGATTTCGCGAAAACTTTTCAAGATGTAGTCAATATCTTTATTAAACTCTTCGCGTGTCGGTTCAGCCACAGGCAAAAGGAGTCCAGGCGCCCATTTGAAAGGATCTTCTTCCTGTGAAATATCATTAAATCGCGCCTCGTTTATGACAAGCAAACACTGCCGTGAAATCTTGAAATCGCTTAAGCCGAAACCATAACCTTCAGTTGGGTTATAAAGCGTCCAAACAACGCCTATTTTTATTCTTCTGGGCTTAAGGAGCGCAGCAACTTTTTTTACAATATCTTTCGTCTCGCATAAAAACGGTTCCTTGTACTTGGAAATAAGCACGGGAAAAGTTCCCATCAAGCTATTATCTAACTCCATGAAAAAACATTTCGCTAGCCGATAACCGGCTAAATCCCTGCCCGCCAATTCAGATAATCCATGTTCAGGATACATACGGCCTCCGTGAATAAGTTGGAAACGAACAACGGAATCAAGATACAGGAACACCCAAAATAAGTCAAACTCAAACTCAAAAGCGTAGATACCGACCATATGGTGGATACCTACTTGTACTCGGACAAAAATAAAAAAACCGAGGTGTCAGCTCGGTATTACTAATTGAAGGACTTGGACTTGGCACAATGGGGACACTTCTGGCCATTTTCCACGGGAGTACCGCATTGCGGACATGGTTTCGTGTCGCTACCAGAAATATCACTCTTTTTCAGGTCGGTTATTGGCTCGGCACTTTGTCTTTCCACGGCCAAAGGCGATGGAATTTCAACTGCCCTGGTCGATTTAATCATTGGAATAAAAAGAAAGTTTCTGAACATTGCCGGAGCTGACATTTTCTCGCCTTCAACATTATGACTTGCGAACAAACCGTTAAAACACACAAATTGGACAGAACTCGGCCAGGCGATACGAAACATTGCATGAACGCCAACTACCGGAGGTTCGAGAGTCGAACTGTCATAGTAAACCCGGTCCATAACAATAACGGCATTACTGTGTCGAAAACACTCGACAAAACCAATAATTTCATCTCGAACATTATTAGCAATTTGCCTGTCCAAAATGCAATTATTTAATTTCTCATTTAACTCTCCGCGAAATGTCTGGCCCCAATTGTTCTCACTCATGGCTTAGCCTCCTCAACAATTGAAATGTCAACGAACACGAAACCAGGATACACAAACATCAAAAATAAGTCAAACCAAAAAATCCAAGCATCTCTTGGTGTTTTCTCGAGCTTTGTCGCAGGCGCAATCCCGATTTGCGTAATCGCAAATCGCGGATGTCCGAGCAAGGTGTCGTGGCATAATTTCCGCAGAGCGAAGCGGGTGGGAAATTATGCCACGACGAGGACGACAAGACAAAGAGCGGAGATTTCCTATATCGAGCCGAGGATTGTCAGCAGACAAACGAGGCGAGATGAAGCGCCCGCTGGGCGCATAGAGTCGGAGCGTTGAGAGAAAACACCAAGAGGTGCGGCTATTTCCTTTCCTCGAGAATCGTCTTCAATTTCATTGTGTCCTTGCCCCGCATAACCGTCATCTCGCATTCGTCGCCGACCTTGAGCGTCTGGATGATGTCGGCCAGTTCTTTTTTCTCGGTCAGTTTGTTGCCGTTGATTTCCAGAACGATGTCATTCTCTTTGATGCCGGCCTTGTGGGCGGGGGAGCCGACGATGACCGCTTGGGTTCCGGGAATATGGTCGCGAATAACCAGCGCGCCGTAATCCACTGGCAGGGTATATTTCGTCTGCAGTTCTTTGTTGAGCATGACATAGCGGAGACCGATGTAGGGTCGGATGATGCGTCCGTGTTTGATGATATCCTCCAAGTCGTTTTTCGCCCAATTGATAGGTAAAGCAAAACCGATGTTCTGGGCACCGAAAATTATCGCCGTGTTGATGCCGACGACTTCGCCGTCAAGATTGACCAGTGGTCCGCCGGAATTGCCCTGATTGATAGCGACATCGGTTTGGATGACATTGCGAAGATTTTCGATCTGGCCGCCTTGGCCGAGAGACGCTGAAATTTTCCTGTCCAAGCCGGAAACGATGCCCTTGGAAACCGTGTTGGTGAAAAGCCCCAGCGCGTTGCCGATGGCGATAACCGTCTGGCCGAGTTCGATCTTGTTTGAATTGCCCAATTGAACCGTCGGCAATCCGGTGGCGTTGATCTTCAAAACGGCGACATCGTTGATCGGATCCCGGGAAATCACCCGGCCGGGATATTCTTTTTCGTCGGTGGCAATAACGGTGTATTCTGAATCAGGGTCAAAGACGACATGCTTGTTGGTCAAAACCAGTCCGTCGGGATGAACGATAAAACCCGAGCCGCCGCCGATCTTAACTTTCTCGCCGCCGGCTAGCGGTGACGCGCCCGGCGGGATCTCCGGTAACGGCATGCTTTCCGGAACTTGATTAGGACCTGGCGCCGGAAAACCGAAAGGCCCCATGAAAGGATTGAACGGGATTTGTCTGATCTGGGGCATCATTTTCGAGATGACGATGCTGACCACCGCCGGCGCGACCTTTTTGACCGTTTCTATTGTTTGTTTTTCGATTTCAATCATAATAAAAATTATAGCATGAAAAAATATCGTTTATCAAGAACTTTTTTCGCCCGGCCGACTTTGCTTGTTGCTAAAGAATTACTGGGCAAATTTTTAGTTAGGAAAATTGATAATAAAAAAGTTGCTGTTATGATTACCGAGGTTGAAGCTTATTGCGGGGAAAGGGATCTGGCATCGCACGCCCGCTTCGGACCGACGCCTCGAAGCAAGATCATGTGGGGGCTGGCTGGTCGCGCGTATGTTTACATGATTTACGGCATGTATTTTTGTTTGAATGTCGTCACGGAAAAGAACAGAAAAGCCGGAGCTGTATTGATTCGCGGTGTTCAGGGTGTGAATGGTCCCGGCAAATTGTGCCGAAAATTTAAAATAGACAAAAAATTTAACGGCGAAGATGTCGTGAAAAGCAAAAAACTCTGGATCGAGGATCGCGGCCTGAAAATTGGGCCCGGCCAGATCAAGCGCCTGCCTCGGGTCGGCATTGATTACGCGGGAAAATATAAAGACAAGCTGTGGCGATTTGTCTTGTCCCGTTAGAAATCCGGCTCGAGAGAGCTGGGAATTTCTAGCTCGGGATGTTAAAATACAAGAAATGATCAAAGAAAAAATACAAAAACTGGTTTTGGACACAACCGATTTGCTTTTGGGGGATTTCCAAGTTGAGAAACCGAAAAGCGATTTTGGCGATTATGCCGTTAATGCCGCTTTTGTCTTGGCGAAAAAACAAGGACGATCGCCAACCGATATTGCCCAAGAATTGGCCATCAAACTCAACGACATCAAGCCACCGGAAATCGAGCGAATTGAAGCCGTCGGCGGCTATGTCAATTTCTTTTTGAGCGCTTCATACCTGAAAGACCAGCTGAACGAGGTTCTGAAAAAGAAAGATAAATATGGAGAAAGTAATATCGGGAATAATTTTGAAAAAGTGATCGTTGAGTATTTCCAAAATAATGTCGCCAAGCCGCCCCATGTTGGTCATTTACGCTCGGCGGTGATCGGCGATTCGCTTCTGCGCGTTTTTCGATTTCTGGGGTTTGATACGATCTCCGATACTCACATCGGCGATTGGGGAACTCAATTTGGGATCTTGATTTATGCCTACAAAAAATTCATAAAAAACGGCGGCCAGAAAAATCAAATCGAGGAAAACCCGGTAAATGAATTAAATAAATTATATGTCGAGGTGTCGGATGCCATTGAGAAAGATCCCGAATTGAAAGAATTGGGTAAAGCTGAATTCAAAAAACTGGAAGATGGCGATGAGGAAAACCGGAAATTATGGCGGTGGTTTGTTGATAAATCACTGAAAGATTTTGAACATTACCGGAAAATACTCAATCTTTTGCCCTTTGACCTCAACCTCGGCGAAAGTTTTTACGAGGACAAGATGGAACCCGTTTTTGATGATTTAAAAAGGAAGGGGCTGGTCGTTGAATCCGATGGCGCTTGGATCATGAA
>Ga0187878_1004587_pt1 | contig 10666 bp, 15 predicted proteins | sample June2016WEW_17_1_FD_132979 | JGI IMG/M metagenome (GOLD analysis project Ga0187878, IMG submission 132979) | Peatland microbial communities from SPRUCE experiment site at the Marcell Experimental Forest, Minnesota, USA - June2016WEW_17_150 | ecosystem: Environmental > Terrestrial > Soil >...
AACATCGTCAATCGGTTCGGGTGGTCTCGATACACAGTTTCGCCATCCTTGGATTGGGCGGAAAAACTGACATTTGCGATTTGGGGACAGCGGTGGCGTGCCAGATTACGAAAGCGGTTTGTTGCTGAAAAACTATGAAATACCGGGAGGCGGTTTCACCACGCGACGTTTTGTATTTGTAGCCACTATTCTTCTGGTCTGTTACAATGCCGTTTTTATGACCTCAACTGATATGTGGCTCGGCGGCTGGGCGATGACGCTGGTTCTTTTTCTAGTCGCGCAATGCCTCTTTCGTCGGAACGCCCGAATTGACCGTGTGACGAACGCCTACCTTTCGCTGGTTGAATCCGGCAAATCCAACAACGGATTGGACACGCTCTTGAAATCTGGGGCAGTCGAATTGGGAAGCCAATGCGAAATGAATACGGTTTGTGAAAGGATTTGCAGGCGGGGAAAACCGCACCCGAACTGGCTACCGGAACTTCTGCCGAATGACCGATTGCTTGCCTTTATGAAGTTTTGCGCTAAAAATCATTCCGACATTTCTAGCGGTTCATATGTCGCATTTGTCATCGCCGAATTCAACGGCGCATTTAAGAAGTGAATAAGCTGGTTGCTTTAAGCGTTCACCAATTTATGCTCACCGCCTAACTATGAAAGCATCCCCAAACACAACGGTTGTCGGGTTCGTCAACCGGAATCAGCAAGTGAATCTTGGCTTGGACAACCCAAACGGCACAGACCACTGCCAAAGCGTTTACGCCTTGCGTTGTGACCGAGTCCTGCAAGATGGAAACAAGTGCGGGCACCTTTACGGCGCAAATGGTTCGGACATTCATCGGCGGCTTTGCCCCAAGTGCCAGAACGGAAAACCCGGCCTGCCGCTGGTGCGAAATTCCGTCTGACCAACGCGGCTTGACCCGCATTAAAATCCGTCAACCAAGTCCCGCACCCGAATCCCGTGGCACCGTAACCAGTGGGTGTAGGTTATTTCGGTATTCAGAGAAAGGTGCCGGAGCGCACAAATCTCTCGCGTCAAAGTATTGCATGTTGGATTTGCACGGCCTAATATACAAATGGATGGTTCGTTGAACAATTGTTAGCCGTCATTCGCGTCGCCCATGAAATGCAAAAACATAGAAGCATTCGTTCGCCACTCGATAAAAGCGGACACTACCGTCCCGGATGACGCAGAGCTACAACGGTTGTTAGACCAGATGAGCACCCCTGAAATGCAGCGTTTTTGGATGCACTTCGCCGCAGAACGAGCCTTCTCAACTGCTACAACTACTGTGCCTCATTGGAAAACCAAAGAGCAGGAGTCGTGCTTTCAGCATGAACACATCAGTTACATGTTCTACCCTAAAGATAAGGACGAGAGCGGAAAATATATCATCGTCAGGAAGGACCTTGAGGAGCACATAAAGACAAACCTTATCAAACACATTCACCAAGAGCGGCGACTAGAGCAGGCATACAGAATACGTCCACTTTTTGACAGGCTACACGCCAGAATCGGCTTCTCGATAGTGCTCATGGCATATTTAGCTATCCCCATTGGCATTTGTTTGCTCATATTCAGCAGCCTGCTCCACATCGGCGTTTTCACTGCGGTAGCCGCGCCAGCAATATTCGTGTTTGTGGCTCTTTGTGGGTTGTATCTGTTAATGCCTCTTGTGCGGGTGCTACTCCGAAAATGCAATCTTTGGAAGGATACTCCACATGACGCCTAACAATCGCACGCTATGTTTTGGAAACGCAAAAAGACAATTAAGCCGCAGGTGTTAGCCGAAACACTCTTTACAGAATTGATTCAGAAGAGGCACTGCGACATTCCCGCAGAGGTTCGCCTCAAACCCGCAGTGGTTCCCGCCATCGAAGCAAAGATACGACTGTATCAGTTCACTTCTATTTTGCTCGCCGTTATGAACGAGGCACGAAGCAGACCCGCTTTCATTTCAGTTCAGCAGCATTTGGAGCAGCTTTTTTTTCACCAACACCACAGCAAGGTGCGGATGTCATTTGGGACGTTCGCGGCGCTATGCAAGACCTGAACGACCTTCTAACGCCACAAGAGCACCATCCGCAGATGTTATGGGCACGCAACTGGCTAGCGGGCGTCGGCGTGGATGAACGGAATCCTGCAACTTGCGCTCTCTTCGCACTGAAATGGATGGACTACTATATTACGATTAGCAAATCGCTCAAAGACTTCAACCCCGTCGCCTAATAAATCGCGAGCTTGTGTGAAAACTCCCGGACTCGAAAAAACTTCGCTCCCATTTGACATATGTGGCGTTTTGATGAGTCTGGCTTGGTGTTTTGGTGGTCTAAAACCGAGTTTTCACACAGCCTCTCGCACCGGCCAACGCGGGATGGTGCATCCAGCTCCGTTTCGCGGTTGACATCATGGCTCCTTAACCGGAAGAACCCTAAATTACTTCAAAATTTTTGAGGTCGCCAATTTGCCTACTGATGTTAAATGAACGAATCGAAGTAACGATGTAGGCAGTTATGTTGACCCGTGCTCTCTTGCCGCCTTTTGCGGACTTTACCATTTCTGGTTGCATTGGAGATTTGCCTTGCACGTATATTTTGTTTATGGTTTGCCCCTTCAGAACGCACGGTCCGATAGGCATGAGATTAGTGCACGAAAAAGAAGCGCCTCCGTCAATAACAGCTTCAATCAATATGCGGTCCATAGTAAAGTCAAAGGGGGATAAATTGCATACATTTAGCCAGCAAGACCCCTCTTGAGAATAGGAAATATATTGAAGGCCAATGCCAGATGAAGGAATATCAAGAAAAAGAAACTGGTTGAGTCTTCCTTCTGTATAATACCGTCTAAGAAGCGGTGCGGCTATGTTTGGGTTCAATGCTATCTTACTCGCGTATTTGAGTATGGTATTTGTGATAAAGTTGGCCATTTGATGTTATCATCACCTAACCGGCGGACTCATTGCAAGGTCAATTTAAGGTGGTTGTTGTTTTTTCCCAGTTGACGTAACTGCTAGTCGCCATCGCCCACGATGCGACCTGACCTGTACCACCTCATTAAAATCCGTCAACCAAGTCCCGCACCCGAACGCCAAGAGCCTTGGCGATTTTGACCAGATTACCTAATGGCGCATAACGAGCCATATCGTGAACACCAAGAGTCCTGCCGTAAGAGCAAGCAGTCCCCACGTGAGATAATACAAGCGTGTGGTAAACCGAATGAGCGTATGCGTCTGACGTTCCAACTTCTCTGCCGCTGCTGACTGGTCTTCGGAGATGCGAACTTCCAGCGCCGTCCGCGCAAGCTCGTATTCTTTGACCGTGTATGGCATGTCAACGATGGCATGAATGAACGCCTGAATGTCCCTAGCGGAAGCTGTAAGAAGCCACCGCCGCTTCTCCGGCGAATTGATTGGAAGCTTCGCGATGTCCTCTGGTGTCTGTGGCATAAACGCGCTCGTCGTCTTTTTGCTTGGTTGAACTTTTGCACCGTGGTTCATTCGTTTTCAAGCAAATTTTGTTTGGGAGACGGGCGGTTCGGTAGCCGTAACAGTATAAAATCAAACAAATCATCCCTCACATGTGGGGTAACCCAGTCGGACCCGCATTAAAATCCGGCGACCAAGTCCCGTACCCGAACGTCAAGAGCCTTGGCGATTTTTACCAAATTATCCACAGACGGTGATTCAACTCCCGCCACTTCTGAAAGGTAGTCCCGTCACTTCTTTCTCTTGCTGCGTTTCCTACGGGGTGTGGATTTTCCTTTTCGGGGAACGGGAGGCTTGTTGATGCGGGACCGGAGCAAAGGAACGGGAGCAAGCAACTCGTGAATCCCAAGCCCAAACCCCTTGGCAATCTTTTCGAGCGTGCGTAAGCCGGGATTGGTTTTTATGCCAAGCTCGTAAAGCTGATAAAGTTTATACCCAACACCACAAGCTTCTGCGGCTTTCTCCTGTGTCCACCGGCAGGCAAGCCGCAGTTCTCGCAGCCGCTTCTTGAAACTGATTGACGCTGATTCTTCCACTCATAGGAGGATGAAACGGAACGTTTGACCCAAACACTCTCTAAAGGTAGTTGTTTGGCACATTCGATGCTTGCCGGGATGGGTGAGGACTTGTTGGCTTCCTGAAAACTGACAGATATTATGGATGATAGAAAAACCAGCCTTCCGGAGAAGTTTGTCAACTTCTTAGAAGGATGTCAGGCTTTGCTTTTCGTGTTCGTCGTGCTGGCTGTCGTGTTGGTGGTCGCGGCGTTTGCGTTGGCTGTGTTGTGGGTTGTCGTGGCTTGCTTGGCACTTTTGTTGTTTTTGCTTTTCTCCGCGTGTTGGAATTGGGCAACAGCCAACAGCCGAAGAGCTTGGGTGTGCCTCCCAGTCGCATTGTGCAGCCTACTCATAATCCCCATTGCATTTGGAACAAGCCTGTTATGTCGGGTCACGGGTTGGGCAGATGAATCTGGCTGGCCACCGAGCGCTGAACAACAGATTTTTCTTGCTGGGGCAATGCTGTTCGTCGCTTTGCTTATTTCGCTGATAATCACCGCAGAAGTGGTGGGGAGAATCAATGCAAAGAAGAACGTGCGTATCCCTCTTAAAGATATAATGGCCAAATGGGAAGGGAAAAAATCACAATGACTTTGGTTTGATGCCCGACGACGCCGGGCGTCGTCGGGGGGTGGTTTTTAGGTGTTTTGGGTTATGAGAATGTTGCGGACGGTTGCCGGATACCAATTTTTACCGTTGCGTGTCGAAATCCCCCGGCGGTTCAAGCATTCGCAGATGTCACGGAGCGTTGAAACCCCAGCGGATTTGATTTCCTCAATAATCGGAAACAACTTGGTGGCGAATTCCACCTTGGCCGCTTTGTTTGCTGAAATCATTGCGGACACGGCCCGTTCGGGATTTGGTGTGCCAAGGCGCCTACCGGTGGCACGAACGGCGGCCAGCCCCAGCCGTGTCCGTTCAGAAATCAATTCCCTTTCCCGTTGTGCAACCAGTGCCAAAATTCCAACGGTGAACTTGTCGGCGTTCGGGCAATCGCAACAGACGAAATCCGCTCCGCTGTTTTGGAGTCTCAAAAGGAATTCGGCATTTCGTGCTAATCTATCCAACTTGGCTATGACCAAAATTGATTTTGACCGTTTTGCGTAATCCAGCGCCGCCGCCAATTGGGGCCTTTCGTCATCTGTCCACTTGCCGGATTCAACTTCGGCAAATTCCTTTTCCAAAATCCCCTGCTGGCCTTGAACGAACCGGCGAACGACTTCGCGTTGTGCGGTCATTCCGTTGCCAGTCAATCCCTGCCGGTTTGTGCTCACTCTGTAATATCCGATGTATTTTTTATTCATAGGACACTGGTAAACCGTCCACGCCGCGCCCGGCAAAGCGAAATGTAAAAAAATTAAACGGAGGTAAAGAATTCGCTCCAGCCGCGCGAAAATTGCGTTTTTTGCGGAAGTTGGTATGAAAATGCCGAATTGAACCGCTGCTCTTTTTTGACCAGCCGCCACTTAATTCAACTAACCCCCCCCCCACTACCTCCATTATGCCACCGTAAAGGTAAACATCGGTGGTTGGAACGTGGATATGGACAAGCGTATGGGAATGTGTCTGGCCGTTCGCCAGTTTGCGTATGGGCCGCTATTTTCCGCGCCGATACGTTCTTACGTGTTCCGGCCCCAATGCCAAACCGAACCCGGAATTAAAACGGCTATCCGTGGGGGTGGCCCCTGCGCAAATCATCGTAATACAGAAGGCCACCACGGATGGCGGGGGTGGGCACCAGCGCGGGAGAGGGGGGCAGTGGCTACCGTGTCAGCAGTTCACCCTTCACCACCACCGGCACGTTAAACTTTTCCGCGGATTGACGCTGGATGAACGCCTTGACCTTTTCCAGTTTGGCCGGGAGTTCCGTCTCCCCGCGTTCGGCAAAGACGCCCACGCCGTCGTATTCGTAGGCCAACGTCAGCCCCAATCCGTCGGCGTAACTGTAAAGTGCCGGGTCCAGCATGAGCACTCCCTCGTAAAATTCTGAAATGGCGTTGCCGGTGCGTTCGCGCGGAAACGTGGCCCAGACCTTAGCCATTTCTGGAAAGAACCGCCTGAACCATCGTTCAAGGGCTTGATTGTCTGTCATGTTCCATCGGCCATCGGTTATGCGTTTGTATTTCTTGGCCCCGTTCAACCACCAATTCATACACTCTTTCATGTCGCGCATGTCAATCCTCATGCCCGCTTCCCTCATAATCGCATCACGCGGGTCAACTGCGGTGTTGGTGAAAATGCCAGTCCATCGGCCATGCTCCACCAACAGAGCCAGCAGGTTTATTTCCTTTTTCAATCGTGCCGCAATTTGAAGAGCTTTCTGGTCTGGGTGCGTGCCGGTAGTTCTGCCATCGTATTCGTCAATGGATGACTGGAAGAGGTCGCGCAGGAATTCACCAAGAAATGTCGAGTGACACGCTCGGATGTCCAAAATCGCCACGTATGGTTTGCCCTTGAACCGTGCGAACGGTTTGTATTCCCTCGGCAGGTTGACAAAATTGTTGTAAATCCTGCCGTTTTCAATTTCCAAGTCACTGAATTTTTTCTCCACGATGGCGGAAACGTGATGAACGGCGGAGCGGTATGTGCCGGGAGCCTCAACCTTGTCCCGTTCCAACTGGCTCCACACCACATCCCTGTCCAACGTGACAACCGTTGTGAAGGCGTTGACGATTTGCTTCTCCGGCTCCGCGTAAACCCTGTCCCTCACTTTCCTTTTGGAAATGGCTACCTGATTGCGCCGCCATGTGGTCGGGTCTTTCAATAGTTTATAGAGCCACTGGTGGTTTCCCTCCAACACCAATTTCCGGCCAAGAGGGGTTATGACGTATTTGCGGCACTCACCGGGAACGCCATAATTGGGTGGTGGCCGGTAGGTGGTAAAATCTATCAGTTCAAGTTTGCGGAGCGCGTTACGAAACTTTGTGTATGATTGGGAATAGGGCCGAAATCGGTCTGCGATGTCCTTCCAGTCCCATGTAACAGGCTGGTCATCATTCCGCTCCATGCCGGCGTCAATGGCGGTCAGCCAATACTGCGCCGTGTTTATTGCTTTTGGCTCCGCTGCGAAGACGGGATGGGTGATGAGCAGGTCAAAAAATTCCTTGCTCACCTTCACCCTGTTCCAAACCCTGTAGGGCGATGCTGCTGCTGTTTTGGTCGCGTCTGTGCTCATTCATGCTGTTCTGAAAATGCCTCCCGGCGGGTAACGTTTAAGACGCGACTCTTTGTTCCACAGCATTATTTGAAACCTGTTACCGCGTGCCGGGAGGGAAAATGTTATCGTTCTTGCTGTGTCATTCGCGCCATTGCCAATACATAGGCCGTTCCATCGGCACCAGTCAACTTTTTGCTAAAAAACCACAACACTGTTTATCCTTTATTTCAATATTCCTCCCTCTACCTCCATTATGCCTACGTAAAGGTAAACATCCCGGTGGAACATCCGGCTTCAAGCGGAATTCGGTTGGCCGGGGTTGACGCTCCGCTCGGTTTTCATAAAGTGGGGGGAGCAACGGCACAGTGAAAGCCGAAGCACAATTATATGAGCGATAATCCAACCCCGGAGGAAGCAACCGTGCCCGAAGCCGTGATGGAAATCAAATGGCGTCTCTCGGACCCCAATTACGTCGAGTCATGTCTGAAAGAATTGGTTGAGGCTGGTTTGTTGGCCAAGCACGATACCAGCACTGCCCACTACATCACCGAAAAAGGAAAGAAGTGGTTGGATGAAGTAGAAAGGCGTCTTGCCTCTGCCACGCCAAAAGTTCCGGCTAAGGCTCCCGCATCTGTTTGTAACAATGCGGAATCGTTACGCCGTGCTTTTAAGGTGCCCAGCACGGAACAAGTGAAGAAAACCTTTAAGCGTTTAATCAAGGTGAACCAATATGGCAAAAAAGTGGTGGACAAAAACGTTCTAGCCTTGTTGCGCACGTACGCATTCAAAACAAAACTGGCGAGGAAACTGGAACAGGACATCAAAAAACCCTCTCCCGATTGACAGGAGAGGGTAATCAGTTTGGAGTTCTGTTAAGGCTGGCGTCTCCGGCGGGTTTTCCTTCGCGGTTTCAATTCGGTGACGCTCTCGACGGACATCTCCCCGTTCGTTGGATTCCAGTCATCCACGTCATACGCGTTAAGTTCATCGGCCTTGCGTCGGGCGTCTTTAAGCGAACGCGCTTTAATCAAAACTTCGCCTCGACAGTGCTGAACAAATGTCAGTGTTGCGGTGAAAGTTTTCATGGTCTGAAAAACGCCCCCGTCACCGTGAGCAACGGGGGCAGCAGATTAAACTTGTTACACCTTCACCGAATATTTCCCTGCCCCGTCCACCGTGAACCGCTTTTTCAGGGTCTGCTTCACCTTCCATTTCGTGAACGAATCGCCCACGGCCTTGAGGATTTCGGCCTCCGTCATCGGCCCACCATTCGCGGCGATGATTTCGCGGATTTTTTCCTCGGCTCGCGGTTTCAACGAAGCCGGACGCCACGCCGGGTCAAGGCCGCGAATTTCAGTTTCCATTTGGAGCAACTCACCCCGGAATTCGGCGTAACGGTCTTTGAGCGGTTGAGCCAGCCCAATCCGTTGCTGTTGAAGTTCCGCAATTTTGGTATTGATGTCGGCCAAAGCCGTTTGTGCGCTTTTGTGTCCGTTGCCAGTTTTTTTGCTGTCATTTTTCATAGTCGTGTTTTTGTTTTTTGGTGCCGGTTCGTCCGGCAACTGGACTGGACAAGAGAACCGCAAAACTGGCAAGCGACGGGGAAGATTTTTTTGCGCCCCTGCTTTACCCTTGCAGTCTTTTTGCCATTTCTTGTTCGTGCCGTGGCTGAATCAGGTGCCCATAAACCCTCAAAACCAATGTTGCGTCCCGGTGACCCTGCCACGCCGCCACGCATCTTGCGTCAACGCCTTTTTCGAGTGCACGAATGATAAAAGCACGGCGGAAGCTCCGTGGACTGAATTTCGGATACCCAAGGCGGCGGCAAGCCAATGAAATCGCCTCTCTGGGTCTAACACATTGAAAGACCAGTCTCCCCGGAACAATTCGCCCCTCTTTTCTTAAACGCCGGAGCAATGGAAAAGATTGGGGATACATTGGAATCGTAAATACCCGCTGCGTTTTCTGTCTGCGGATTGTGATTTGCCGTCGCTCAAAATCCAGATGCTCGCCGGACAGATTTGCAAGTTCAGCCTGCCCCAACCCCAAAAGCAGCATGGCTGAAAGCAAATCTTTGCTCGTTTTCCGTTTGGCTGCTCCGACGATTGACAATGCCTGTTTCCACGTTGGCGTGAGTCTTTCAGGACTTTCTTCTGTCAGCAGCTTTATGGCTTCGGCGGGGGATTCGACAACCGCCCTAAGCTCAATGGCTAGATGAAAAAGACCGCGCAACATTCGGATATAGTTGTTCAGTCCTGACGCTTTTAACGACTGTTCCTGTCTTCGCGTGGCGAGCCAAGATTTTAGCATTATGGGTTTTACGGCGCTGGCCTTGATGCCAAGCCCGAATTCCCAAGTGCGCTCGAAGACCTGTAGCAATTGGTTTCGGATTTTCAGCGTGCTGATGGCCAGCCCCATCGGATTTTGCTTATACATTTTTACGAGTTGGCGGACAGTAACCGTGGCAGCCTGTCGCCAGTCCACACGCGAGGCTGTTTTGATTTCCTCCGCCATTCGCTCGCGTGCCAGTATGGGGTCATCCGTTTCAAGGCATTTCCACCGCGTTCGTCCGTCAACCTTGAAAACGGCGTAAAGCGTCCCCGTCCGCTTGAAGCGATATAGCCCTTTTGTGACACGCTGAAATCGCTTCCCACCCCCTCTCTTTTTGGTTCCGGTTAGAACAGGGGTTAGAACGGGGGGTTTTTGATTGTTTGTTGTCGGTGAAAATGATTGAATTTCTAAAGGAAAATGCGGATTTGCGCATATGGTGGAATTGGCAGACACGCTACTTTGAGGTGGTAGTGGGGCAACCCGTGCAGGTTCAAGTCCTGCTATGCGCACCATTCCACCAGTTGGAGTTTTTTCGACCAGTAGCGACCACGGTTTTACGCAAGAACCACGGGCTTTTTTGCAGTCGAGGACAAGGTTCGAGCCGAAGACTTCTTTGGCAAGAATCTCCCCGCGCTTTTCCGCGATCACGAGCGCGGCGGATTGGGCAGAATGCTTCTTTTCCTCTTTAACTCGTGAGAGCATGTCGTCCGCCCAATCAGCGCGGAGCGCAAACGGCTTGAGCAAGGCCGTAATCTCCGCGTCGAGGGCTTCTTCGCGGATATAGGGCTGCTGGCACCACGTCGCTGCGCGATTCTTTTCCGAGCAACGATAGTAGGTATGGCCTTTCTGGACTTCGGCGGTGATGGCACCGCCGCATCCGCCGCAGCGAAGAAGCCCCCTGTCCGGTTTCCTTAACCAAACTTTTCACCAGCCTCCGCCGACCCCTGTTCGGCCGTTAAATATGGAACGGAATGGCGAGTCACCGAAACTCCCCCTGCCACAAAAAAGCCGGTGGCGTTTGCTATTTCAGTAGCCGGAATAATTGGTTTGAATTGCGACCGATGATAGCTCGTAATGGCAAATATCAAATGACATCACGCTCCAACATCGCCTTGAATTCACGCATCCCATCGGGG
>Ga0187878_1004588_pt1 | contig 10666 bp, 16 predicted proteins | sample June2016WEW_17_1_FD_132979 | JGI IMG/M metagenome (GOLD analysis project Ga0187878, IMG submission 132979) | Peatland microbial communities from SPRUCE experiment site at the Marcell Experimental Forest, Minnesota, USA - June2016WEW_17_150 | ecosystem: Environmental > Terrestrial > Soil >...
ACCCGCTGCGGTACCGGCGCACGAGCGACGGGAAAATTGTCGGCGCCTGCGTCAAGGTTTCGCCTGGCTGCGCCCACTGCTACAGCGAAAAAATCACGCTCAGGTTTGATCGCGGGAAACTGTACAACGCGGCCAACATGGATCGACTGGAGCCGTTTTTGGACAACGGAGAATTGCAACAGTTGCTCCGAAAGGAAATTTGCCAGGGCGTTTTGGTGCGTGGAAAGCGCGTGTTCGTGGGCGACATGACGGACCTGTTCGGCGAATGGGTACCGTACACGATGCTTGACCAGCTTTTCTCCACCTTTGCCTGTCGGCCGGACGTTACTTTTCAGATTTTGACGAAGCGCGCTCAGCGAATGCATAGCTATTTCGGTGAATACAGGTCTGTGTTAGCTAACCGAATCAGCGTTCGCGACCTTCCCGGCGGCGGCACGCTGATTGCCCCGCTGCCGAATGTCTGGCTGGGCGTCAGCGTCGAGAACCAGGCCGCCGCCGACGAAAGGATTCTGCGTCTGCTTCAGACGCCGGCTGCCGTGCGGTTTGTCAGTTACGAGCCGGCGTTGGGTCCGGTCGACTTCTCGGCGTTCATGCGGAATTCGCGTCGCTTCGAGCAGCTTGCGGCCGCTGGATGGGCGAACGATTTGCCTGCCCTCGACTGGATCATCTGCGGCGGCGAGAGCGGGCCCGGCAAGCGCCCTTTCGATCCCGACTGGGCGAGGGCCGTGCGCGACCAGTGCCGCGACGCCGGCGTGCCGTTTTTCATGAAACAGATTGACAAAGTGCGGGAGATTCCGCCGGACCTGATGGTGCGGGAGTTCCCGAGATAATGGCCACATTAGCTGATGTTCGGTATTGGTGGGTTTCAAAGGGTGTCGGGCATGTGGTCATGTCAGAACGCTTAGGGTGGGTGTTTACGCCCTGTGGCACCATGGCGACCGGCGACCATCAATTTGCCGCGCCGTGCAGGAAATGCCGAAAGTGCATGATAAGATTGGCGGAAGCAAGAGTAGCGGAGTTCACAAGTGGTCAAAAAACCTAAACTCCCCCCGGCCAAGTTCCGCGAATGGGCGGCGATGCTCTTGCACATCGAGACCCTGGCCGAGGCTGCTTGTTACACTGAACCAGGGAGTCACGAACAAAACCAGTTGCTTCGGCAGCTGATTCGTGAAACGAGGGCGTTGAGAGAAGCGTTCGTGAAGCAGAGCATGAAACCAGATACAAGGTAGAGGTGCCCCATGAAAGGACGTCAAGGTCCCCCGAAATCTCGAGGCGACCAGGCCGGCAAACGGCTTGGTCCCCGACAAAAAGCCGTTAATTGGGCCCGTCTCTGCGCCGAAGCGTTGTGGCGCGGTGCAAAGAAGGCGCGACGAGGGAAAACCGATGCCCCCAAATGACGAAGGCCCCGGCCGGCCAGTGGCCAGAGACCAGCCTTTCTACGCCGACGGCGGCGGGCCCGGTCAGGTCCTGCTTGCGCACTGCGCCACCTGCGGCGACCTGGTGCCCGTCGTAACTGACGATTACCGCTGGTTCGTCATGCGGGCCATCAGAGCTGGCTGGAAGCTGGCAAAACTTGCGTCGGGCGACGAATGGACGTGTCCAGGCTGTGCGGCGGTCGCACGGGCCAACCTGGATCGAGTGGTGAGGGAAGAAGTCATAGAGGAGGGCGAAAATGGCTGAGAAGGAGCCGATTGAGGATCGCTTAATGCGCGCCAGAGCGGACGTGCTATTTGAAGACCTACGCGCATTGGCCAAGCGTGACCATGCGAATATATTGCTTTGTTTTTTTGAACGCGAGAACACGCTCCAGATGCTCTATAGGGCGACGTCTCAGTTGTCTCCTGATGAAAAACGTTTTCTCGCAGACGCGTTACGAGAAGTAGCCTCGAAGTTTGAAAAATCATGAAATACTTTTCCTACCGCCGCGTCAGCAAACGCGAAAAAGTCACCGGCAGCTGTTCGCTGGAATGGCAAGCCGGTGAAATTCAGCGTTGGTGTGACAAACGCAACGTCGCGCTCGACGGAGATTTCGCCGATGACGGCGTGACCGCGGCCAAGCCGCTCCGTCGACGTCCCAAGGGGGCCGAACTGTTAGCCGCCGTGGCCGGCGGAGACTGTACGGTCATCGTCGCCAAAGCGGACCGGATGTTCCGCGAGACCGAGGAGTTTTTGGAAACCTGGCGAGAATGGGCGGACAAAGGCGTGGACCTGAAGTCGCCGAACGACGTCCTCGATAGGCTTTCAGCCTCGGGAAGATTGAACGCCACGATACTTGCCGCGGTTGCCGAGTTCGAGCGCCTGACAATAGGCGAACGGACAAGAACGAGGATTGAGCACCGCAAGAAGTCAGGTATGCGGCACTGCGCCTATGCGGCCTACGGCTGGCGCTGGGAGGGTGTCACGGTCGACGCGGAAGGGAAGAAGAGCGGCGGGTTCTCCGTCCCGGACGAAGAAGAGCAGCGATGGATCGCAAAGATGCGCGACTGGGAAGAGAAAGGCTGGACTCTCCGCCGGATCGCCGCCGAACTCAATCGTCTCGGCGTGCCGACGAGAAAGGGGAGCGGCTGGCGTCACTCCAGCGTGAGCAAGATTTTGAACACGGCAACCGCCAGACTCCGAAAACGGAAACTCGACGACGGCAAAACATGCGCGGCGCCCGACCTGACGCTGCGGATCAAACGCGACAACGGGGAGACGGACGGATGAACGACGAACAGGTTCACTGGAAAATTCTGGGCCAGACAACGGTGGACATTGCGCCCGCCAAAGCGCTCGATTACCACACCGATTACGATTCCGGAGACTCGCACAGTTCGCTTGAGCTATTCCGCGAGTCACCGGCGAAGTACGCTGCGATCCGGGTGTTTCGCGCTATGCAGGGTGACCCGCCGACGTCTGCCATGAAGGTTGGGCAGGCTTTGCACGCTCTGCTGTTAGAATACGACAAGCCGTGTCAATTCGTATTCTCGCCGACGCGAAAAAAAGCCAGTGCGCCACCGATCTGGAATTCAACCGCTGCTGCAGTTGGTGAGACGATCGGGCTGTCCAAAAGCGAAATGCAGCAGCTATCTGGCATGTTTTTGGCAATTGCGAACGAACCGGACGCCTGGAACCTCGTCGTCGAACAGCGAGGTTTCAACGAAAACGTCTGGCCTGTCATCGAGCCCGAACGTCTGCAACTTCTGAAGTGTAAGCCTGACCGCGTTCTCGAAAACGGCCTGGTTGTGGACCTGAAAACGGTCGACGGAGCGGTCGACCCTCTGTCATGGTCAAGGACGCTGGCAAAGTGGGGGTATCACCGCCAGGCCGCTTTTTACCTCGACGTGCTCGCCCTGGCCGGCCAAAAGGCCGACAGCTTTGTTTTCGTGGCGGTCTCCAAAGACCCGCCGCACGAGATCGGCATCTATTTGGTCGACGAGGAATCGATCGAGCAGGGCCGCCGCGAGAACCGCGAGCTGTTGGAGCGCCTCGCGGCGTGCCGGCGTACCGGCGTCTGGAAGCACGAATGGCAAGGCAAAATTCTCAGCGTGGGCGTTCCGCGCTGGGCGATCCATAAGTGACCTGTTTTACGAAAGGCTCGAAAAATGGCTGACCGAACTGAAAAATCCCCTTCTCCCCCTGACAAGGAACCAGGCACGTGCGAGTACATCCCATTTGGCGGCGACACCAAAATCACGCTCTCGCCAAGCATTATCCTGCGTTGGCTGGGTGTCCGGACGGCAAAGGGCGCTGTCCCCGACGAATCGGATTTGATGAAGTTCCTGATGACCTGCAAAGCAAAGCGACTCAACCCCTTTGATGGTGATGCGTTTCTCGTAGGGTACGACGGCAAGGACGGGCCCGTTTTCACGACCATCGTGGCGCACCAAGCATTTCTCAAGCGGGCCGAGACGCACCCCGAATTCGACGGCATGGAGAGCGGCGTCATTATCGTCGTCAACGGCGATATCAAGGAGCTGATCGGAGATTTCTTCCCTGCTGGGAGCTTGCTCCTTGGTGGCTGGGCCACGGTGTTTTTCGTCAACCGCCGGCATCCCATGACGAAGCGGCTGAAGCTGAGCACGTTCGACAAGGGCCGCTCTCTGTGGAAGACGAATCCCGAGGGCATGATCGTCAAATGCGCCGAGGCCGACGCCCTGCGCTCAAGTTTCCCGCAGCTCATCGGCGGCATGTATCTCCGCGAGGAGACGGACGCCGGCCACGGACAGGCGGGCGCCGCCGCGCCTCTCTCTCTCCAGGATCGGCGTGGCGAGGAGATCCCGGCCCAGTTCGGCGCCGCTGAGAGGCAGCGGGCGTTTATGGACCGGGAAGGCGTTGCGGTCAACGGCGGCCGGGCCCCGCGGTACCAGCAGGACGCGGCGGCGACGGAGGTGAGCGAACGGATCAGGCCGAAGTCCAAGACCGTGCCGCCGGGTCCACCCGTGTCGTCTTTCACCCTGGACGAAGTGCCGGCGAACGAGGTGGACGAGCGATCCGGTGAGTGATTCCCGAGAATTCACGGACTGTCGGCGTTGTTGAACTGTTCAACGCCGTGGCGCGCGTAGACCGGGCGCTTCTGGGTCGCTCCCAAAGAGCCTGCACCGCGCTTCCTGGCGCACATAAAGAGACGCCGGCAGCCCATGAGTCAAAAATTCGTTGATGGCTTGCTTCAGGCTTGACGCCGCTTTTAGAGTTGCTACGATCTACCCTGCCGGTTGGCTCCGGCTTCTTTGGTTCGAGGACAAATGAAAAAACGAGAATCCTGATCCGTGTGGTGAGTTCCCAGATTGGTTCGAGCCCCAACTGCGGCACAGCCAGCACCACACGGACCAGGCTTCTCTGCGCCTTTTTTGCAGTTTTGTTAAACGACCTTTACAAAGCTGCAAGCGGCGTGCAAGGAGTCAAGGACGATGCGTGAAACGATCACGGTCAAAGGACTTTCGTCAGGCGCGAGGCACCTTTTTCATATTCTGAAGGATTTCGCAAGAGGCAAGAACTGGCCCGAGTGCTGGCCGTTTGTTTCGACCCTGGCCGAGGAAATCGGACGATGCGCAAGGACCGTGCAACGTCACCTTAAAGAGCTTGAAAACGCCGGTGCTATCGAAGTCATCAGGAAGGACGGCCACGCGAACCGCTACCGCGTATTGCTGGCTGTCTCTAAGAAGATTTCCGGGGTGACACCAGTGTCGGGGGTGACACCAGTGTCGGGGGTAGGGGTGACACCAGTGTCGGGGGTAGGGGTGACACCAGTGTCACCCCCCTCAGAATTGAACAGTATATATGAAGCAGATACTTTAGAAGCAGCGCAAGGCGCCGAAGTGCCTGCGGCTGCTGCTGAGGAAAAAATCACAGGAGAAGAGATGGGAACTTTTACCAAAAGCGTGTTCGACCAACTGGTGAAATTGGGGTTGCCTTCGACCGCCGAAAATGAGGCGATCGTGATGGCTGACCTGGATTGGGCCCGCGAGGCCCTGCGGCACTGCAAAAAGAGGTTCGCCAGCAATAAGAATCCGGTTGACAGCGTTGCCCGATACACCGCTGGATTGCTGCGCAACCCATCGAAATTCGGCTACGTGCTTCGTGACGGGCGGTGGATTGACCCCGATAGACCGTCTGGGCCGACCACGGAGGAGCTTATGCAGCAAGAGGCTGTCAGGAGAGCACAGAACCAAAGAGAGCGCGCCAGGAGGCAGGCAGACGACGAGAAACACTACGCCGACATGAAGGACATCTGGCAACGGTTGCCAGAAGCAGCGAAGGAGCAAGTCCGCGGCGTTGTCTTGCAGGAGTCGCCGCTCTTCCACAAATGCGGCAGTGACTCACAAGAGTTCGAGTTGCAGTGCATGCGCGAGGCGTTTTCTCTTAAACGGCGCGCGTGGCGGAAGAAGCAGCTGGAGGAACGAACATGAACGAATTTTATCGTCTTTGTTTCGCGATCGCACTATGTTTGGTTGTGGCTACGGCCGTGACCGTCGTCATTTGGCTTTTCGACGGCCGTGATGAAAGGGAGTGAACCATGCCGAGAACCTACGATATCGCCGGGCAAGACGTCGGCGACCTTTTAGACGTGCTGGTCAGCAGGCATTACAAAGAGCTGGCGGAAGCGTTTGTCACCTTCGATTTGTTGCTTGCGTATGGCCCGCGCAACAAAGAAGGCGAAATCACTGCCCCGGCGATCGTGCTGCAAGGCCATCGGGCAGCGGCGACCGTGCGCGTTAACTCCCACAAGGACCGCGTCAAGGGCCTGAACGACGTCACAATCGAAATCGACGGCGACCTCTGGCCGGAATGGAGCGCGGAGGCCAGGGCTGCTGTGCTGGATCACGAGCTTTATCACCTCGAACTGGTGCCGAGCCCAGACGGCCGGCCGAATCTCGACAACGCGAACCGGCCCCGTTTGCGTCTGAAAAAGCACGATTTTCATTTCGGCGGATTCGCCGAAATTGCTCGGCGGCATCGTGATTATGCGTTCGAAGTGTTGGCAGTGCAAGAGGCGTATTCGCTGTGCGCTGGCGCGGGCGGGCAACTCGAATGGCCCTGGGCCGCTCCGCAGCCGAATCGGAAACTGTCGGCGTCGTAAAGGGAAACCTGTGCTCTCACCCATGCTAAAGGGGAGCCCCGTATCCCGCCCGAAGATGGAAGAAAACGCTCATGAGTAAGCTGAAGGTGTTGGATTTGTTGTCAAGGGGCTGAACGCCATGGACGCCGACTATGAAATCGACTGCTCAGACATTCCCTGCGGAAAATGTCGCCATTTGCCGCTGCACTTTCGACGTTGCAACGCCATTGGGTGCGATGACGGCTTCATTGACGAAAGCGAGTACGATCCGGTGAACTTTGCCGAGGGCGAGGAGTTCACGCCCTGCGACGAATGCTTTGGGGGCGTTCAGCGCTGGTGTCCGAAATGCGGCTGGAGCTGGGACGATCAGCAGAAAGCGAACGCATGTCAAGAAGATGACAAGGAATAATCCTATCGCGAAAGAGAGGTAGCAATGTCGGCACTAGCGGCTAAGGTAACTGACTGGCTTTACGTCGGCAACGTTTTTTCTTGCGGTATGCCAGAGGTGGCCGCCTGCTGTCACATCAACCGTTCAGATCACCCAGAGAACGATTGCCAGCGGCACGCTTATCCTATTCAAATCGAGCTTGATTACTGCGACGGGCATGAGCTTTCTGGCCATCACATAGCGGTTTTAGGAAACTTCATCGGGGCGTTGACGGCCCATAAAGTTTCGACGCTTGTGCACTGTTACGCTGGGACGTGCCGCTCGCCAACGGTTGCCGCGTACATTCTCGCCATGGTTGACGGCCTGCATCCCATCGACGCGTTTTTCATGGTCGACAAGGCCGTGTATCTTGAACGCGAGGGCAGGGAAACTATCAACCTCGTACACCGCCCTAAGAAGCAGATTTGCGATTTGGTCATGACGAGTCGGTAACGACTTTCAAAGGAAAAGCCATGAAAGGATTCGCCCAGGCCGACGAAACAAGGCAACCATCCTATGCCGCCCGAAGTCAGAGGAAAACGCTCATGAGTAAGCTGAAGGTGTTGGACCTGTTTTGCAAGGCCGGCGGCTGTTCTCGCGGCTACGAGATGGCAGGGTTCGAGCCCGTGGGCGTTGACATTAATTTTCAGCCACGATACCCGTACAGTTTCTTGCAAGCCGACGCGATTCAACTGGTTAATTGCCTTTTGCGGGGCGGACATTTCAATACTGGCGGGCCAGGTTTCGCCGCGACCTCTCAGCATTTTTACCTCAATGACTTTGCCTTCATTCACGCCAGTCCGCCCTGCCAAGCGTATTCCACGCTTGCGGCGATGCACCCCGGCAAGAAATATCCCGATCAGGTGGGCGAAGTGCGAAGACTCCTTGAATTGACCGGGCTGCCTTACGTGATTGAAAACGTGCCGAAAGCCCCATTGCAAAGAGAATCCGACTTATTCGGACACGGCGTCCTCTTGTGCGGCTCAATGTTTGATCTTGGCGTGAAGAGAGGGGAACTTCGCAGGCACAGAGTTTTCGAGACAAATTTTCCGGTTCAACAGCCAGCATGTCGTCACCGGCGCGTTGCGGTCGGAGTTTACGGGCACGGCGGCCACACCGGCAAACCTCGGATGCTTTACCGCAAGGAGGCTTCCGAAGCAATGGAAATCGACTGGATGACGCGCGACGAAATGGCCCAGGCCATCCCGCCGGCTTACACCCGTTTTCTGGGCCTGCAAATCGCGTCGATTCTTGCCTCGCCGAACCGGTCGCCATTTCTCGGCGCCCGGCTCGCCGTGACCCGCCGGCCGCTTCTTGGGCCCGACGAACCCCTCTGGAAATGAAAGGCCCCACATGAAAGCATTCGCCCAGGCCGACGCAACCCGCCTCCCGCTGGCCGATGATTCGGTCGACCTGGTGCTCGGCAGTCCGCCGTACATGGACGCGAGGACATACGGCATCGGCGCGCAGCGCGGCGTCGAGGAATGGATTGATTTCATGCTTCAGTGCACCTCTGAAGCGGTCAGGGTGAGCCGGGGCCTCGTGCTCTGGGTTGTCGGAGGCGTGACCCGCAACCACTGCTACTGGCCTGGATGCGAGGGCCTACTCTACGAATGGTGGAAGCGCGGCGGCCGTTGCTGGCGCCCGGCGTTCTGGCATCGCGTCGGCATTCCTGGCTCGGGCGGCAAGCAGTGGCTCAGGGCTGACATCGAGTACGTGCTTTGCTTCACGAAATGCAAGGCGTACATCCCCTGGGCCGGCAACACAGCCAACGGGCACCCGCCGAAGTGGGCGCCGGGCGGGGACATGAGCTATCGAAATACCCAAGGAGACAGAAAAAATGGACAGCAAGCACCCGTTGGACCAGTTGATTCAGATTTGCAAGACGGACAAGGGATTGAAGAACGCGATCATCGTGCTGAAACGCGAGCTTCTCAGAAGAAAACAGGTTCGTGCATCAAAAAAGTACCTGAGCAGCGTCACAAGTTCTACTCGATGAGCAGTCGAGGTAACGACGGAGAGCGAAAGCTCGCCGGCGGCCGTCGCGTATCTCGAGGGCACGCCGACGGCGACACGACCCAGGAAGACGCCTACCTGCCTCCCGTGCTGGCCAATCCCGGCAATCTCATCAAAGGCATCAAAGTAGGCGGCGGCATGATGGGCCACAAACTCGCGCACGAGAACGAGGCTCCTTACCCTCAAAAATTGGCCGAGTGGTTCATTCGTTCGTACTGCGAGCTAGGGGGGCTTGTGCTCGATCCCTTTTCGGGGAGTGGGACCACGGTGGCGGCTGCCGTCGCTCTCGGGCGAAGAGGCATCGGCCTCGACCTGCGCTTGAATCAGTGCCAGCTCGGACGGCGGCGCTGCGCCGAAATCCAGCAGGTGATGTTCTGATCGGCCCGCCCAGCCTGGCCGTTGCTCTTTTCCTGACGCCGTCGTCTTTGTAGGATGATGGCACGTTTCCCGCGGCGACGCCGCATTCCTTCGAGCGAGAGCGAGGTTTCCCGTGAACGAAAAAAGGTTCGAGCCGAATGCCCCAACCAATGGACTTCTGCACCCGGTCAACTGTGCGTGCGTGAAATGCGCCGCCGGCCGCGATTCTCAAGAGCTTGGCGAAGGTCTTCGCGAGCGCCTGCGGCAAATGCTTGACGACGTGTTCCTTGATGCGGTCAGGGGAAACATCCTTGGCGGCCTCAACATGCTCGGCCAGGACCAGCCGCTCCATGTGGTCAGGTCTGGCTTTCATGGCAACATGGGCCACATCATGCAGATGCGGGAAATCGCCGCCAGCTACTTCGCGGTCGACGAACTGAAGGATTGAGGAGCGACAATGGAGAATCCAGCGCTCAAAGAATGGCGCGACGCCTGCGCCCTGCCGATCGCGGCGCTGGGCCGCCTGGCCGACAAGCGCCGCCGCGCGATGGCGGACCTGGCCAAGATGGGCAAGGACGGCGTCGACCTGCAGCAGCTCCTCAACGAAGCGATGCCTGCTGAAACAGCTGACGTGGGCGGCCTGGACGGCCAGCACGCGATTGCGGACGACACGACGCATCTGCTCACGAATGCCCAGCGCTTCCTGACTCTCGCCAACAAGCTCTGTACGGACGCTGGAGTAGTTGCGATCGCCGTGCAGGTGAAACAGGCGGTCAACGGCGTGAAAAACCTGCAGATGATGGACGCGGCTTTTGCTGGGGAAACCGATAGGTACGTGGACGTGTTGGCGGCCGAAGACGGCACTCCCCAGAAAGTGAACCGGGCCGGTGCGTGGTCTTTCCTGCGAAACTGTGTTGAGCCGTACCTCTTCGACGAGCGCGTGAAAGACGAAGCGATGAAGCAGGCGGGATACGAGTGAAAACGATTCGTCGCGTTGATGCGATGGAAACCGACGCTGTTTGAGCAACCCAAGGAGTCTGAAAATGAAACTTGACGCAGTTTACGACGCCGACAAGGACCGGATCATCATCTCCTATCAGGAGACGCCAGCGAGCCCCGTAACGACCATCGACATGCCGCATGGGCACGAGCATTTTCTTGAGCACGCGCTTTTCGACTTTGTGCTAAGAAGGGATTTTCCCGACGGTTGGGAGTATCACGTCCGCGACGAGGACAAACACTATGGCACCTAGAGCGCCAGCAAAAACCGTCGTCTGTCTGAGCGAGCACATTTGCTTGTGCGAAACGCCCTGTCCTGGATACAGCAA
>Ga0187878_1004592_pt1 | contig 10661 bp, 5 predicted proteins | sample June2016WEW_17_1_FD_132979 | JGI IMG/M metagenome (GOLD analysis project Ga0187878, IMG submission 132979) | Peatland microbial communities from SPRUCE experiment site at the Marcell Experimental Forest, Minnesota, USA - June2016WEW_17_150 | ecosystem: Environmental > Terrestrial > Soil >...
AAACCATCCAGGGGATCTGGACTGGAGGCGGACGGTTCGGTGATAAGAACCGGAGCCGCTGCCGGGGCGATGTCGCGGACGTGAACGCCCGTCTGCAGTTGTTCATCGCGCGGCAGGAACTTGGAAGCCAGCCAGCGGAAGATATAGTCCACGATCGATTTTGCGTAAGGAACTTCCGGGTTGCCGGTGTGCCCGGACGGCTCGAAGCGCACATGGGCGAACTTGTCGATCAGTACCCTGAGCGGAACACCATATTGGAGCGTGAGGGAGATCGCCGTGGCAAACGAATCCATGAGCCCGGATATGGTGCTGCCTTCTTTGGCCATCACCAAAAAGATCTCACCTGGTTGCCCGTCATCATACATGCCTACCGTGATGTAGCCCTCGTGCCCGCCGATGACGAACTTGTGGGTTATGGCACGTCGCTCTGCAGGGAGCTTGCGGCGCACGGGCCGAAACGCCATGGTCTCCGACGCTTGAGAAACAGATTTGCCCTTGCCGGCAGTCAGCGGCTGCACGCACTTGGAGTTGTCCCGGTAAATGGCAATGGCTTTCACCCCCATCTTCCAGGCCTGCATATAGGTTTCCGTGATTTCCTCTACGGTGATGTGTTCAGGCACGTTGACCGTCTTGGATATGGCGCCGGAGATAAACGGCTGCACCGCGCTCATCATTTTGAGGTGACCCATGTAATGAATCGAACGTGTGCCGCGCTGCGCTTTGAAGGCGCAGTCAAACACCGACAGATGTTCCGGGCGGACGAATGGCGCTCCCTCGATCGTGCCATTTTCATCGATGAACCTGGTGATCGCTTCGACTTGCTCCTCTTGGTAGCCGAGCTTGGCAAGTGCCGCCGGAACCGTGTTGTTCACAATCTTCATCACCCCGCCCCCAACCAGCTTTTTGAACTTTACCATGGCGAGGTCCGGTTCCACACCGGTGGTGTCACAGTCCATCATGAAACCGATCGTGCCGGTCGGCGCCAGCACTGTGGCCTGCGCGTTGCGATATCCATGGACGGTGCCCTCGAGGACTGCCAGATCCCAGGATTCCTGCGCCGCCTGCATCAGTTCCTTGGGCACGTACTTGGGATTGATCTTTTGAAGCGCGTTACGGTGCATGCGCATGACTTCGAGAAATGCCTCTCGATTGCCGCCATAGCCGGGGAATGGGCCGAGCGTGGATGCGATGCGCGCGGACTGGAGGTAAGCCTCCCCAGTCAGTACGGCGGTAATCGCCGCCGCGAAATCCCTCCCCTCGTCGCTGTCATAGGCCAGGCCGTTATACATCAGCAACGCGCCCAGATTGGCATAGCCCATGCCGAGCGGGCGGTATTTGTAGCTGTTGGCGGCGATCCTGTCGGTCGGATAGCTGGCGTTGTCAACGATGAACTCCTGAGCGGAAATCACGAGATCGACAGCCTTGCAAAAGCCGACAACATTAAAATCTCCCTTTTCATCCACGAATTTCATGAGGTTGAATGACGCCAGATTGCAGGCCGAATCGTCGAGGAACATGTATTCGGAACAAGGATTGGAGGCATTGATGCGTCCCGTGTTCTTGCATGTGTTCCACTTGTTGATGGTGGTGTCAAACTGCATGCCGGGATCGCCGCAGATGTGAGTCGAGGCGGCGATCTTCTTCATCAGCTCCCGGGCCTTGTATTTTTGCACAACTTCGCTCGTCCGCCGTTCCCGGGTCTCCCATATACCATCATGTTCCACGGCCTGCATGAACTCGTCCGTGACCCGCACGCTATTGTTGGCGTTCTGGAAAAAGATGCTGGAGTAGGCCTCTCCGTCCACGGAACCGTCATAGCCAGCCTCCATCAATACCCAGGCTTTTTTCTCCTCCTTTGCCTTACACTCGATGAACTCCTCGACGTCGGGATGATCTATGTTGAGAATCACCATTTTCGCGGCACGGCGCGTCTTGCCGCCGCTCTTGATCACGCCCGCAAAAGCGTCGAAGCCCTTCATAAAGCTGACCGGCCCGGAAGCAGTCCCCCCACCTGAAAGCCGGGCGCGTGATGAGCGCAACGGGGACAGGTTGGTTCCCGTACCCGATCCCCACTTGAAGAGATGCCCCTCGGTCCGCGCCAGCCCCAGGATAGAATCCATCGTGTCCTCGATAGAGTTGATAAAGCAGGCCGAGCATTGCGGCCTTGGTTCCACGCCGCAATTGAACCAGACCGGGGAATTAAAAGAGACATACTGGTTCAAAAGCAGAAATGTGAGCTCGTCACTGAACACGGATGCATCCGCTTCGGATGCAAAGTACCCGCCCTTGACACCCCACTCCGTCATCGTGCGGACCACGCGGCCTACCAGCTGGCGCACGCTGAACTCGCGCTGGGGCGTACCTAGCTGCCCATGAAAATACTTGGAAACCACGATGTTGGTGGCCATCTGAGACCACCCTTTGGGGATCTCCACGTTCTCCTGCTGAAACAGTACATCGCCTTTTTCGTTCGAAATCGTTGCAGTTCTCGTTTCCCAGTCGATTTCATCATAAGGAGACGCACCAGCCCGGGTGAAATGGCGAGAAAACTCGATACCCCTAGGAGTTTCTGCCCGCTGCTCTGCCGCGAATCTCGCGGTAACACCCTTTTCCGAAGGCAATGCCCTGTTGCTTTCCATCCCAACCTCCGAGACCCTTATCAATCCGATTGCGCGAGCCCGAATGAATGAAGGTAGCAAGGATCAGTGAAGCTCACTCCGGCAGCCCATCACCACCGGAACGCTCAAATGATATCCCTCTTTTGTACACAATGGCGGAGACTCCGTCAATCAAAAACTCTCTACATATGGTATCTCCGAAAAATCAAGACCACAATATATGGTAGTTTCAACATTCTCCCAGTCGGTTCATTTTTCAGGACTTGTGGCGATAAGTCGGGCGGCCAAAGAAGAACCCGAACCCCGAAGGGCAGAAGTTTCTTTTGTGATTTCTGTGCGTCCTGACTGGGAGTCGGGAAAGGAAATATGAGAGCTGAGCTGTGGATTTGCGCCATCCTGTGCTCGTCGGAAGGGTCGAAGGTCTGGGATCGGTCCAGACGAGTCTGTTTGACATCTGGCGGCGCCTCATCCAGAATGGCGGCGAAAGTTCGTTCCGGCGCATTGAATTATGATTCGCTATCTCGTATTCGACATCGAAACCCGGGTCGATAAAGCTCTGGTCAAGCAGATTTATGACCCTGAAAATGCCCTCACGCTCGATCAGGCTTACGACAAGGCTCGGGATCAATTACTGGAACGTAGCGGCCAGCAGAGTGACTTTTTCCCACTCCCCTACCACATCCCCATCGCCATTGCCACACTCCAAGCGGACGAACACTACAGAATTCACTCACTGGGTTGCCTGGGGGTTGACCGCTTTTCAGAAGCCGAGCTGACGGCGCGCTTCTGGCAGATTTTCGACTATGCCGCCACTCTGGTCACCTTTAATGGGCGGGGCTTCGACCTTCCAGTGCTCGAGCTCCGGGCACTGAAACAAGGGCTTTCGCTGCCGCGCTACTTCACAGCCGGGGAATCAAAACAGTCCTATAGGGGAAGATACAGCGAGGCCTATCACCTCGACCTATGCGATTTTCTATCTAACTTTGGCGCGGCCCAGCGTCGGGGTTCCCTGGATGTCCTGGCTCGGCTGGTCGGACTGCCAGGGAAATACACAATCGCCGGCGAGGATGTGGAGTATCTATTTCGCCAAAAACGTCTGAAGGAGATCAATCAATACTGCATGACGGACGCGCTGCAGACCTTCCTGCTTTTCTTGCGCGTCGAGCTACTGCGGGGCAAACTAAACGCTGAGAGCTACCGGGAGGCCATCGTGGCAGCACGCGAGGATCTCGCCGAGCGCGCCAGGAATGCCGGTCCTGAGAACTTTCTCCACGACTTCCTCCATCGCTGGACTACTGGCGAGACGTCTGAATGAGCTGTCGCAAGAGGCGAACAGCTCGCGGCAAATCGGTTTTTTCCACCAGGATGTGATCGCTCAAAAGGGTCGAGACCGGGAGCGCGCTGATCTTGGCGTCGGCCAGGACGCTTCCGATTGCCGACATGTATCCGGGAACAACCATGGAAAGCTTGCCGTCGAAGGCAATGACTTTCATCCGTCCCGAAACCTTGGATTTATCAAATATACTCTGCATCCGGAGCCATTTTCGCCGCGTCACGATCAAGCTGATCGCTTTCGACTCCCTGATAAACACAGCAAATCTCGTCGTAGCCGGGCGATACCACTCTACAGGAATAGTTTTGCTCTCTAATGGAAGACGGATCACCAGGTAATCTTCGGGTAGCACGGACAGCTTGGTGCGAACCAAGAGCTTTTTCAGGTCAGCAGAGAGAACAGCCATAGATGCCTCGCGCGCTCTTGGGGAAATTATCAACGATTCATCTGTATGTACCACACTCTCCGGCACGGAACAAGCCACAGAAATTCGGTGGCAAGTTTTTGTCTCTTAATTGTTGGCTCGCGGTTTGACTAAGCCACCGCGCGCGACCATCCTTCTCTTGAGCGATTCCAAACACGAGGTTGCAGATCGATAGGGTGTGCTGAACAAGAACCGCGGTCTTGCCAACCGGGCCACTTTCGTAATTGATGAGAACGGCAAGGTCACGAGTATCGAAATCAGCGGCAGTGCTATCAACGTCTCGGGCGCACTTTCCCCCTGCTCGAAGTAGAGCTATGGAGATCTAGAATCGGAAGAACCAGGAAGGTCGTGCGAGATCAGCTGGGTTGGGTCGAGAATCAACCTCGGTGCCGCACACGAAGCCAAGGAACCTGTGTCTGCAGCCTTCGTGAATCTCAGCGACTCCACCTGTCTTGCCTTCACGAAATGGGTTGAGGCTGTCGGATTTGCTTACACCAGGCAAATGCAGGCGTAAACAGCTGCAAACTATTTTATATCAATCACATATAACGTGCTCACGACACTCCATCCGCGGATCCACGCCGCAAGTGTCGGAATTTATTACAACCTTTTTATTTTCAGGACCTTGTCGCGACACATTCCTCGGCAACCGACAAATTGTTCAAAAGGTAAGCAAACGCTATTGCTTCAACCACTTACCTCTTGGCGTTCTCCTCGGCGCAAGCAAATGCTGGAGAATGTGGAATGCAAATTGCTCTTCAATTAGCCAGCAGGGATGAGTTTGATGCGGGCGTGAGAGTCGGTAATCAGCGCAGCATCCCAGCGGAGTCGTGGTCTCTGAATAGAAAAACTCGCAATAGAAAATCCCCTCACCTGCTGTAAAAGAGAAGCGCTCGCAGAACGCATACTGAGAGCGCTTCTTTTTTTGCCGGCTCGTCATGTTCGGTGAGACTTGGTCCTGCGCAGTCAATGACTCCGCGCCAGCGGATATTTTTTCTCCCCTGCGCGGATTGGGATCAAGAGTCGATTCTCTTCCGGAGGGGTGGGGCAGCTGAAATCCCCACCATAAGCGCAGGATGGGTTGTAAGCCTGGTTAAAATCGAGATCGTAGATCCCGGATGTGTTTTCCAACAAGTCCAGGTAGCGTCCCGCCCCATAGGTTTCTTGCCCCGTTGTGGCATCCCGAAACGGAATGAACAGACTAGGCTGGCCAGGGTTCTCATTGTCATCCAAGCGATAGACCTGCAGCCGGCAGACTTTTCCCTCGGCGCGGAACTCGAAATAGCCGTACCTCAGGCCTTCTCTGACCTCGCCGGTGTTGGTAGCCATCCGGATGCGTTCGGGAGCCGGGTAGCGAATGAGTTTTGCCCAAAACTGCAAATCGGGGTTGAGGGGAAAGTAATCGAGCCCATGGAAGCGAGCCCTGTCCGCGGCCGGGATAGGAGATTGAGGGCTCAGCTTAAAAGTGCGGTCCCGATCTCTCCTCGCTGCAAGCACAGGATTCTCAGATCCGGCGACGTTTGACTGTTCTTTCAAGCAGGCTTGAAATAGCGATGTGCCGGCAACGAGACCCAAGGCAAGCATCCAAGGCAAAGGGCAGTTTCTCCTAATCTGTCGCATGTCCAAGATTATACGGAGGTCGAGCCCATTCTTAAAGGCATAGGTGAGAGGTTATCATCCGCGGGAAACGATGAAATCAGACTTTGCAGGCGTGAAACCGGCTGAAAAAAGGCAACTTTTTTCGACCCGTTTTCGTCTAATACGGTACCCATTCAAAACCTCCTTCGCAGGCGGCGGAGCGGGATGACGCCTTTCCGTTTCCGCCGCTTTGCATTTTTGCATGAGAGGACCAGCCGCCTTTTGCGGGCCAGACCGCTCCCCATTTTGAATATGATCCGCGACCATGACCGTGATGGCTATTTCCCTGCGTGCTCGCCGAATGCAGCTTGTAGTCGCAAGCTCCACCGTGCTAACTTAAACTGATTTCTATTGTAGAAGTAAGAGCCCCGCCTGCGCCGCCAATGTGGCAGGCGTATTTAGTGGTAGTGCAAGTATTAAGGTAATGCCACCTTTGTACCGATCTACCCTAAGGGCTTGCGCAAGAACAGCCCGGGATTTTGGTGTGAGTGCCGGGCGGGCATTCGCTGTGTCGCTCGGTTCTTGCTTATCCCGGGTATGCGCGTCGCTCACGCCCTGGAAGCTGGCCTGGGGGCCTGCGGCAGAGTGCCAGGTTATTCTCGCGAGAGCCCCAAGGCTGCGAGCGTGAGTTTGGCGCCCCTTTGAGATTTGGGACGATTAGGAGTAACAAATGCCCTCCGGTCAGGATTACGCTCTCCGATTACGGGAGGAGGCTCGTCGCACGCTGGCGACACATGTCCACAGCGTCGAAGAGGAGTTACGGACCCTCCAAAACAATCTCGCAGCCTCGGTTGCTCACATTTCCCGGCGGCTGGGATCGATTCTCGATATCGAGATCCCGGCGATAGAGGCAATCATCGCGGATGCTGTTGCAGAAACGGTCCGTATGGGGGCGCGTTGCCGAACTGAGGAAATGCTGGGTTTTGCCCGCTTCGCGTATGAAATGCGGCGCAAGGAAACTCAGGAGGAGATCTTGAACTCGCTGCTGGATGGAGCGCAGCGCTACGCTCCCCGATTGGCGCTTTTCGTCACGCGCGGGAATCAGTTCATTGGGTGGTCGTCACGTGGATTTTCAAAAGAGACGGCGCAAAGCCTTGGCCATTGCGTGCTTGCGCTCTCGGACAGCCCGCTGCTGCACAACGCGCTTGAGGCGGACGGATTGACCACGGCCAACGATCTCTCGCAGGAAACAGCCCTGTCAAACCTGGTCCCTGGAGATGAGGAAAGCCCCTGGCATGCTTTCCCTTTGAAGGCGATGCAGCGCCCTGTCGCCGTGTTGCTGGCTTCGCCCGCAGATGGGCGCAGCTGCGATCTGGAGTCTCTCTGCATTTTGATGGACATTACCGGCCTGTGCGTCGAGAACATGGCCCTCAAGATATTACATCAGATGAAGGTGGCGATGCCCTCCACGGCAGCACCGGCGGACCTTCAGGCGGCCGCTAAGCCGGCTGTCGAACCGGTCCCCCCTCCAGCCGCAGACGTGTCCGAAAAAAGGTTTACAGAAGCCACTATCGTACCCGAGGTGGAAGTCCTGACTCCGGGCAGCTCACTACCCGCGGGCACTATGGAAAACGTGCCGGAAACGAGTTCGGTGCCGGTACCACGCATCGAACCCGAAACCGAGCATGCTGAATCGGAGGTGGAAGATATCGTGTCGACGGTCCCTGCCGTCCCTGAATCGGAGGTCCCCGACCTCCCTGTGGCTCACGAACGTGCCGCGCCGTCCGAACCGCTAGCGCACCCTCCCGGTATGGTAATGCCGCTTGTGGGACCGGCGCCCGGGGTCGCCGAGGCCACTGTCGAGGAGCGCCATCACGCCTTACCTGAAACGCACGAACCCATCAGGCCGGCTCTGTTGAGAGAGGTTCAGCCACTCTCCGAAGAGGAGAAGCTTCATGCCGACGCGAAACGATTTGCACGTTTGCTGGCATCTGAGATAAAACTCTATAATGAACAACGTGTCCTGGAGGGACGTGCTAACCGGGATCTATACGTCAGGCTCAAGCGAGATATCGATCGCAGCCGGGACATGTACGAAAAGCGCGTTTCACCTACGGTCTCCCGAAAGGTCGACTATTTCCACGATGAACTCATTCGTGTTCTTGGGGACAACGACCCTTCAACCCTTGGAAGCGACTATCCGGGACCTCGCGTCGAAAGTTAGACCAACTTGCACCAGCTTCAGTTAAGACTCGAGCCGACCCGCTCAGGTTCGCCGAAAGTTTTTCCCATTCGCCGATTCCTCTATCCGGCTGTCGCTTCCATGCTACTTGCCTTCTCAATCGCGGCTGTCAACGACAGCGGGAATGTGCCTGCGCAGCGGTACGGCAGTTTTGACCCGCTTGCTTACAAGTACCCTCCCGCACTCAAGGCGACGCTGGAGGCATTCGGGAAAGGAGTGGGAGAATTTGCCGGAGGCCAATTTGCCGGAACCCTGGCGGCACTCCCAAACGACACAGCCGCTGCCTCCACGGCAGTTTCTGATTACATCATGCTCTACAAGGCGAGAGCTCACCTAGAGTTAGGGAGGGGACAGGAGGCGCTGAATCTCTACCGCACGCTTCAAAGCCGGCACCCGGATTCCCCGGTCCTTGGGCAGGCTATTCTAGGCAAATCCCGCGCGCTCCTGATCCTACATGATCCCACGGCGGCTCTCGCGGCTCTCGAAGGCGCCCAGGTCAAAGACAATGCCGAGGTCCTATGTTTGCGAGGCCAGGCGCTGGAGAATGGGGGCAGGAGCACCGAAGCGGCCCGCCTTTATCTCCAAGTCTTTGCCGACTACGTCGGCTCGAACCAGTCGGACTTCGCTGAACGACGTCTGCAAGTGCTTTCGCCAAGTTTCTTAGTCAGAGCTGAAAACCGGGAGCCCATCTTGCGTCGCGCGGACAACCTGATCCGCGCCGGCAGAAGCCTGGAAGCAAGAACGCTGCTCCTGAAACTGACAAGCGCTCCGAAATCCGGGCCGCAGACGGAGAAGGCATACCTGTTGCTTGGTGACGCGGATACCAATTTGGTGCGATTGACCGAGGCACTGCACTATCTACGCCGTATTACCGATCCCAGCCTCGCAGCCCAGGTCAACTATTTGGAAGGTGTCTGCTTCCGCGGCCTTGGGAACGAAGCAGCCTTTCTCGAGACGCGGGACCGGGCACTGCAACTGTATCCGCAGTCGCCCTACACGGAAAAGCTTCTCTATTCGATTGCCACTTACTACGATGTCGACAACCGCGTGGAGCCTGCGCGAAAAGCCTACCAGGGAATCGCTCGCGGTTTTCCCAAGGGAGAGTATGCCGCGCGCGCGCTGTGGAGGCTGGCGCTGTATTCCTATCTGGAAGAGCACTACGAAGAAGCGCTGAGCGGATTCTTTCGATGCCTCCTCGCGGATCCGAGCCCGAATGCGGCGAGTGCCTCGGGATATTGGATGGGCCGTTGCTGCGAGCATCTCGGAGATCTCGACAGGGCTGCGACCCTATATCGCCGTATCCAGGCTCTTGCCAACGACAGCTATTATGGGCAGCGAGCTCATGAAGCTTTGTCGGCGTTGAAACCTCTCGGCACGGTTGTTCCGCCCAGCCCGGCGGTTATTGATTTTGGTGAGGTGAGTCAGAAGCTGGACGCAATCCGGATCGACCCAATAACCCTCCCTCAGCCTTCCGCCGCGGCGGCAAGGGCTATCGAGCGCGCTCGCCAGTTGACGGCTGCCGGGCTGCCGGATCTAGCGCTATGGGAGTTGGAACATGCGAGCGCCGAGCGTGGCGGCAATGATAAGGCGTTGTATTACGGCATGTCCCTCATCTACCAAAGCAAGGACGATTTCCTCAATGCAATTCTGACGCTGCGCCAGGCCTTTCCTGAATACAACAACCTGCCCTCCGCGTCGCTCCCTGAGGAGGTCTGGGACATCCTATTCCCCGTGCGCCATTTCAATTCTGTCACCCAGCATGCAGCCCAAAACAATCTGGATTCCGCCCTCGTTCTCGGATTGATTCGCCAGGAATCGGCATTCAGTGTAGCCGCCCATTCCAAGTCCAATGCGCGCGGTCTGATGCAGGTGCTCCCAAGCACCGGCCGGGAATTGGCACGTCAAGCGGGCATTGCGCGTTATACGGTCGCTATGCTCTACAACCCGGAGACCAATATCGCCCTGGGTACTCGTTACCTTGCCGGGCTTCTCCGGCGATACGGCGGCAGAGTAGAATTAGCCCTGGCAGCGTATAATGCAGGCGACAACAGGGTCGACCGATGGTTGCGGGAGTTTGGCGGCGCGGACATGGCAGAGTTCGTCGAGCGCATCCCTTTCAGCGAGACTCGAGGCTACGTGAAAATGGTCATGAGCAACGCGGCCCACTATCATCTGCGTACCGCTCCAAGCCCCGGGTTGGCACTTAGGGCCTGTCAATGAATAACGTTTGCACTTTGCTGCGGCCCTCAGGCCCGCTGGCAAGGCGCGAGCGACGAGCATACCCTCTGTGGTATGTAAGGAGCGAGCAACGCAGCTAGCGGGCCTGAGGGCCACAGCCCGTAAGGGCGCGGCGGCGGGCGGGCATCTGCGGCGTTGCCGCTCCTCGACGATGTCATCACATCGCCTGCGTCGCGGCGCCTTGCATCTGCCCGCCCGGCGCTCGCGCCAAAGTGTAAACGTTATTCA
>Ga0187878_1004594_pt1 | contig 10658 bp, 17 predicted proteins | sample June2016WEW_17_1_FD_132979 | JGI IMG/M metagenome (GOLD analysis project Ga0187878, IMG submission 132979) | Peatland microbial communities from SPRUCE experiment site at the Marcell Experimental Forest, Minnesota, USA - June2016WEW_17_150 | ecosystem: Environmental > Terrestrial > Soil >...
GCCTGATCCGTGAGGTCCCGAAGACCGTGCAGGACCTGCTCGACGCGGATCCGGCCGGGGCTTCGACAGCCTCCGAATAGCGGGCCCGGCCGCCCCCGGATTCCCATGGACGGACTCCTCATCCGTGGGGGGTGAGGACCTCGTTCTCCCGTTTTTCTCTTGTATCACCTATTAAATCAGCAACTTATAAAAGCGTGGAGAATTCAGCTCACTTCTCGGCCAATGCTGTTTTGCACTGTTTTTGAGCCTTTTTTGATTCAAAAGTCGCCATAAAGTCCACGGGCTTTGAGGGTCAGCCGTGCCCTCAAGCCGATCCTAAAATGTGTTTATCGATATAATCCTGCCAGGCCGCAAGACATTTCGATGCGAGATCAAAGGCTTCTATCTCGCCCTCATCGGTTCCCATTGTGATAGAATCGACGACAACCACCGATTCTGGAGTCCAGTGAGCTTTCCTATGGACCGACTTAAATCTCGGCCTCCGATTACCTCTCGGCGGTTTATCGAGTCTCAGATGCTTAATTCCATTAGCCAGATTCGCGCAATCTAAGAGACATGGTGTCGAGTTAATAAAATCCTCAACGCCGGTCTTTGTCTTTTTATCCACGCTGGGATCTTTTTTGATCCAGTCCTTAAGATGATAACAAAACAAAAAGAAGGCAAAGAAATCGAGTTCAAGATCTCCTGAATCGAAATTTATGGGCCCCGGCGTAAATGGAACTCCGTCGTGGGTTAGCTTCAGTCTATTGTATTGTCTCTTGACCAGCCAAAAATAGCCCAAACACTTAAACTTTTTCTCTGGTCTGTTCATTTAAGCCTCTGTTCAGTCCGGGAGCATGACGCGCGTTATCGCTCAACCATGCTCCCCAATTTCTTCCGCATCCCTCGCACGATCAGGCCGAGCTCCGCATCGCCAGCCCGGTTGTAGTAGGTATAGAACGACTTTTTATTCAGGATCCCACGAAGAAACATCTTCGCGGCCGGAGGCTGCTTTGCTTTCGCAAGTTTCTTTATCGCATCCAATGTTTGGCTTTTTGTGGCCTTTCGAACCTCGTCCCAATAAACAAAATAACCGGAGACTATGGGCACTATGCGAGGGCGGTCCCTGAGATCGGCATACCAGGCAATCTCATTTCGTCGCCAGGCCTCTTCTTCCACCTCGCGAACCGTAACCGATCGAGTGTTCGCCAGCGTCTTTTTGAGGAAAGCGGTCCGCAGGAAGTAGACGAAGACCGTCTTCGCAGAAAATAAGCGACCCTCGCCCCTCTTGACCCGACGGTAGGCCCAATCAATACAGGCACCGCAATTACAGGGAAATTTATGGACTCGGCCAGCCACGAGATCGCGCAATAGAAATTCGGCTTGCTCAAGAAGACTGTGATGCCGGGGGCTGCGTGGGCAGAAGTCCAGTTGTGTATACACGCTCTAGGAATTATGAACTTCCGGCCTTATTCTGTCAACAGAAACATTAGGAGATATGAATGAACGAATCACCTCTCAAGCTGGCCCGGCTTCTAAAGGGCCTCCGGCAGGCCGACCTCGGCAAGGCTGTCGACGCGGAAGAGTCGCTGATCTCCAAGATCGAGACCGGTGCGGTGAGGGATATTCCCTCGATCGTCAAAATTAAACAAAAAATCAGCGAGTTCATGGATCTTCCGATGGACTTCCTCTGGCCGCCGGAGAAGTGACTGTGGAGGCCAGGTTCCTGACCGTCCGCAGCGCGGCAATCTACCTGGATTGCAAGCCTGCCACGGTCCGGGGCTGGGTCAACGCAGATCTCATTCCCTGCATCAGGATCCGCCATAGGAACCCCACCGGCTGCGGCCACCATCACTGCACGATTAGGATCGACAAGACGCAGCTCGACGAGTTCCTGCTCCGGAGGTCCAGATGACCAACCTCGGCGACCCGGATAAAACAAAACTCGAATAAGGAGAGAAAAATGTACGTGCCATCGGCAAGCCCACGGATGGTGAAACCCGGCGTCTATTATGCCGAACTCGCCGGTGACGTGCTCGAGAAGCAGAGCAAATTCGACGAAGACAAGATATATTATCAGGCCCCGCTTTTGCTGACCCCCAAGGGCGGAGGCGAGCCCGTCAGGTTCATCTGGAGTTTTCAACCCGACGCCGAGACCTGGACCGACGCCCTGCTGGCCATCGGCGGCCGGAGAAATGCCGCCGGCGGCGTTGACGCCCCAGCCCGGCCGGAAGGCCGGAGATTCGTGATCACGATCGTCAAGTATGCCTCCAAGGACGGCAAAGAGCGCCGACTAGTCGCCTCGGCCGAGCCGGTTGACGGCGCCGCAATCGCTGAGGATCCAGCCCAGGACGGACCGGATCCGCTCGATGAGGCCGTCCATCACAAGGGTCCGGGCAGCGATGATGATGTGCCGTTCTAATTAAGGATGATTATGACCCGGACCACGGAGATCGAGCGCGGCCTTTTGGGTGCCCTGGTCCTCCAGCCCGCGCTACTGGAAAACTCGGACCTCCGCGATTCCGACTTCTCACCCGGTCCCTTTCGCCGGGTCTTTGCGGCTATAACCAAGCTTTGGGAAGAAACGAGACCGGCGACGATCGACCTGGCGATCCTGGTCGACCGGATCGGGGGCGACCACGTCGGCGAATTCGTCGCCTCCCTCATGGATGGAAACATCCGGTTGAGCCCGAATAATTTTCTCGGCCGAGTCTCGGAACTCCGCCGCCGGGCGTTGACGTCCCGGATCCTGGCGAAGATAGAACAGCAGGCCAAGACCGGAGAACTCGACCTTGAGGAGATCCGCGGAGATCTCGAGGCCTATGATGGAATCAACCGCCAGGCGTTTGACCCGGCCGAACAGATCAGTCCCTCCATCAGCTTCCCCGAACTAAGGGCGATGGACATCCATGTAGAATGGCTGATCGATGGCCTCCTACCGGAGAACTCCGTCACGGTCCTCTACGGCCGGACTTCGATCGGCAAGTCCTGGGCCTGTCTCATGATTGCTGAAGCCGTCTCGGCCGGGCTCCCGATCTTCGGCAGGGCGACAAAGCAGAGGCCGGTCGTCTATATCGACATGGAGAATCCCCTCACGGTCATGAAGGACCGCGCCGAAGCCCTCAATATGCGTTCCATGAACGCCAAGATCTGGCACTCGACGATGGAACCCCGGCCTCCGAAATTCGACAGCCTGGGCTGGGCCCTTTACAAGACAACACTCCCCTCGAACGCCCTGGTCATCATTGACACGAGCCGGAGCGCCCACGACGGGAAGGAGAACGATTCCGACGTCGCCGCGCTGGTCATGGGCCGCTGCCGCGAGTTGCGGGACATGGGCATGACCGTCCTCATCCTGCATCATACGCCCAAGGCCAACGATCGCGAGCTCAAGGCCTCGGGGGCGTGGGCGGACCTGGCCGATCATACGATCTGCTTCTTCAAGTCCAAGGGCCGAGACTCCGAGGAGGAGGACGGCGGCGAAATCCCGCTCGGCTCCCCCCTCTGCCTCGGCACCGGGAAAAAGACCAGATTCGCCCCCTCCGAGATCCTCCACATGATCCTCACCGGCCACGGCCTCGAGCTCACCGAGGACCCCGAGACCAAAGACATCAAGAGGGTCCGGGCCTATATCGCCGGCGCCGGCTATGGGTTGATCCAGGACCGTATCGCCGACTGGTGCCTGGAGGAAAAGGTCGGACGGGCAAGCCGCAAGAAGCTTCTGGACTGGCTCAAGAAAGGCGCAGGCAAGCACTGGCAAATCGAAAACGGCCTCAAGAACTCAAAACGGTATTACCCCATCGAAGGATCAAGGACATGACTAAAGAAGAACGCGATATGCAGATCCTCCAGGCCCTTGAGCGAGCCATGCCAGCCAACGAGGAAAAACTCTACGAGGCGTATATCATTGCCCTTCTCGACATCGGCGAACAGGAGGGCCGCTGGCATACCAAGATCGTCAACGGGGAAAAGCACTACTATACCGGCCAATGCAAAACGGACCCCCGATGAATACTACCGCGGTTCTAGAAGTTCGAGCTGCGGTTCCCCCCCTAAGGGGGGAAACGGAACCGCACACTCCCTCAGCGGTTCCGGAACCGTGGAACTTCTGTGGAACTTCTGGAACTTCTAGGGGGTTTTCCCCATATGGGCCTTGGAACTTCTACGGAACTTCTAGATGCGAAAACCACCTCACCCGAGCACCTGTCAAAATCCAGAAGTTCCAGCCAATTGGAACCGCTGAAATGGCCGAAAACGTGCCCTCAGAAATCCACCTCGAAGCCTCCTTGCATAATGCAATGGACTGCTCCCAAGGTGGGATCCCAAGTCCCACGTTCTCTCGGGGAGATTCGCCGTTTCCGTGGACTTTTGGGCGACTTTCGGCGTGTACCTTATCGGGGCGGATTCGGGCCACAAGGAGGCCATAGTTGACCAGATTACCTAAACCTATGCCACCGGCGACCCGGCCCCTGGTCACGCATGGGATCGAGTATTGGCTTCGGACAGGCAAGGTGAATCCGTCGATCAAGGGATATCGCAAGGTCCAACGATACCTGGCAGACCTCGAGCGGCGCCTGGTCGAGGACTCAGGGGGCGAGGCCAACCTGACGGCCCAACGGGAGATCCTCATCAGGACAACCATTCGGGCCTATGGCGTGATCGCCCTGGCCGAACTCTATGCCGGCAGGTTCTCGGTTGTCCGTCCAGACCAGGCCAAGTATGGCGTCCTGACCTTTCAACCCATCCTCGAGCGGGCATATTCGTCTTTCCTCAGTCAGATCAGAGCAAACCTGGCCCTTTTGGGACTCGACCGCCGGTCCGCCGAGGCGACGCCTCTGGAGGCTATCCTGGCCGACTACGCCCCTGGAGGCCGTCTGGCGGGGCCTGCAGCGCCACTGGAGGCCCATGAGAGCGGCCAGGATGCACCCGCCACTCCGCATGGAGAGCCTGAGGGGGGCGAAGGGGAACCGACTTGAGGAACTGGAAGGAGGTTGAGCGGCGGATCGCCAGGGAACTCGGCGGGGAGCGGGTCGGGATCCTGGGGCGTGAGGACGTGAGGCATGATCGGTATTCGGTTGAGGTCAAGACGCGGCTCGAACTGCCGGCCTTTCTGAAGGGAGCGTACGGCCAGGCTCAGTCGAACGCAGCGGAAGGGAAGGTGCCGCTCTTGGTCTTAAAGGAAAAGGGGAAGCGGTTTGCGGACTGTCTCGTCATCCTGAGGTTTGCGGACTTCCCGGCGACGCCTACAACCCGGGCGGACCTGCCACAGGAAAGCGTGCACGGTTCAAATAGGGCCCCCGTGGCCATCGGGACGGGGAAGTGCGAGGTCTGCCTGGTAGGCCTCAAGCCAGGGAGGCGCGGTGAGCGGAAGCGATTTTGCTCCGTGAGCTGCCGGCGGTTGGCCTGTTCGGCCAGGCAAATTGAGGGGGCCCTGGCCGAGGGTCGGGCTGAAGGCCTACGGACCAGGATCCGGGAACTCGGAGGGAAAGAACATGAGTGAGATTCAACGCAGGATCTTCAAACGGGCCGCGGCGACGGGCCAACGATCGCCTTTGCCGAAGGGTGAGGCTGGGCCGTTCCCTGGTCACCCGTCGGTCCAGATGGACGACGCCAGGTTCATTGCCGGGACGATGACTCGCACCAAGTGGTCGGAGGTCGAATACTACGGCCCGGGCGCAGCTGCGGCCGAGGAACGTCGCCGGCAGGCCTTGGGCTTGGGTCCGGTCCCGCTCGAGGGCAGTCAGGCGGCCCATGCCGAGGCGGTGATTGCGGCCAACACGACTCCCGAAGCGAAGCAGGGCTGGCTGCGTCGGCAGCTGAACCGTTTAGGGCGTCGCAGATGACGAAGCCGGCTGTTCTCCCGCCGCTGGACATCATCCAGGCGATTCAGGACCGGCGCGTGTTCGGCGGTCTGGAGATCTTCAAGGACCTATCCACGGTGGGGACCTGGCTGACGCTTTTGAAGTCGATGGACGGCTTGTCGTTGACCGACGCGGAGTTTGAGACATTCAAGAAGTTCACCGGGCGGACGGTCAGGCCGTCGGGTCCTTACCAGACGGTCCTCATCCTGGCCGGGCGGCGCGCGGGGAAGTCATTCTTCACGGCACTGAAGCTTGTCCACGCGGCTGTGTTCAAGCGTTGGCCGCCGTTTCTCGGCAAGGCGTACCTTCTTTGCTTGGCAGCGGATAAGCTGCAGGCCTCCGTGGTGCATGGATACGTGAAGGACATCCTCCGGCAGCCCGCGTTCCGGGGGATGGTCACGCGGGAGACGGCCGAGGAGGTGGAGCTCGGGAGGATAACGATCGGGATTCATACCTCGAGTTTCCGTACTTTGAGAGGCCTGCGAATTTTGGGCGCTGCGGCAGACGAAGTTTCTTTTTGGATGGACCAGGAGACGAGTCGCAACCCGGCGGGCGAGGTCATCACCGCGCTCGAGCCTGCGCTGGGCGAGACGGAAGGGGCGCAGCTGCTGATCCCGACGACGCCTTACATCCGGAGCGGGCCGACCTTCGAGCTCTTCCGCGATTACTGGGGCAAGGAGGACGACGCGGTGCTCGTCTGGAAGTCGGGGACGACGGACCTCAACCCGACGTATCGGCAGTCGATCATCGACAGGGCCATGCTGAAGGATTCTTCCAAGGCGAAGACGGAATACTATGCCGAGTTCCGGGATGACTTGGAGACGTTCGTTTCGCTGGAGCTCATCGCCCGGGCGGTGGTCCCGGGCCGCATTGCTTTGCCGTACAATCCGCGTTGCACTTACCGCGTCTTTTGCGACCCGTCCGAGTTGGTCAAGTCGGGCGACAGCATGACTCTTGCGGTGAGTCACGCCGCCGGCGGGAAGCTTATCGTTGACCGGTTGGATGAGGTCCGTCCCCCCGCCGATCCGAAGGAGGTTGTGGCGCGGTTTACGGCAATCTGCCGGGAATACCATGTCAGCGGAATTACCGAGGACCGCGTCTCGATCGGGTGGATCCGCTCGGACTTTGCGAAGAATAACATCACCGTTGAGCCGTGCTCGGTCGCGAAGTCGGATCTCTACGCGTTCCTGTCCGTAAGGCTCCAGGGCGATCTTGTCGAGATCCCGGACGACGATCGTCTGGTCGATCAGATGTTGGGGCTTGAGAAGCGGAACCTGACCGGCGGGGTCACGCGGATCGACCATGCTCCCGGCGGCCATGACGACCTTATCAACAGCTTGGCCGGTGCCGTCTGGCTGGCCTCGGAGTCCGAGAGCCGGGGCGAGGCATTCCTAGGCTTGGTTGGAGATGTTTCCGTGGACGGCCCGGGCTGCCGGGATCAAAGTTTTCCAATGTGGGGATCCGGACGGGCGCATCGATGAATCCGGGCAGGTGGGGAAGAACCGAACCCGTCGCTTGAGCGGGACGGACTGCCTGTCCGGATTCTTAAGATAAAAATTAGGAGGTTTAAATGAAGAAAGAATTAAAAGTTGAACAGCCAGGCGCACCACCGATGACCGTCGAAAAACTGCGGAAGTTTTTACAGAGCCGCGACATGACCGACCGGGTCGCCCAGGACGCGAAACGCCCGGCGGGTCCGCTGCATGGGATGCGGTCCGGGACAACCCTTTCTCACGAGGCAGAGCTCGTTGAACAGGCCACCCCGGCGGAGATCGCGGGCCTGGCCGCCATCGTGGCCAAACGGCTTGCGAAGGTCAAGACGGCCTGGATGAAGTGCGACAACCGCGGCTGCGACGTCGCGGCGCCGTTCCGCGCGGAGCACGCGGGGGCGGCTTGCCCTAAATGCAATTGGGCCCGTCGAGTGTCGGGTGGGCATTTGAAGCTTCTCACCCCGGCGGAGATCGAGCGTTTCTTGGCTGAGAAGTCGGTCAAGGACGCAGCCGAGAGGAAGCGGAGCGAACTCGCGTGGCTCGAGAGAAGAAACGCCGAGCGGTCCAAGGCCGGCCTACCGCTCTTAACCCTTGAGCAGTTTCGGGCGGAGAACCAGGCCAACTTCCAGGCGCAGACCGACCGTGAGCGTCAGCTGCGGGATCTTCTCGACAAGAGTCTGGAGATCAGGGCGGCGAAACTCAAAGAGGCAGGCGGCGAATGAGCGACGATCCGATCTTTGCTCATGACGGGACGATCAATCTGCCCGCTCCCGACGAGGCAACCCTCATCCGCGCCGCCGAGGACGTCCTGGGCGGGGCCACGGAGAGCCTCTTCGACGACGGGACGAAGCTCTTCAAGGGCGGCGAGGGGTTCTTCCTCCAAGGGCCGGAGGAGAGTTGTGGCGAGATCTTGTCCACGGCCGGCCGGGAGCTGCAGGATGCCTTGATGTCCGAAGCCAGAAAGGTTCGATACGCCAAGGCCGAAGCCGAGCGCCAGAAGTATCTCGAGCCTGAAACGAATCCCTTCATCAAACTGGATTAGAAATGACGAGCTCGGGCGGCGGCCTCAGTTGGAAGCCGGGTACTCCTTCCCTGGCGATATATGGAGCCGCCCGGGCTTACTTTTCCAGATGCTTTCGGACGAACGCGTCGATGTCCTTGGGGCGGAAGAGGCGCCTCCGGCCGAGCTTGACAGCCCGCAGCTCGCCGGCCTGAAGGTGCCGGTAGAGCGTGGATCGGGAGATCTTGAGCATGGCGCAAAGCTCGGGGACGCTGATCAGGTTGTTCATGGGGAAAACATAGCCGAAAGCCGGTCCGATTGGAAGGGAAAATAAAGCTTGACACGGCTTGGAACGCAATGAGACACTCTGGGATGAGGACGGAAACGACATGATGGAAAACATCCGGGGTCGAAGCCAAGCGTCTCTGCCCCATTCCGGGCAAATCCCCCATCACGTCCCGTCCTTGGCTGGCTTCGCTCCGGGCTCAAAGGGGGAGGGGGAATATGATCTTTCGGATCGTGGGGTTTTTCATTGCGGCTGTGGCTCTATTCATTCTTTGGGTGCTGCTGCGGGCGGCGTCGTCGGCAAGCCGCTGGGAGGACCAATGGACGGGAAAGCCAAATGGACGCCGGGATTAAGCCGGATTTCCGGCGCTTGGCCGCGGCCTGGCCGCACGATTCGAAAGGCAACCCGCTCCGCTGCCCGCTGCTCGGAGAATGCGCCGGCCGGCTTTGCAGCTGGTGGGAGCCTCAACGGGTGGAATGCCGGTCCGTAAGGTGCCGGGATCATCAAGACGAGAAGGAAGGGCGACGGTGAAGTAAGGAGGAGACCATGACGAAGAAGGGCTATAAACTCACGGCAAAAGCAGATGAGGCGGAGGCTGAGGCCATCAAAAATACCATGAAGATTTCCAAGTTGCTGGCCAGGAAACCCGAAGAGTTGGGGCTAAAGAAGGGTCACGATGGCGCGTATCACGTGACCTACCAGGCGCACCGAATTGCCACGATGATGTCATTGACGATGCTGAAGATCGGCCTTTCCAAGAAGAGGCAGTTCCCCGTCTGACCTTTTCGGAGGGCCAGGGCCTGAGGAGGAGACCATGAAGAGAATTCACTCGAGGGACAAACGCAATCTCTTCTTCCGTGACGGTTGGTGGTGGATCGACATTCAAGTCAAGGGCCAGCGCTACCGCGAGAAGGCGGGCCCGACTGAGACCAAGGCCAGGGACTACCGGGACAAGCTGAGGGCCTGGGGCCGGGATTCGGCCCAAGGGCTCCCTGCCAAGAGGCCGGAGGGAGAAGTCGTGCGCTTTTCAGCTTTCGCCGATGACTATCTTCGCCTCTACGCCTGCCACAAACGGTCCTACGACTGGGACGAGCGGAGCGTCGGCCAGCTGAAGAAGTTTTTCTCAACCTCGGCTCTCAAAGACATCAGCGCCGAGGGCGTTGACCGCTACCGAGCCAGCCGGGTGGGCTTGTCGACGGCAACGATCAATAGGGAGGTCGCGTGCTTGAGGGCCATCCTCTACCTGGCCGTTCGGTACGGCAAGCTCGCCGCCTATCCCCTGCCGATGAAGGGACTCCTGAAGCGGGAGCCGGAGTTCAAGCCGAGGATCCTGGAGCTCGAGGAGGCCCGGCGGCTCGTCGAGGTTGCCGACCCCGGGTACCTCCGCGACGCGATTGTCATTTACCTCGGCACCGGAATGCGGCGCCGCGAGCTCCTTGACCTGCCCCGGAGGGACGTGGACTTTCGACGTGGCGAGCTGACGATCACCGCGGACCGGGCCAAGAACGGGAAAGCCCGGACGATCCCGCTTGACGCCCAGGTGCTCGAGGTATTAAGATTCCGGCCGGGCAAGGAGTACTTTTTCGAGAATCCAAGGACGGGTGAACCGATCAGCAGCCTGGATATTGCCTGGGTGACGGCGAAGGCCAGGGCCGGGATCAAGGGCCGGCTGCGGATCCATGACTTGAGGGATACCTACGCGACCTGGCAGCTGCGGGCCGGCATCGACATTCGCACCGTCTCGGAGCTGATCGGCGACACGCCCACGGTTGCCCTTAACCGCTACTGCCGGAGCGACGCAAAGACGAAGCGGGCGGCCGTTGAGAACCTTCCCGACCTCCTCGGAAGTCGCCTAAAACTCCACGCGGAAGCCATCGAGGAGCCCGCAACTCTTCCCGAATCAATCAATTAAAAAAGAGCATGGACGGACTCCTCATCGTCGACAAACCCCGCGGCTGCACGTCACACGATGTCGTCCTGAGAGTCCGGAGCCTCCTCAAGCTCAAGCGTGTCGGCCACGGGGGGACCCTGGACCCCGACGC
>Ga0187878_1004596_pt1 | contig 10653 bp, 6 predicted proteins | sample June2016WEW_17_1_FD_132979 | JGI IMG/M metagenome (GOLD analysis project Ga0187878, IMG submission 132979) | Peatland microbial communities from SPRUCE experiment site at the Marcell Experimental Forest, Minnesota, USA - June2016WEW_17_150 | ecosystem: Environmental > Terrestrial > Soil >...
CCGACGACTTACGCCAATCAGAACGCGATGTTCGGGACGGCCACCGATAGACAGGGTCACCGAATCATCCAAATGCAGTTCAAGTTCATTTTCTGATCGCATTTGGAAAAATGCCGGGAAACACAAAGGGCCGCCTCACGAAGGGGCGGCCCTTTTACCTTTTGGAGCGGAGGTTGACTTTACTCCAGGGCGTACTGTTGTGCACAATATACGTCGCAGCGCGGGCATCCTGCCCGCACGCTCCTGTCTCGCAGACGCGGGAGCGAGACACTCCCGTGAAGGCGGGTGAGACGCCCGCGCCACTCCTATGTACACCATCGTCGCTGGAATCGCGGCCCTTCTGACCATGGCAACGTCGGCGTACCCCCAGTCAGCCGGCCAACCCGGCCACGCGCCTCGCTTCGAGAATCTTGTCCATCAGGCCGAGGTCGCCCGTGACGCTAAACGGCTGGACGAAGCCTTGACTCTGTATAAGCGCGCTCTAGAGCTAAAACCCGGCTGGGAAGATGGCTGGGGGAAAGCGGGCTCTATCGCCTACGAGTTGGAGAAGTACTCGGAGTGCGCTTCTGACTTCCGTCGCCTCACCGTGCTAAAGCCGGACTTCGTTCCCGCCTGGACGCTGGAGGGGTTGTGCGAATACCAACTTCGGGATTACCAGGCCGCCTTGAAAAGCCTGACGCAAGTCCAGCGCCTGGGGTTTCAGGAGAACCTTGAACTGTCCCGCACCGCCAGACTCCATTTGGCCCTCGTCCTCGCCAAGCTGGGTTATTCCGAGAAGGCGATCGCGTGGTTGTTCAAATTAATCTTGATCGAACGGAATAAAACGCCCGAAATTGTCGTGGCCCTGGGCATCGCTGGGCTGCGGAAACGCTGGATACCACCTGAGGTCCCGGAATCCGAGCGGGACAAGGTTTTGAAACTCGGGGATGCGATGGCAACGTTCATGACAGGCGGCGACCACAAGGATGCTTTCGGTAAGTTCGAAGCCGCCCTGCGGGACTACCCCAAGGAGCCCGACTTTCACTACCGTTTCGGGGCATTCCTGTTGGAACAGGATCCCGACCGCGGCATAGAGGAAATCAAGAAGACGCTTGATCTGGAACCGGGCCACATTCCCGCCCTCGTAGCCTTAGCCAGGATCTATCTGGGGCGCGGCGAGTCGCAAACTGCCCTGCCCTATGCCGAGAGGGCAGTAGAGTTGAGTCCTGTGGATATCACCGCCCACGCGACTCTCGGCCAAGTCCTGCTGGCAACTGGGGATACGGCCGGAGCAGTTCGGGAACTCGAATTGGGTGTAAAACTCGCCCCGGAGAGCCCTGAGCTTCACTATAATCTAGGCAGCGCCTATGGTAGGATGGGCCGCAAAGCGGATGCGGTGCGAGAGCGCGAGGAATCCAAACGGCTGCGAAAGTCGATGGACTCCAGGCGGCCGTGAGCCTCAAGGGGGCAGTCCTCCGCCCTCCGTCCGATAACGGCGGGTGAAGATTGAAGAGCGGTCGCCGCAGCGAGAGCATGTTGCTTCCGAGCAAGAGCGCAGGATCGCGCGGGCAGGTCGCCCGCTCAGCCTGCGATTGATTCAGTACAGTCAATATGCACACCATGCTCGTTGGAATTGCGGCGATACTGACCCTTGCTTCGGCTACAGACGCCCAGTCCGCCGGCCCCCTCCCACCCGCACAACTCTTCGAGAGTCTTTCTCATCAGGCCGAGGAGGCCCGCGACGCGAAGCGGTTGGACGAAGCCTTAACCCTGTACAAAAAGGCCCTGAAGCTGAAACCAACCTGGGAGGACGGGTGGTGGAATGCGGGTAATATAGCCTACGACCTGGACAAATACACGGAGTGCGCTTATGACTTCCGTCGCTTGGCCGCGCTAAAGCCGGACTTGGCTCCCGCCTGGACGCTGGAGGGGTTGTGCGAGTACCAGCTTCGGGATTACGACGCCGCCCTGAAAAGCCTGACGCGGGTCCAGCGCCTGAGGTTTCCGGGGAACCAGGGACTTTCAAGCGCCGCCAGACTTCATTTGGCCCTCGTCCTCACCAAGCTTGGTTATTTCGAGAAGGCGATTGTGCTCTTGTTCGACGTAGCAGCGATCGAGCAGAAGACACCTGAGATTATTGTGGCCGCCGGGATCGCTGGGCTACGAAAACGCTGGATACCGCCTGAGGTCCCGGAATCTGAGCAGGATAAGGTTTTCAAGCTCGGCGATGCGATGGCTACAGTGATGGGCCGCGATTACAAGGTCGCTATCGACAAGTTCGAAATCGCCCTCCGGGACTACCCCAAGGAGCCCGACTTTCACTACCGTTTCGGGGCATTCCTGATGGGAAATCATCCCGACCGCGGCATCCAGGAAATCAAGAAGGCCCTCGATCTGGAAGCGAGCCACGTCCCCGCCCTCCTAGCCTTGGCCAAGATCTATCTGAAGCGCAACGAGCCGCAAACCGCCCTGTCCTATGCCAAGGAGGCGGTGAAACTGAGTCCTGGGGATTTCAATACCCACGTCGCTCTCGGCCAAGCCTTGCTGGCAACTGGGGATACGGCCGGAGCAGTTCGGGAACTCGAATTGGGTGTAAAACTCGCCCCGGAGAGCGCTGAGGTTCACTATAACCTAGGCAGCGCCTATGGCAGGATGGGCCGCAAAGCAGATGCGGTGCGAGAGCGCGAGGAATCCAAACGGCTGCGAGAATCGATCGACTCGAATCCGCCGTAGACTTCGCGAGGAGAGCGCGATTCGGCCGGCTCGCAAAAGGCAGCTTCTTTTCATGGTACGCGGGTGCCGCCACGCGCATTAAGAGGCATGTCGGATGTTGATGGAAGGCGACATGACTAGGCCACCTGGTTTGGTTAACGAGGTAGCCCAAACGGGTGTCGGTGGGGCTTGAGCAAGGATGTAACTCACCGGGGAAGGGTTCCGTCAATTTAATATGCGGTTGCTGCGGTTATCACCCTATGTTGCCGGGATCTTGATCCTGGGCACAGTGTGCGTGCACGGACGGGCCAAAGGCCGCCACGAGCCCGGTGCGAGTTCCGCGCCCGCTGCCGCCATCACGATTGACTACCCCGCCGCTGGAGCGATCTTCCCGCCCGAAATCACGCCGCCGGCGTTCCTTTGGAGGGACGCGAGCCAGACCGCAAGGTTCTGGGTGATCGAGGTGAGTTTCGGCGACCACTCACACGGGATTCAAGCGAAATCCCGCGGCGAGAAACGGCCGATCGGCGAGACCGACGAGCGCTGCGCGAAGGCCGGAGCCGTCCCCGCCCAACTTTCCCCGAACGAAGAGGCCGGGCATTCCTGGACGCCCGACGCCGAAACCTGGGCGGCCATCAAGAAACACTCCGTCAAGAGGTTTGCGGCGGTGATCATTACCGGGTTCCAGGACGAGGCTGCGACTCAGCCGGTCTCGCGCGGGCAAGTTAGCATTCAAACTTCGCCCGATCCCGTGGGCGCTCCCATCTTCTTCCGGGACGTTCCACTGATATCGGTTCCGGTCGGCCAGAAGGGCGTCATCATGCCCTTGCCGACCGAGGCGGTTCCCTTGATCGCCTGGCGTTTGCGCTACCTTTCCGAGCCGAAGAGCAGACTGATGATGGAAGGCTTACCGACCTGCGCCAATTGCCACTCGTTCTCTCGGGACGGGAAGACCCTCGGGCTGGACGTGGACGGCCCGGGCAACGACAAGGGTTTGTACGGCATCGTGCCGGTGAAGAAGGAGACTTCTATCCGCAACGAGTACGTGATCCGGTGGAGTTCCTTCGCGGAAGAGAAGGCGAGCAAACGATTCGGGTTCATGTCGCAGATCTCGCCCGACGGCCAGTACGTCGTCACGTCCATCGAAAACCCCGGCTCGCACATTCGGGACTTCGATTCCCGGCTTTACAACGGGTTCTATAAGGACTACGGGTTCGGCCAAGTCTTCTATCCGACCCGCGGCATCCTGGCCTGGTACAGCAAAGCCACTGGGAAGTTGAAACCTCTCCCGGGCGCCGACGATCCGCGCTATGTCCAAACCAGCGCCTTCTGGAGCCCCGACGGCAAATACCTCGTTTTCTCCCGCGCGGACGCCAAGGACCCGTACTATGAGGGCCAGAAGGTGGCTCAGTTCGCGAACGATCCAAACGAAACGCAGATACAGTACGATCTCTACCGAATCCCGTTCAACGACGGCAAAGGCGGCACGCCCGAACGGATTGAGGGTGCTTCGCAAAACGGCATGAGCAACAACTTTCCGAAGGTTTCGCCCGACGGACGCTGGATCGTCTTCGTTCAGAATCGTACTGGCCTGCTGATGAGACCCGATAGCCATCTCTACATCGTGCCGTTCGAAGGTGGCACCGCCCGGCCGCTGAGCTCGAACACCCCTCGCATGAACTCCTGGCACAGCTTCTCCCCGAACGGTCGCTGGCTGGTCTTCTCCTCCAAGGGGCGATCGCTGTTCACGCAGATGTACCTGACCCATATCGACAGCGACGGCCACGACAGCCCGGCTATTCTGATCGAGAACGCGACCGCCGCCAATCGCGGCGTGAACATCCCGGAGTTTGTGAACATCCCCGTGGACGGGATAACAAAGATGGATGCCCCGGCCACGGATTTTTACAGAATCTTCGACCTGGCCGGTGAGTTGGCTCGGAAAGGTGATTACGCCGCAGCCTTGGTGGAGTGGCGCAAAGCGGTGGAGATGGACCCTGAGGACGGCAAGGCCCATTACCACCTGGCGTTTGCGTTGGACCAGCAGGGCCAGCTCAACGAGGCGGTCGCGCAGTACCAGAGGGCCGTCGAATTCGACCCCAACAACGCCGCCGCCTATTCCAGCCTCGCCGTCGCACTGACACGCACGGGCAAGCTCGCGGAGAGCATAGAGTCTTACAAGAAGTCCCTCGAGATCGACCCGAAAAATCCGACCGCCGAGGGCAACCTGGCGGCGGCGCTGATCGAGGCCGGGCGCACCGACGAGGCCCTCGGCCACATCAACAAGGCCCTCGAACTGGACCCGGAATTTGCCGATGCGCACAACTTGCTCGGTCTTGTCCTGGCCCGGGCCGGCCAGCTCGATGACGGCGTGGCGCACTTGGAGAAGGCTGTTGCCCTCAATCCGGATTCGCTCGAGTTCCGGTTTAACCTCGGCCGCGTGTTAGCCGCGCGGCACAGCTTCGCCCAGGCGATCCCGCAGTTCGAAAGGGCAGTGGAACTGTCCGGCGGCCAGGAGCCGCAGAGCCTGGAGATGCTGGCGGCTATGTACTCCGAGGTGGGACGATTCCCGGACGCTGCCCGGGTCGCGCGACGAGCGCTGGACCTCGCTACGCGCGAGAACGACAACTCGCTCGCCGAGACGCTGAGAGCCAGAATCGCCTATTACGAGTCTCAAGCGGCCAAGCCATAGCTTCTCGTCACTGCCGCGCACGCCAGGCACCGGTCGCCACAGCAGAGGCGCCACGTTCCACACCATCCCCACCGATTCGTCGTGAAGTACTTTATGGTTTTTCGCGGCCCAATGCTCGGCTATACTGTTCGTCGAGTCGTGCCTATGGCAAGTCGATTTGCAGCACCTGTGTCAGCCTTTCTGATCCGGCGACTGCTGTACGCCTTCCTGGTGATTCAGTTGATGGGGGGCACCCTGGCCGGGCAGACCAAGCAGGCTCCCGAAGCCCTGTTGAAGGAAGCGGAGTCGCTTCATCGGGCCGGCAAACTGGAGCAAGCCATCGAAGATTATCGCTTGTTCCTGAAACAATACCCTGACGTCGCCCCGGTCAGATCGAACCTCGGGGCGGCTCTAGTGGGTGCCGGACGCTATGAAGAAGCGATCGTCGAGTATAAGCGCGCGCTCCAGTTGCAGCCCCATCCTCAGATCCGACTAAACCTCGCGCTGGCTTACTACAAAGCCGTGCAGCTCAACGAAGCCGCGGGCGAGCTCTTGCCTCTTCATGCCGCCGACCCCGGAAACCTGAAAATCGCCCTTTTGCTGGGGGATTGCTACTTCCGCCTGGGGGAGTTTAAGAAGGCTGTGGAACTCCTGGAGCCGCTCGAAGCCACGCACCCGGAGGAGCAAGGGTTGATTTACCTGTTGGGGATGGCTCTAATCCGGGACGGACAGGTAGGCAAGGGGGAAGTCCTGGTGGACAGAATCCTCCGCCATGGCAATTCAGCCGAAGCGCACCTGATGCTCGGCGCCGCACGTCTGGCGATCTTTGACGCGTCGGGCGCATTCGATGAACTTTCGGTTGCCGTCAAGCTCAACCCGAAGCTGCCCTCGGCTCATTACCTTTACGGAACTGCGCTGCTGACCCTTGGCCACCGGGATGAAGCCATGCAGTCCTTTCGCGAGGAACTGGCGATCGACCCTAACGAATTTGGTTCCAATCTCTATGTCGGCGTCTTGCTGAATCAGTCCGAGAACTACAAGGAAGCGATGCCTTACCTCGCTCGCGCGCTCCAGGTACGGCCAGGCGAGCCGGCGGCCCGTTATCAAATCGTGCTCGGCCAGCTTGGAATGGGCAATCTCGAGCAGGCCAGGAAATCGCTCGAAGCCTTGGTCAAAGACAACCCGGGTTTTCTGGATGCACATGTCTCCTTGGCGAGGCTGTACTACAGGCTCCACATGAAGGAGGACGGTGATCGCCAAAGAGCCATCGTCGACAAGCTGAATGCCGAAGTCCAGGCTCAGAAGCGTGCCCGGGCGGAGGAAGTCACAAGCGAAGGGACGACGACTCCGCCTTGACCAACGCCGCGAAGCATCACCGGTTGAGGAACCATCACGGATGAGGAAGGGAAGAAAAACCAAGGGCGCGGCCTGCTCCCGCCGCGGGTTTCTACGGACAATGGGCCTCGCGGGGCTTGCTGGTTACGGTCTCTCCGCGCGAGTCCTGTGTGCCTCAGGCTCATCCATCCCCCAAGCGCCCAATGGTCTGCCCGCCTTTGAGGTGGTCCCGAGTTCGGAGAGCCGGATTCCCTTTGAACATGTCAGCGGGCGGTCGCCGCAATGCTACCTGCCGGAAACTCTGGGCGGCGGCGGCGGTTTCATTGATTATGACAACGACGGCTGGATGGACATCTACCTGGTGAACAGCGGCAAGTGCGACTTCTATGACCCTAATCCTCCTCTTCGCAACGCTCTGTATCACAACAACCGCGACGGCACGTTCACGGACATCACCGAGAAAGCCGGTGTGGCGGGGGGCGGCTACGGAATGGGTGTGGCCGTGGGCGATTACGACGGGGACGGCTGGCCTGACCTCTTTGTGACCCAGTATGGGCGCTGCATTCTTTACCACAACAACGGCGACGGCACGTTTACTGACGTCACCGAGAAGGCAGGCGTGGGGGCTGTCGGTTTGTGTGCAAGCGCCCTCTGGTTCGATTATGACAATGACGGGCGTCTGGATCTTTTTGTTTGCGGGTCCGTGGATTTTAACAAGTCGAATAACAAATTCTGCGGCTTTGGTGGGACGACCGAACGCTACTATTGCATCCCGAACGTGTATGATCCCATGCCGAGCTGGCTTTTCCATAATAACGGAGACGGGACATTTACGGACGTCAGCAGGGAATCGGGCATTGCAAGCGCCAAAGGCATCGCCTGGGGAGTCGTGGCGACCGATATCAACAACGACGGGTTGATGGATCTGTTCATTGCCAATGATATGGTCGCGAGCTTCCTTTTTGCCAACCGCGGCAATGGGAAATTCGAGGAGATCGCACTTCAATCGGGTGTAGGTTACAGCGCCGACGGCCGGGTACGATCCGGGATGGGCGCGGACTCCGCCGACTACGATCAGGATGGTTGGATGGACCTTTTCCTGACTGATGTGGACGAGGAAATGTTTTCCCTCTATCACAACAACCGCGATGAAACGTTCGACGACCAGTCTGTTTCGAACGGCATCGGGATGAAGGTGCGCGCCATGAGCGGCTGGGGTGTGAAGTTCCTCGACTACGACAACGACGGGAATATGGACATTTTCATTGTCTCCGGCCACCCCGATAACAAAGTGAACCAGTTGCACAGTGAGATTCAATATGAGGAAACCCCCCTGCTGTGGCGCAACCTGGGAAGCAACTTCCGCCACACTTATCAAAACGTCAGCGACCAAAGCGGGCCGGTCTTTCAACAGGTCTTTGCCGCGCGGGGCCTGGCGATTGGTGACTTTAATAACGATGGCGGTGTGGATGTGCTGATGATTCTCAACGACGGAGCTCCCCTCCTGCTCCGGAACAACGTCGGCAAGCTCAATCATTGGCTGGGTATCCAGCTCAGAGGCAAAGTGGCCAATCCCGATGCGGTCGGCGCCAATGTGACCTGGCAGGCAGGCGATCTTAAACGGCACGTTTACAAGGTGGCAGGCGGAGGCTATCTCTCCTGCCATGACCCGAGGCTCATATTGGGGATCGGAAGCCGGACTAAAATCGATTGGGTTGAAGTGAAGTGGCCCCCGCCCAGCACCAGAGTAGATCGCTTCACGCGCCTCCCCATTGATCGCTACATCACGATTGTGGAAGGAAAAGGAATCCAAGAGCGGTGACGAGTGATAAGTGACGAGCGAAATTCACCGCCAAGACACCAAGACACCAAGAAAAGCAGCGATGAAAAAGAAGAGATCGAAAGCGACCCACCTGCGGTTTCTGCCTTGTGCCCTCCGAATTGTCTTAGTGTCTTTGTGTCTTGGTGGTGATCTTCTTCTGGCTGTCCAGACACCCACGGCGGCCCACACCCAAGGCGCCGACAATGCGATGTTGATTGCCCAGCAGGCGTGGCAACTGCAACAGGCCGGCGATTATGCCGCCGCGGTGGATGCTTACCGCGCTTTCCTCAAACTTCGTCCCGACGAAGCGGCCGCGCGCTCGAATCTCGGTGCTGCCCTGGTCAAGCTTGGCCGCTACGAGGAAGCGATTGAAGAGTACAAGAAGGCGGAGCAGTTGCATCCCGGCGATGCCCGGATTGGCACGAATTTGGCGCTCGCATACGAGAAAAGCGGGCGGATCCGCGAGGCTTCCGAGAAGCTCACGACGTTGCACGCTCAAGCGCCGCAGGAGAGGCAAATCACCCTGCTGCTGGCGGACTGCGCCCTGCAATTGGGCGAGTATGACCGTGTCATAGAGCTTCTGCAGCCGCTCGCGCGCGACGGCCCTTCCGATCTGGTCACTGACTACATGCTGGGCACAGCTTTGATTCGCATGCGCCGCATCGCGGAAGGACAGGTTCTGCTCGACCGCATCCTGCGCAATGGGGACAGTGCGGAAGCCCGCTTTCTCCTCGGCACCCAGTTCTTCGAGTCCGGCGACTATCCGGCCGCCGTGAAGGAGCTGGCTGGCGCCATCGAACTTAATCCCAGGTTGCCTCAACTCCAGTCCTTCTACGGCTTGGCTCTCTTGAATACGGGAGATCCCGTCGCCAGCGCAGCGGCGTTCCGCCGGGAGCTTGCGGAGAACCCCAACGATTACCCTTCCAATCTGGCGCTCGGCCAGATCTTGATCATTTCCAAGCAATACGCCGAGGCCACGCCCTTGATTGAGGCAGCGCTGCGACGCCGCCCTGAATCCATCGAGGCGGAACTGGCCTTGGGCGAGTGCCTCAGTGGCACCGGGAAGCTGCAGGAAGCCCGGAAACAACTCGAAGCAGTCACCCGGGCCAGCCCGGCCTCTCTGGAGGCCCGCCGCGAGCTGCTTTCCGTTTATAGGCGGCTGCACTTGGGCCCTGAGGGGGCGAGCGAGCGCGCCACGGTGAGCCGCCTCGAACGGGAAGCTGCGGCAAAGGAAGGGGGGCCGCAGTTCAACACGCTCGCGCCCGATTTCGATCTGCCGGAGGTCGGCGCGCAGCACCGGGTGCGGCTGAGCGATTTCCGGGGAAAGACCCCCGTGGTCCTGGTGTTCGGGAGTTACTCGTGCCCGAACTTCCGTGATTCGGCCGATGCGCTCAACGCTATGTTCCAACACTATGGCCGGCAAGCGCATTTCTTTCTCGTTTACATCCGCGAGGCGCACGTCGCGGATCAATGGCAGAGCACGCGAAACGAGCGGGAAGGCGTCACCGTGGCTCCCGCCCTGACCATAAAGGATAAAGAAGATCACGCCGTCATGTGCACGCGGAAACTCCACGTTGAGTTTCCCGCGCTGGTGGACAGCATGGATGGAAGCGTGGAGGCGGCTTATGCTGCTTGGCCAAGCCGCGTTTTTGTGATCGGTCTTGACGGTCGCGTCCGTTACAGCACGTGGCTGACTCAACAGGACTTTCACGCCGAGGCGATGGAGAGGGCACTCCGCGCAGCGATGGCGCGGCCATGAGGGTATAATGGGGGGGGAACAAGTCATGTTAAGGATTTCACGTGTTGTGGGGTTGTTGGCAGCGTTTGTCGCAGCGTCTCTGGGTCTGGCCGTTTATGCACAGCAGCCCCAGACTCCTTCCGCATCGGAGCCCGCTGTCAGGGCCACCGCGGAGGAAGTGCTGCTGGACGTGGTGGTCCGCGACAAGAAAGGCCATCGGGTCGACGACCTCAAGCCGGAAGATTTTCAGATCTTCGATAACCGCGAGCCGAAGAAAATCACCTCGTTTCGCCTCGTCCATGGAGGAGAAGCCATCGGCGCCGGCGGAACCCGAACCCAGCTCGATCCCCTGCGCCAGATTCGCTTGGTGACGATGATCTTTCACTGCTGGGACAA
>Ga0187878_1004598_pt1 | contig 10644 bp, 10 predicted proteins | sample June2016WEW_17_1_FD_132979 | JGI IMG/M metagenome (GOLD analysis project Ga0187878, IMG submission 132979) | Peatland microbial communities from SPRUCE experiment site at the Marcell Experimental Forest, Minnesota, USA - June2016WEW_17_150 | ecosystem: Environmental > Terrestrial > Soil >...
CGCCGCCGCCTCCGCTGCCACCGCCGCCATCTCCAACCAAAGTGGCTCCAGTGCAGAAGGTGACCGTGGATCCAACCAAGTTCGTTGCGCCGGCGGAGATTCCAAAGGATATTCCACCGCCTGTCGATGAGCCCCCAGTTGTGGGAGTCAGCGGAGTGGTCGGGGGCATCCCCGGAGGAATTGTCGGAGGTTCGGTCGGCGGGAACACGGGGGGGTTGGCAGGTGGAATCTTAGGCGGGGCGCCGCCGCCGCCGCCACCACCACCGCCGCCGCGTCCCAAGAAAATCGAGCCCCTGCGCGTGGGAGGAAACGTCCAGGAATCCAAGATCCTCCGTAGAGTTGAGCCTACCTATCCTGAGCTGGCCAAACGCGCGCGCGTTGAGCAGACTGTCGTCCTCGAAGTGAGTGTGGATGAAGAAGGCAACGTAGCCAATGTTCGTGTAATCAAAGGGCATCCTCTTTTGGACCAGGCTGCCGTTGATGCTGTGAAGCAATGGAAATATTCTCCGACACTCTTGAACGGAGAGCCCGTCCCGGTTATCGCGACTGTGACGGTCATTTTCAAACTAGGCAAATAACCCAGTTGGAGGTTAGAGGAAATCGATGGGAATTAACATAGTCGAACTGTGGAACTCGATGGGCGTGGTCGCCAAAGTCGTGGTGGGCATCCTTGCTATCATGTCGGCCTATTCCATCAGTGTGATGATTGAGAGATGGCTCACCTACCGTCAGGCGCGCCAGCAGTCGAGGGTATTCACCCCTGCGGTTGCCGAATGCTTGAAGGAAGGGAGGATCGACGAAGCGATCGCCCTTGGCGAACAGAATAACAAGAGCCATCTAGCCAAGGTTCTCATTTCGGGACTGCATGAACTGCAGGCTCACGCTAAGAGTAAGGACATTCCGGGCGAGAGCATTGAATCGGCTAAGAGAGCATTGGATCGCGCTACTGCCATCGGCGTTTCAGACCTGAAACGGGGTCTCGGTGGACTGGCGACCATCGGCTCGACTGCGCCGTTCGTAGGTCTGTCTGGAACGACGGTCGGCACCATCAACGCGTTCCAGGGCATGAAGACCGAGGAAACCGCGGGTATCGCGGCCGTGGCCGGCGGTATCGCGGAGGCACTCGTGACGACGGCTTTCGGATTGTTTGTCGCCGTTCCCGCGGTGTGGGCGTACAATGCCTTCACAAACAAAATCGAAACCTTCACGATCGAGATGGACAATTCCTCCTCGGAATTGATCGACTACTTCCTGAAGAAACGGGGACAGATCGGTGGCTAAACACATATCAACTGGAAAGGTTACCAGCGACATCAATGTCACGCCCATGGCTGACATTATGCTGGTGTTGCTGATCATATTCATGATCACCACCCCACTCCTGCAGACCGGTATTACCGTTAATCTCCCTAAAGCCAAGAATCCGCTCCAGGCGGAGGGCGCGGAATCCAAGGATGCCACCGTGGTAGCCCTGGATCGCCAGGGGCGCATTTTCCTGGGAAAGAGCCAAACAACGGAAACAGCCCTCTTGGAAGCCTTAACCAAGAAGTTCAGCGGCGGTGAGATTAACAAGATAATGTACTTGAAGGCCGATACTGCCGTCCTTTACGGACGCGTTGTGGAGGTCGTAAACGAGTGCCGCAAGACCGGCGTGGAGAGGATCGGCCTGATGACGGAGAAGGAAAAATAGCAAGCAGGATCGCGGCCCAGGCTGCCAGGCTCTCTTCCGCAGCCTGCCGACCTTAGGCACCCGCGCTTTTCAGAGCGACGTGCCTGGAGTTTCACGGTGGGAATCAGCTGGGGAGCGCAGGGAATGCCGGCGTGGCCACGATGGCTGCCTGCTTCACCTGACTCGACGATAGGCTAAGAACCGTTCCAAAAACGGCTGAAAGAAAGGAAGAGTTCTTCCATGTCAATGGCGGTTGGTATAAACAAAGGCCCGAAGTCGGATATCAATATTACACCTTATATCGATATCCTTCTCGTGCTTCTCATTATTTTCATGGTCATAACCCCGACGAAACAGCAGGATTTGGAGGTGAAGGTGCCACAGGAAGCGCCGAAAAGCGATAAGAATGTGCCTCCACCCCCGGGAGTGATCGTGGTATCTATGTCAGAAACCGCTCAACTCGCTATTAACCAGGAGCCCGTCTCCATCATGGAATTAGGCTCGAAGCTCCTGGAGATCTATAGCGCCCGAGCGAATAAGAATATGTTTATCAGCGCGAGTGCCAAGCTGCCCTATGGCGATGTGGTCAAGATCATCGATATCGCCAAGGGTGCCGGCGTTATCGACGTCGGGCTGCTGACTTCCGAGGAAGTCCGATAGCCGCCGGCGGATACTTGCGTGCAATCATTGAATAGTCTGGAGGCCATAATGAGGGTCAACAAGCAATGGCTCGCCATACTCGTGCTTATGGCGGCCATTCCTCTATCAGGGTGCGGGTTCATCACGAAGCTGCGTGCTCGAGATGCGCTGAACAAAGGTGTCAAGGCATTCGTCGATCAAAAATATGATGATGCCGCAAAGCTATTCGAGGAGTCTGTCAGGCTCGACCCGACATTTGTGATCGCTAAGAGCTATCTGGCTTCCACGTACGCTTCGCAGTTCGTGCCCGGATCCCCGGATGCCAAGAGCGCCGAGATGGCCCAAAAGGCGATCGCGACGTTTCAGAACATAGTCGAGACAGACACTGCAAACAAAAACATAAGTTCCATGCTCAGTATTGCCAGTCTCTACTATCAGCTTCAGGATTACGACAAGTCGAAGGAATGGTGTAACAAGATCCAGGCAGCCGATCCGAACAACGCGGAAGCACTGTATCGGGTCGCCGTGATCGATTACGACGATTCTGTCAAGAAAACGGGTCTACAGGGCGAGAACGTGGAGTTTCTGACTGCTGATGAGAAGGACCACGCTCTCAAGGGCATCGATGAAGGTTTGAATGTCATCGATCAGGCCCTGAAGATTCGGGCCGATTACTTCGACGCCATGGAGTATCAGAACCTGCTGTGGAGAGAAAAGGCCAAGTTTGAAAAGGATAAGCTGGCCAAGGCTGACCTTATCCGCAAGGCTGACCTCGTCGCGATGCAGGCCCTCCAGATGCGGCTCAAAGCGCAGGAGGAGGAAGCAAAGAAACCGAAAAAACTGGCTCCTGGCAAATAGTCTGCTCTTGTCTATTTTGATCTGGCAGCCTTCTTATTTCCGTCATCTCATTCCGGGGTACGCCGCGGGAGTTCATTTCCGGTCAGGCGTGCCCCATTTCCCACCCCCTGTCTTTCCGCTATAATGGTGCTCTAGATCGATCCTGACGCCTATGATCCGGTTCGAGGACCTTGCTGAGAAGTTGCTGCGCTATCACCCCGAGGCGCTCGAGATGATTCAACGCGGCTACGTAGCGTCCGCAAAGTTCCACAAGGGGCAACTGCGGATGAACGGAGAGCCTTATCTGACTCATCCGCTGGAAGTTGCCAATATCTTAGCAGAACTCAAGCTGGATGCCGGTACAGTAACCGCCGGGCTTCTCCATGATGTGCTCGAAGATACCCTCATGTCGCCGGAGGAATTGCGCAAGCAGTTTGGCGACGAAGTCTACCAGATCGTTGATGGCGTAACCAAGATTTCGCAGGTAGTCTTTAGCTCGCGGCAAGAAAAGCAGGCTGAGAACTTCCGAAAGATGCTTCTGGCCATGGTGAGTGATATTCGCGTTCTGTTTGTGAAGCTCGCGGATCGGCTTCACAACATGCGTACCCTCCAATATCTGCCGCCGGAACGCCGAGAGCGCATTTCATTAGAGACCCTCGACATTTATGCGCCGTTGGCGCATCGACTTGGCATGGCTCGCATCCGTGGCGAGTTGGAGGATTTGGCTTTCAGCTTCCTTGATCCGGTAGCCTACCAGAACACCGTGTCATTGATCGAGGCTCGGCGGACTGTCAGCGAGGATTTCATTGAGGAGACCAAGAAGGCTATCGCAACCGAGCTGGCGGAGTTCAATATTCCGGCGCGCCTGGAGAGCCGCATCAAGCGTATTTACGGCGTATACAATAAGATGCGCCGTCAGAAAATCAGCATCGACGAGGTCTTCGACTTCATCGCAATTCGGGTCATCACTGATACGGTCAAGAATTGCTATACCATCCTCGGAATCCTGCACAATATGTGGAAGCCGGTGCCGGGGCGGATCAAAGACTACATTGCCATCCCACGCCCTAATCTGTATCAGTCGCTGCACACGTCCGTTGTCGGGAAAAATGGCCAACCGTTCGAAATCCAAATTCGAACCCAGGAAATGCATCGAACCGCTGAACTGGGAATCGCGGCGCACTGGAAATATAAAGAAGGGAAAATGGGCGCCGTCGAGGGGGAGGATCAATTCCGTTGGCTGCGGCAGCTAATAGACTCGCAAAGTGAGATCAGCGATCCGAGCGACTTCATCAGCAGCCTCAAGGTTGACTTGTATCCGGATGAAGTCTATTGCTTCACGCCGATGGGTGAAGTCATTACCCTTCCGCGCGAAGCAACCCCCGTGGATTTCGCTTATGCCATTCATACGGAAGTGGGCCACCACTGCATCGGCGCCAAGGTCAACAGCCGTATTGTTCCCTTGCGTCACAAGCTCAAGAACGGGGAAATCGTCGAGATCCTCACCGCCAAGGATGCCGGCCCAAACCGTGATTGGCTCGGATTTGTCAAGACGGCCCGCGCGCGGAATCGCATCAAACACTGGGTCAACCAGAAGGAGAGGGAAGATGCGGCCGAACTCGGGAAAAAACTGCTGGAAAAGCAAGCCCGAAGGTTTAAGACCAACCTGAAAAAGCTTCTCAACATGACGGAGCTGCCGCGCGTGTTGGCGGAACACGGAATCCAGAGGAGTGAAGATCTTTATCCGGCAGTTGGGTTCGGCAAGATCGCTCCTCGTCAGATTCTGACGGCACTGTTTCCGGATCTCGCGCCGCCTTTGGAGGTGAACGCCAAGCGGTCTGCCATCGCCACTGTTGTGAAGAAGGTTCTCGGCAGGGGCGAGACCCCAATCACGGTCAAAGGGCAGGATGGGCTCCTAGTCTATCGCGCCAAGTGCTGTAATCCGATCCGCGGAGACGATATCGTCGGCTACATTACACGGGGAAAAGGGATATCGGTCCATACCACGAATTGTCCGAATCTCTCCAATTTCCTCGGTTCGGATCGCATGACCGATGTTGAGTGGGTCGACGTCCAAGGCGATGAGATTTTCACGGTGCGACTGAACATGGCGATCGAGGACCGGCAGGGGATTCTGGCCGAAATCACGCTGGCCATCTCCAATCTCAAGACCAACATCCGGGAGTCACGCTCGACTACCACCGAGGGCGGCCGCGGCATTGTGGACCTCACGGTTGAGATCAACGATGTCCGGCACCTCCAGAAGATTATCAAAGTTCTCAAGAGCATCCGCGGCATCGAGGACGTGACGCGCGTTTCGCGGATCCCTTAATCCAGTTGGCAATGGGCAGCAGGCAGTGAGCCGACGCGGCTCCTCCGGGCGCCGATGCCAACTGGCAACTGTTAGGAGACTTCATGCGAGAGATCATTGAGACCAAAAGCGCCCCTAACCCAATCGGTCCCTACTCACAGGCGATTCGTGCCAACGGGTTCCTATTTGTATCCGGCCAGATTCCGATTGATCCCGCAACGGGCGCCGTAGTCGCTGGGGAAATAGCCGCCCAGACGCAACAGGTGATGAATAATCTGGCCGCCATTCTGGCCGCGGCAGGAAGCGGGCTGAACCAGATTGTAAAGACGACCGTCTTCTTGGCCAACCTGGACGACTTTCCGCGTTTCAATCAGGTTTATGGTGAGTTCTTAGGAGATGCGAAGCCGGCACGCGCAACGGTACAGGTTGCACGGCTGCCCAAGGAGGCCCTGCTCCAGGTTGATGCGATTGCCCTGGCTTAAGCCTTCTGGACCTTACCTGAGCGCAGGCAGCGGGTGCAGACTCGAACACGTTTGACCGATCCCTTTTCCACGATCCGGACGCTCTGCAGGTTGGGATAAAATTTCCTGGAGCTGACATTATGAGCGTGGGAGATCGTGTGCCCGAAGATTGGGGTCTTTGCGCATACGTAACATTGCATTGGCATAATTCACTCCACTCGAAAACGCGAAATCTTAGCAGGTGAACCTGGCGGAGTCAACGGTCAAGGAAGAATTGACGATTGAAAATGCAAATCCTTTGAATCGTACATCGTAAGTCGTCAATCACCCTGCGAGGTCCTCGGCGCCGTCGACGCCGATAACGTTTCCGGTCAACCAGCAGGAGTCGGACGATACGAGCGCGATCAAAGCCTCGGCTACGTCTTCGGGCGTGGTCAACCGCTTTCCCGGGTTGGTTGCAACGGCCTGGGCGAACATACGTTCACTCCCCGGGATCTTTCGAGCCGCAGGTGTGTCGGTGACTCCCGCGCGGATGGCATTGGCGCTAATGCCTTGAGGGGCGAGTTCGACGGCCAACTGGCGGATGTGGGATTCGAGCGCCGCCTTTGCGGCTGAGACGGCGCCATACCCCTCCCAAACGCGGTGACCGCCGGCGCTTGTCATCGCGAAGATCTTGGCGCCCTTTGGCAGGAGTCCGGCGGCAAACAGGTCCTGGACCCAGTAGACCAGGCTATGAGCCATCACATCGAGCGTCATGTTCATGTCGGCAGGCTTGATGGCACTTTCACCGGATCGCGAAATAAACGGTTTCAGAGTCCCAAAGGCCAGAGAGTGCAACAATGCGTCTATCCCTGTGCTCCCGGGAGTCTCGCTGGTCTCCTGCCGGCAGACTTGGATTACCTCCGCGCGACGGGCATGGTCGGCGGCATTGACATTGAAAAACACAGCCTTGCGTCCCATGCTATGGATTTCCGAAATGATGCGCTCGGCATTATGAAGGGTAGCGCGCCGGTCGAGATGAACGCCGAAGACATGGAAACCGGTGCGAGCCAGAGCCAGGCTCGCGGCCGCGCCGAACCCGCTGCTGGCTCCCAGGATAAGAGCCCACTTTTGTCCGGATGAGCTGGAATCGTTCACTGCCACCTCCTTGCCTCAGAATAGAGGAGAAAATCCTATGAAGCAAATTCTTTGTATGCAACCTGATTGGAGATCCATGAGGCCGACAAAAGATTCCGGGAATCAGCGCCGGAGCTGAAGAACTGCGTTTTGTGGGATTGCGATGGCGCTATCAGGGAAATCACCAAGAACTGCCGAGGCCCGGATCTGACGACCCGAATCCTCTCATGGTATCTGCAAAATCGGTGGTTGATTTTATCTTATGTGAATCGTATGGTTGCGCCGGGCGTGAAGAGGGGTGTAAGATTTTTGGCTCACCGGGAAGCTTTAGGAGTTAGATAGAGTAAACATTCACAGAACCAATGTTGCTGCTGGGAGAACGGTCATGGAAACAACAGGCATAGGGATTGTTGGCGTTGTTGGATCAGGCACCATGGGGAGCGGCATCGCCCAGGTGTTTGCACAGGCAGGCTATCTGGTGCACCTTTCCGACGTGCGCCAGGAGTTGCTGGATCGGGGAATGAAGACGATCGAGAAGAGCCTGGATCGCATCGTTCAGAAGGGTGGCAGCAGGGTGCAGGATCGCAATGCCGCCTTGAGCCGGATTTCGCCCTCGATTGGGCTAGGCGCTCTCGCACCCTGCAATCTGGTTGTCGAAGCAGTCCATGAAAACCTGGCGATCAAGACCGGGGTCTTTATAGAACTGGATCGGCTCTGCAGAGACGAAGCGATTTTGGCAAGCAATACATCTTCCATCTCAATCACCAAGCTGGCCGCGGTGACCCGGCGACCTGATCGTTTTATCGGCATGCATTTCATGAACCCGGTTCCGATCATGAAGCTGGTGGAAGTGATCCGTGGATTGGAGACTTCCGATGCCACTTGTCGGAAAATCCTTGATCTGGCTGCCGCGCTCGAAAAGACAGCGGTGGAGGTGCAGGACTACCCCGGGTTCGTTTCCAACCGGATCCTTCTCCCCATGATTAATGAGGCAGTCTATGCTTTGATGGAGGGTGTCGGCTCGCGCGAGGCAATCGATACCGTAATGAAGCTGGGCATGAATCACCCGATGGGACCGCTTACGCTGGCCGATTTTATTGGGCTCGACGTATGTCTTGACATCCTGCGGGTGATGCACGCAGGACTCGGCGATCCGAAATACCGGCCGTGCCCGCTTCTGATCAAGATGGTTGATGCCGGATTACTGGGGAGGAAAGTGGGTCGCGGTTTCTATGATTATCGTGAAAAGGAAGGAAAGGCCTAATGGCGGACGAGCGCACCAATAAGAGCAAAGCGATTGATATGGCCTTAACGCAAATTGAGAAGCAGTTCGGCAAAGGCTCGATTATGCGTTTGGGCGACCGCACGGATCCATCTGGTGTGAGGTCGATATCTACCGGATCCATCTCTCTTGATGCCGCCCTCGGTGTTGGGGGATTTCCAAAGGGGCGCGTCGTGGAGATCTTCGGACCTGAGTCCAGCGGCAAGACGACGCTGGCGCTCCACGCAATTGCCCAGGCCCAAAAAGCTGGAGGATCCGCGGCTTTTATCGACGCTGAGCACGCCATGGATGCGAGCTATTCCAAGATGCTGGGCGTCAACACGGACGAACTTCTCGTGTCTCAACCCGATAGCGGAGAACAGGCACTCGAGATTGCGGAAGTCCTGGTCCGAAGTGGCGCCATTGATATCCTGGTTGTGGATTCAGTGGCCGCCCTCGTGCCAAAGGCGGAATTGGAGGGCGAGATGGGCGATTCGCTCCCTGGGTTGCAGGCGAGATTGATGTCGCAGGCCTTGCGCAAGCTGACCGCTATCGTCTCAAAGTCCGACACCTGCCTCATATTCATAAATCAGATGCGGGAAAAGATCGGCGTCATGTTCGGCAACCCTGAAACCACAAGTGGGGGGCGAGCTCTCAAGTTCTACTCCTCGATCCGAGTCGACATCCGGCGAGTGGGATCGATCAAGGAGGGAGACGTCGTCGTTGGAAACCGTACGCGGGCCAAAGTAGTCAAGAACAAGCTTGCACCGCCGTTCCGCGAGGCCGAATTTGACATCCTTTATAATCAAGGGATTTCGTATGACGGAGACCTGGTCGACCTTGCCGTTGAGCGGAAGCTTATCGAGAAGAGCGGATCCTGGTTTTCTTATAAGAGTGAGCGCTTGGGGCAGGGAAGAGAGGCTGCCAAGCTGTTTCTGCGCGAGCATCGCGACATCGCCCTCGAGTTGGACGCCAAGCTGCGGCTGATCCTGGGCCTCGTGAAGGCGGATCCAGCCGCAGCCAACGCCAAATCCAAATAAGCAAGAGATAAAAAGCCAGCCACGAATTATGCGAAGAACACGAATGCCCCGATCAGGACCGATATCGGGTTATTCGGGTTCTTCGTGTAATTCGTGGCGCTTTTGTTTAGAATACTGACTGTCGGAGGCGGACGGGCAATCGCGGTCCTGATTTCAGGATCGAGGAAAGTCCGAACTCCACAGGGCGGTGTGCCTCGTAACGCGAGGGAGGGGCGACCCTACGGAAAGTGCCACAGAAAATATACCGCCCCCTCATCGGGGGTAAGGGTGAAAAGGTGCGGTAAGAGCGCACCGCATCATTGGTAACAATGATGGCAGGGAAAACCCCGCACGGAGCAAGGTCAAATAGAAAAGCGATCCCGTAAGGGATTAAGGACGGCCCGTCCGATGCTTTTGGGTAGACCGCTAGATCCCTGGAGTGATCCAGGGACCAGATGAATGATTGCCATCTCTGCACTTCAGAGAAACAGAATTCGGCTTACGGCCGCCTCCGACACTCTGCGGTTTTGGATTGCCGACTCTGGATCTCGACACGAACGGATAGCAGTTTGCCTCTTCGTGCTCGCTTCCTGCCCGATCCAAAATCAATAACGGGCTTCCTTAAGGATGCCGGTCACCTTCCCGTAGGGTTCCACCGTGGCTTCGAACTTGATCGGCATCTTACGATCATCCGCGGATAACCACATGCGAAACTGGCCCCCTTGTTTGAAAAGGCCCCACATCAAGGCAGGCGTAGTGACTGGCCAGGCAGTGAAGTCCCCTACTGATGTGGTAATCCGTTCCTTTTTCCCCACATGGATTTCGACTTCCTGGACGGCCTGCTTCTCGCCGACCAGGACGCGAGTGGACAAGCCGGCTTCCAGCTTGCTTTGCCGCACGGCATAGAGAGCCGAAAAGAGGTCCTTCACACATGGTGGGATATCCTCATAGTCCATGTCCCGGATAACCCGGCGGGCGGGCGTGGAGGCATCGATTTCGCGCAGGTGCAACTTCCGGGCTTCGGGAAGGTAGACAAGGTCGATATCACGCATGCGTTTCCCTTCTCGCTCTCTGCTGGTCACCCGGAAAGTACAGAAGGTCTCGGCATCGGTAGCGAATTCGTAATAATCATCGACGGTGAGGCGGGCCAGTTTTGCCAGAGTGCCGCTGGAGTGGGCCGCGAAGGTGATCCTGAATGCTCTCCGGTTCTGGTATTGAGTCTCGCCCGCGAGGCTAAGGGTGGCCTCGCCCGCCTCCATCGGCGGCAGGAAAAATAGATACAAGGGCGGATTCCATTCGACGTGAAATACCAGGCGCTCACCAACTGCAAA
>Ga0187878_1004601_pt1 | contig 10640 bp, 11 predicted proteins | sample June2016WEW_17_1_FD_132979 | JGI IMG/M metagenome (GOLD analysis project Ga0187878, IMG submission 132979) | Peatland microbial communities from SPRUCE experiment site at the Marcell Experimental Forest, Minnesota, USA - June2016WEW_17_150 | ecosystem: Environmental > Terrestrial > Soil >...
CGGCTCGGTCTTGAGGATTTCCACCAGGAATTTATTCTTCGCCGCCTCCAGGAACGAGGAATAGCCCGCCGGACTGTTGTCCATGTAATCCTGGCCGCTGTTCCAGAAGGGTTCGGAGGTGGCGCTGTTGGCCTCGGCGTTGACGCGCATGTCCCGGCCATTCAGGTAGTAGGGGATCTTGCTGTTCTCGGTGGCTTCCTTGGCGTCCTGGCGTAGCACGTCCATGTATTTCCAGAAATTGGGGCCGTTGTAGTTCTCGAAGCCGATAGCTTGATCGTCATCGAGCTGAATGTTGAGCAGCGGTCCACCCTTTTCCGCCCGCAGCGGGCTTACCAGGGATAAGACGTCGCGGTACCACTTGCGCGTGTACTTCAAGTGGGTATCGTTCTGCAGCCATTCGCTGGCGGCCTGTTCCGACTTGTCGTATTGCAGCGCCGAGAGGCGCGGGTAGCGGCCCTCCAGCACAGTTTGCTCGGACATGTGGTATTCCGGCCGGCGCAGCAGCCAGCCGGGATAACCGCCGTTGCGCCACTCACTGCAAAAGAACGGACCCGGACGAACAGTGAGCTTGAAGCCCATCACCTCGATGAGCCGCAGCAGGTATCTAAGGTCACGCCGCGGGCTGGTCTGGCCATCGAAATCCAAGACATCTTCTTCCGGCTGCTGCCAGTTCCAGAGGGGATAGAGGTCGATGGTGTTGATGCCCATCGCCTTGAGTCGCGCCAGTTCCTCCGCCCAGCGGTCGCGGGGAATGCGGTGGTAGAAAAACGCCGAGGAGTGCTCGAAGAACGGCTTCCCGTCCACCCAGTACTCCGGATGCCCGTTCAGCACGACGCACTGGTTGTTGGGCGTGCCCACGACCCGATGCACGCGGTCTCGGGCTGGGAGACTCGGGGCCAGGATCAGCATGCCAAGGAGTGCGATCAGGACTGTGTGGCGCAGCTTGAGATTCATAGGGATAGGCACCTCACCGGAACAAATCGCGAGAGTTGGAACCCGGAGAGGCTCATATTAGCGCCAAACAGGCGCGACATCCAGGTGCAGATTGGCCGCGCCATCGCTGGGGCGCACGTGAGTGGTTCGGCACGCCGCGGGAAGTGTTAGAATCCTGACCGGGAGTATCGGCATTAAGTGGCCATGCTGGCTTGATGGGGGGCCTGCTCCCTTGTGGTGCCTATGACAACGATGATGGAAGAGATCGCGCAGCAGCCTGCGGCGCTGTCGGGCCTGCGCAAGTACTATGCGAGTCCGGGCGCGATTTCTGTCAAGGCGCTGAGAAAGCTGGTGGCTCACTGGCCGCCCACCGTAGTCTTTACCGGCATGGGTTCGTCGCTGTTTGCGGCCTATCCGGCGCAGGCGTTCCTGAACTCGCTGGGCATCCGCGCGCTTGTCTGGGAGACAGCGGAACTGCTTCACCACCACCTGAAATTCCTCGGACCCGACACTTTGCTGGTGGCAGTCTCGCAGTCGGGCGAGACGGTGGAAATCGTCCGCCTGCTCGAGAGCCTGCCCGACAAGATAGGAATCGTGGCGGCGGTGAACGCACCAGACAGCGCCCTGGCGCGGCGCGGCGGCATCCTTCTGCCCCTGATGGCTGGTCCCCAGCACGCGGCCAGCACGAAGACGTACACTTGCGCGGTGGCCGTCTTGATGTATCTGGCCTTCGCTATGGCCCGCAAGCCCCACCGGGCTCTCACTCAAGCGCTGAAGCTGGCCATCGAAGCGCAAGAGAGAATCCTCGAGCGCGCTGAGGTGCTCATACCCCCCACGGCGGAGTTCTTCGATGCGCCGTCTTACGTGGCGTTGATGTCCCGTGGGGCAGACCTGGCCTCAGTCTATCAGGGCGCGCTGATGCTCAAGGAAGTGACGCGGTTCGGCGCCGAGCCCATCAGCGCGGCGCAGTTCCGCCACGGGCCGATTGAGATCATCCATCCGGCGCACCGCTACGTGGTTTTCGCCCGCCAGGGAAGGACAGGGAAATTCCTGCTCAAGCTTGCCGGCGACATTCGCGCGCACGGCGGCCGGGTGCTGCTGCTGACCGACTTGCCTTTTGAAGACCTCACCAATGTTCGGCTCATCCAGGTTGAGCCGATGCGTCTGGGCCTGGGCACCCTGGTCGATAGCCTTCACATCCAACTCCTGACCCACGAACTCGCCCTGCGCGCCGGCCGCGAGCCCGGCAAGTTCCGGATCGCTGAAGACGTGACCCGCGAGGAGTAGCGCCAGCGCGCCGCCTGCTGCTGGACCGTCGCCGAATCAATTCTCGCTAAGGACGGCTACTGGAGCCGCACGAGGCCTCGACCCTGACGGCTCGGCCTCGGGAGAAATCGATGGACTTTAAACGCTTCGCAACCTTCACCGCCAAGGTCACGGCCGCGCAGGTAACGACCTATTTCCTGGCGGGCGTGGTGTTTTACCAGTTGCTGACCAAGGACTTTTACACCGGCCCGAATCCCATTTTCGCCGCGTTCATGCGCACGGAGGCCGAGCCCGCGCTCTGGAGCCATGTAGTGCGCTGGTTCCTTCCCGCCCAGATCCTGCGTGGTGTGCTGATCGCTGCCGTGCTCTATCCGCTCCTTGACACGCTGAAGGTGTGGTCGTTCGGGAAGCGATTCCTGCTGATCGCCAGCCTCTACCTTGTTTTCGGTTTCTGGGCTGCCACGGTCGCTGCCCCCGGCACCGTCGAAGGCATGGTCTACCTGCGCCCGTTCATTACCCCTATGGTTCACTTGGCGGTACAGCCGGAGATCATCCTGCAAGGGTTGGGTTTGGCAGCGCTCATCGCCGGCGCGATGATGGAGGCGCCGGCAAAAGTGTAGAGGTGGGGTGAGGGGTTCAGGCTCGGGCGCGAGTCACCTGACAAGGATGCTGTTGCCTTCCACGAATCGTCCTGACTAACGAAGGCGACGGAGGATGGCCTCCTGCGCCACGGTAAGCGCGGAATGAATGGCACCGTATGTCTGGGCTTTGTCCTCCAGTGAGCTGAGCTGAATAGGTGGCGGGTCCGGCTGCAGGCGATGAACCACCTTGTCCAGGATGGCTAGCATCAGGTCGGGGGCGCCTTTCACTATGCCTCCTCCCAGGACGATCAAGTCGGGATCGACTATGGCCACCACATTGGCGACACCCACGCCGAACATGGTGAAGATCTTTTCCAGAACAGCTCGCGCCTCGGCATTCCCTTGTCGAAAGGCTTCGAAGACGAAGTAGGCATCACGCCCTTCGCGTAGTCCGGCAGGCTCGCCGGTTCCAGACGCGGCGCGCAGCTTGCGGCCCTCGGCGGCGATGCCCAGGCCGGAGACGAAATTCTCAAAGTAGCCCGTGTCGGGGAATTCTTCGGCCCAGCGCTGCCACTCGATGTTCATTCGGAAGACTTCGCCGGCCGAGCCGGTGCGGCCGCGGTAAAGCTTGCCGTCGATGAAAATCCCCGAGCCGATGCCGGTGCCGAGGGCGATGAAAACGAAGTTATCCACGCCCCGCGCCACGCCGCGCCAGTGCTCGCCGATGGCGGCCATGTTGGCGTCGTTTTCCATGAAGATCGGCACGCGGAATTCTCTCTCCAGTTCGTGTCCCAGGTGGACGTCTTTCCAGCCGGGCAGGTTGTTGGCAAAGGATACGACCCCGCGCACCGGGTCCACGGGACTGGGGACGCCGATGGCCAACGCGCGCAGCCGGCCGTGGCCGGCCTTTTCGGCCATACCCCGAATGCCTTCCTTGATCTGGCCAATCATCGTTTGCGGGCCATCTTCCGGTCGGATGTTGACAGTAGTGTCGCTCAGGATCTTGCCGCGGAAATCGGCGAGGGCAAAGTGCAGGTGGCTGGCGCCCAAATCAATCCCCACGACGTAGCCGAAGTCGGCGTTGATGCCGACCTTCGCGCGGCCGTCGCGGAACTCCACCAGGCCTTTGCGTTGGAGCGTCCGCACTTTGGCCGCGAGCGTGGAAGCCTGGAGGCCCGCGGCGCGCGCCAGCGCACGCGTTGAGACCTCGCCGCTTTTTGCTATCTCCCGAAAAATGCGTTGCAACGTGTTGTCGGTCGTTGACATGGTGATGCTGCCCGCCTCCCGCTCAAGATTCGGCTTGCGTGCCGCGCCACTAACCTATGGGAATCGGGCACCCGGGTCAAGGCATTGTCGCATTGACTCATTGAGCCATCGGGCACCTCATCGGTAGGAAGCTGGTTTGTCTTTCTCGGTGGACAGATGACCCGATGACCAAATGGCTCGATGGTCCGATGACTCAATCACTCAATGATTCAATCTCCTCTGGACCAGGTCTGAGTAGGATTGGCCGACAAGATCGGAGGGAGCGATCCCGAACAGCTTCTGGAACTTCCGCGCCTGTTGCCGAATCTTGGCGAGGCTGCCGGAGCGCGAAATGGCCTCCACCTCTACGAACTTCCCCAGACCGCGCACGCGGTCGAGGTGGATCTTCACGTTCCCGACAAGGTAGATTTCCCGACGTTTGTCCACGACCACCAGGACAGCAAGGGCGCGCGCCAGGATGGCCTTCACCGAGTTCCGCCGCGGCAGCAGCACCATCTCGATGCGCGCGCGGCGGGCGCGGGGGAAATCAGGACGCTCATAGTAGATCAGAGCATTCTCAATCCGGCCTTCGCGGACCTTGAGGCGCCCGCGTGGCACGCGAAAATAAGTGTCCACCTGATGGTCTGTGCCTACGTATCGAGCGCGCAGTCTCTTCAACGTGGCACGGATGAGAGCTTCGTCTCTCAATCGGGCTTTGAATTCAAAGTTGGTGTGCTTCATGGTTTGTGAGGTCGTAGCGTATACCATTTTTGCCTGTGCCGACACGCAGCAGTACGGCCTCATCCTGCGGGTTGATTTGACGCTGCTTAGCTGGGAGAATTGCCGCTGACCATGATGAAGGAGAAACCCATGAGCTGGGCTGACGTGAGCCGCCGGGCTTTTCTGAAGAGCGCCGCAGCAACTGCGGCGTCAGCGGCCTTGGGCGAGTTCGGGGGCAGTCTTGCCAAAGCGGCAGAGGTCTCAGGCGAGATCCCGCTGCGGACTCTCGGGCGCACGGGATTGCGGGTAACGATGTTCGGTCTGGGTGGCTATCACGCGGGTTTGCCGGAAAAGGAAGAGGAATCGGTCGCCATCATTCACCGCGCCCTGGATCTGGGCATCAACTTCTTCGACAACGCCGACTGCTATCAGGAAGGCCGCGCCGAGGAGCGCATGGGCAAAGCGCTGGAGGGCCGCCGGCAAAGCATCTACCTCATGACCAAGGTGGACCAGCGCGACGCGCGGGGCTCGCGTGAGCAATTGGAAAAGAGTCTGCGCCGGCTGCGCACGGATTATCTGGACATCTGGCAGTTCCACGCCGTCTCCAGGTTGCAGGAACTCGACATCATCTTCGGGCCGGGCGGGGCCATGGAGACCGCTGAGCAAGCCAGGAAGGAAGGCAAGATCCGTTTCATCGGCCTGACTGGCCACTTCGATCCGGCAGTCCATCTGGAGGCGATCAAGCGGTATGCGTTCGACACCATCCAGATGCCAGTCAACGTCGTGGACCCGCATTACAGGAGCTTCCGCAACACGGTGTTGGACGAGGCGGTGAGACGGAACCTGGGCATCATCGCCATGAAGAGTCTGGGCTTCGGCAACATCCTGAGCCTCGGTGTCGCGAAGGTGGCCGAGGCATTGCCTTGGACGTGGAGCCAGCCCATCAGCGTGTTGGTCTCCGGCTGCGACCGGCGCGAGGTGCTCGACTACAACGTCTATCTCGCCAAGACCTTCAAGCCCGTTCCCGAAAGTGAGCAAGCGGCCTTGCTGGCGCGCACGAAGCCGCGCGCGGGCACCAACGTCGAGTACTACAAGACTTGGATGGGTTGATCGTACACCGAGATGGGGGGAGGGCGCGGATTTGTCCGTGCCGTTTCGCGGAATGAGACCCCGGCTGCAGACACGTTGGAACGTCACGCCGCGCGAGGCGATGCGCCTTCAGGAACGGCTGCGCGAGCGGGTGGTGTTGAAGGACGATTTCCAGCCCATCCGTTTTGTGGCGGGAGCGGACCTCTCCTTTGATCCCGCAACCAATGTCGCCTTCGCGGGCGTCATCGTTTATCGCTTCCCGGAGCTTCAGGAAGTGGAGCGCCGTATGGCGTGCCGCAAGCTGCGCTTCCCCTACGTTCCGGGTCTGCTTTCTTTTCGCGAAGGTCCGGCACTGCTCGCCGCCTTCGCCCGTCTCCGCACGGAGCCGGACTTGATTCTCATTGACGGTCACGGATACGCGCACCCGCGGCGGTTTGGTATCGCCTGCCACATCGGCGTGCTGTTCGATAAGCCCACTATCGGTTGCGCCAAGTCACTCCTGGTGGGAGAACACGCCGAGCCCGGAGCGCGCGCGGGTTCAACAGCTCCGCTCATGCTGGACGGTGAACGCGTCGGCATGGTGCTGCGCACGCGCGACCGCGTGAAGCCCATTTACGTCACGCCCGGTCATCGCGTTTCGGTCGATACGGCGGTGCAGTTGGTGAAGTTGTGTGTGGATGGCTTCCGCATCCCCAGGCCGACGCGCGAAGCGGACCATTACGTGGGTGACCTGCGGCGGGCATACCAGCGTAGCGTTCGCCTGTAGAGGGCGCGTGAAAGCTGCCCTCGAAGCGCCGCCGCTCCGCAAGCAGGTGCTATAATCATCGCCATGAAGAACCCTGGAACTTCCCAGCACTCCGGCGCCGGCGCAGCACTCCGCGAGAAGGGGCAGTTGATGTCGTCCTCGGAGATTGACCGCACGCTGGTGCGGCTGGTGCACGAGATCGTGGAGCGCAACAACGGGGCCGCCGGCGTGGTGTTTGTGGGGATTCTGCGTCGGGGTGTGGCGCTGGCCGAACGCCTGGCCAAGAGGATTGCGGAAATTGAAAAAGTCACCCCTCCGGTAGGGAAGCTCGACATCACGTCCTACCGAGATGACCTCTCACCCGTGGATCGGAAATCTATCATCCGGCAGTCCGACCTCCCCTTTCCCATGGAAGACAAGAACGTCATTCTGGTGGACGATGTGCTTTACACCGGCCGCTCGACGCGTGCGGCGCTGGATGCGCTGGTCGACCACGGCCGGCCCCGGCGCGTGGAGCTCTGCGTGCTCATCGATCGCGGGCACCGCGAGCTGCCCATCCAGCCAGACTACGTGGGCCGCGTCGTGCAGACCACCGAGAGCGAATCCGTTGAAGTTCACCTGCGCGAGGTGGACCGCGAAGAGCGCGTGGTACTGTGCGAGAAAGTCCCCGGCCACTGACCCTTTCCCCAATTTCCCAATTCAGTTTCAGGCTCGTCCCGGCCTGCCGGAAAGATCCGCGCTACACCTCTTCACCGCTGGACTTTTGTCATAGCTATGGAAGGCGGCCGGCCTTACCCTTTAGCGGACAACAGCGAGGGGAGAGAACACACCATGGACACAGCCACAGCAGTATTACGCAAAGAACACGAGGCCATTTTGAAGATGCTCGAGGTGACCGAGGAGGTGGCGCGACGACTGAACGCCGGTGAGCAACCCACCCCGGAAACGCTGGCGAGCTTGCTCGAGTTCTTCCGTCTGTTTGCCGACAAATGCCACCATGGCAAGGAAGAAGATCTGCTGTTCCCGAAGTTAGAAAAGAAAGGGATGCCGCGCACCGGAGGCCCCCTCGGGGTCATGCTCGCCGAACACGAACAAGGGCGGGCGCTCATCCGGCAGATGGCGGAGGCCACTGAGGCCTACCCGAACCAACCCCAAAAGGCCGGCCCCGCCTGGGCGCAGGCCGCGCGCGGTTATGCTGGCTTGCTGCGCGCCCACATCGATAAAGAGAACAACATCCTCTTCGTGATGGCCGAAAGGATGCTGACGCCTGGAGAGCAAACTGAACTGGCCGAAGGCTTCGAGAAGTTCGAGGTCGAGAAGATGGGCGCCGGCACCCACGAGCGGCTCCACGCCCTGATGGCCAAGCTGATCAAGGAAATCCTGCCAGCACGGTAGCGACGTTCCGGCGGAACATCTCGGCAACCCAACGACGGGCGTCATAGTGTACAATTCTGGGCTGAGAGAATAGAAAGCGCAGACCCCGTTCGGAAGGAGCACGCATGAACACAAAATCTCGATGGCTGAACGCACTCGCGCTGTTCCTGCTAGTCGCCCTGCTTCCCCTGCCGCTCCTGGCGGGAGCCTCTGATTCCGCCAAGCGTGGCTTGCGCCAGCTCCTGTTGGGCAAGGACGTGAAGGCTTTGACGCAACTGCCGGCGACCAAAGAGGGCGTGAATGTTTACTTTACGCCGCCGGAAGGGAAGAACTGGGACCAGCGCGGCTTGAACGTGAAGGACCTGACCAAGTGGCTCAAGGAACGCGGGGTGGGTGTGGAGTCCAATGAAGTAGTGACCATCACCGATGTCAAGATCGGCGGCGAGATGGTGGAAATCCATCTGGGTGGTGGCGGGATGGGCCGCCGCGGCAGCAAACATGCCCAGGAAACCACTCCGGGCTTCCAGCGCGCGGGCGGCTCGCGCCTCAATCTCCGTTACGGACACGACATCACCGACGCCGACCTCCAGCCCAACGCTTTCCTCGACTTCCTAGGGCGGCTGTTGGACGTCAGCCCGATTCGCGAGGAAGCGGCCAGGCGGGATCTCTCGCCGGAAGTTCGCCGGGCCGTTGAGACCAAGACCGTCGCTGAGGGCATGACCTACCAGATGGTGTTGCTGAGCTTCGGTGAGCCGGAACAAAAGAAGATCAACGACAGCCAGCCCGGGACGCTCTCCGAAACCTGGTATTACATGAAAGACGGCAAGCGCTGGGTGCTGGAGTTCACCGACGGCAAGGTGACGAAGATTCAGACGTATTGAGCCAGGCTCGGCGTGCTGCATGTAGCGCCGAGCTTCTCCTCTGGTCGAGACGGTCGCGGCTGGTTCCGCTGCGGCTTGCAGAAAGGTGAGAGCAAGCCCGTGCCCCCCTGGCCGGAAAAACAGCAGTTGCCGCCTCCTGCACCTGGCGGGGAGATCAGCGTTTATTTCGCGCTCCCGTTCACGCCGTACTCTTTGAAGAGTTCTTCATTGGTTTTCTTGAGGTCGAACTTGCCAACTTTCTTCAGTTTCAGGTTCTTGTCCCACCGGTAGGCTTCACCGGCCTTGCCGGCACCGCCAACGATGGTCTGGTCGGTGCGGAACAACACCAGGCGCCCCGCCTTCACGAGCACAGGTTCAAGCTTCCCCGAGGCGTTAAGTTCGAATTCAAACCTACCCTTGCAAGAAAAATCTTCCTCGTTGGCGATGATGAGAGAATCCTCGGAAGTTTTCAGCCGGGGATAAAGGAAATAACCGATGACGCACACGATCAGGACCGGCACAGCGATGGCCAAAATCCTACGCCAAGGGGAGTGGGATGGACGATTCACCGGAACGGCGGGCGCCTGCGCCAGCAGCGTTTGCTGCTCCTCCGGCGGCAGCGCGGCAAAGCAGTTGGTGCAGATAGACCCGGCTATGTTTTCCTTGAAGTAGTCCTGCGACGGGAATTCCTGACCGCACTTTTCACAACGCATAGTTGGCCTCCGCATTCTGGGCAACACTTAATGACCGAGTTCAGTTCTTCCCGACCCTAAACGCCCACGCTTCGAAAAGGACAAACCCTGGCTACGCACTGGCCCCGCCCAGCGTGGGCAGGGTTACTTTTCCGGGAAAAAGGGAAACAGCTTTCGGATTTCCGCATCGTCTGGCTGCCGTCCGTACTCGGTGATTTCGAAGGCCTCCGCATACTGGATGCTAGCGGCCTTCGGCCCGTACCACCTCTCGAGCGCCTGTTTCCACTCCGCCGGCACCTTACTCGCGCGCTGCGTGAACAACCATTTCTTGCGGGCGGCGGGATCCTGCGGCACCTCCGCCAGCTTCCCCTCGTGCCAGGGCAGCCACTCGTACATCTGCGAGACGTGCGCATCAAGCATGTCGATCTTCTTGTCGATCACGTCGTCGATGGCCACCACGACATCGGGGCGAAAAGGTTCCGGGCGCGTAAAACGGTCGGCAAAGTAGAGGAACACCGGATTCTTCCGCAGCGCCGGAGTATCGGTCACGAGGTTCGGCACGGTAACCGTGTAGGCCGCGTCCTGCACCAGAATACCCGTGTTGCGGTGGTCGGGATGGTAGTCGTTGGGTCGTGGCGCCAGCACGATGTCCGCCTGCCACTCGCGGATCTTGCGGATGATCTGGCGGCGTACCTCGAGCGTGGGCAGGAGTTCGCCGTCGTGGTTGTCGAGCACCTCGTACTCGATGCCGATGCGGCGCCCGGCCTCGAGGGCTTCGGCGCGCCGGCGCCTGGCGAGCGCGCCGCCACCCTGTTCGTGGTGACCCGCGTCGCCGTTGGTCACGGAAACAAATTTCACCAAGTGGCCGGCAGCCGCGTACTTGGCGGCCAGGCCTCCCGCTCTCCCGTCGCAGTCGTCGGGATGCGCTCCGAAAGCGATCACGCGTAGCTTGGAATAGTCCTGCGCCGCCAGCGGCAACGCGGCAATCAACAGCACGGCCAGAATCCGGACCATCACTCCACCTCCCCGTCAAGGTTGGAGGAGTCTTATCGTTTGTCCGTCCATGTGTCAAGCGCTGCGGGTCGGCGGCGGCGCCGCCGCTACAGCAGACCGCGCTACTTCCGCTGGTACACGC
>Ga0187878_1004602_pt1 | contig 10638 bp, 7 predicted proteins | sample June2016WEW_17_1_FD_132979 | JGI IMG/M metagenome (GOLD analysis project Ga0187878, IMG submission 132979) | Peatland microbial communities from SPRUCE experiment site at the Marcell Experimental Forest, Minnesota, USA - June2016WEW_17_150 | ecosystem: Environmental > Terrestrial > Soil >...
ATCTGGGTAGGGAGCGGTGACGGTTTATGCAGGACTAGGGAGCTTGGAAGTCCCTGGATCGATAAATGGAAAATCTTCAGGGCATATCAGCCGGTTGCTTCCACTACGGACACATATGCGGCTCCGAATCCGTTTTCCCCGAAAGATGAAGTGACAAGGATCTTCTTTAAAACGGGAAAACCTTCATCTACTGTGACTGTCAAGATTTTCGATTTCGGGATGAACCTTGTGAGGACGGTGCTTCAAAATGCACCCAGAAATACACCCGATGTTATATGGACAGCTTGGGATGGCACGCGTGATGACGGCAGACAGGTAGCTAATGGAATATATTTCTACCGCATACAGGTGGATAATGACGTGACGTTCTGGGGAAAGATACTGGTTTTGCAGTAAATAATAAATTATAAAGTTTTCATGATTAAAAAATTAATCATATTATTTTTTGTATTAAGTTCTGTTTCTTACGCACAGCTTGGCGGTCTACCGGGTGCTTTTACGCGTATGGGATTCGGTGCAAGGGGAATTTCCATGGGCAACGCTATGACAGCGGTCACCAACGGCGATATCGTGGGTTATTATAACCCCGCCCTGTCTCCTTTTCAGGATGACCATTTGATAAACCTGAGCTATTCATTTTTATCACTTGATAGGACCCTGAACTTTGTGAGCTATACAAAGAACTTTAAGATACCGAACCAGCCTCAGGGAGGTGCAGGTGTAACTTTTGCGTGGATCAACGAGGGTGTCAGCAACATAGACGGACGCGATGCCGACGGCTTCCAGATAGGTACGTACTCCGTGAGCGAGAACCAGTTCTTATTTGCCCCAGCTATCAGGGTTTCGGAGAAGGTTTCCCTCGGCGTCGGATTTAAATTTTATTATTCGAAATTATTCAGCGGTGTAACCTCTACATCACTGGGCTTTGATATCGGCGGAGTATACATAATTAATGATAAACTTAATGTAGGTTTTGCTGCAAAAGACATCGCCTCTAAATATCAGTGGAATACCAATGACCTTTACGGAACGAATGGTACGACTACGACGGATAGGTTTCCTACTCTCTATGATCTGGGTGTATCATACCTTTTACCGAAAAATCTGGGTCTTGTAGCTTTAGGCTATGAGGGGAGTAACCAGAGGTCCAATATTGTCCGTATGGGCACAGAGATAAACCTCGTCAAGGATTTTAGTTTCAGGGCGGGATTTGACAGGTTTGATTTCAATGCGGACGATAAGTTCGGGAATTCCGAAATAATGTTCGGTATAGGATACCAGAAGGGGTTTAGTAATTACATAGTAGGGATCAATTATTCTTTTGTTCTAGAACCCTATACTCACAATCCATTCCAGACATTAACAGCAGTATTCAAGATCAAGTAATGAAAAAAATATTTATAATATTAATCATTTTATTCACAAGCGGAAACATTCTCGCTCAGAATGACGGTCCGGGTAGTACGGGGCTCTCATTTCTGAAGCTGGGCGTAACATCACGGGCTGTTTCTCTTGGTGAAGCTGTGGTTTCATCGTCAGATGATGCTTCAGCTGTGCATTATAACCCTGCAGCGATGTTTCTCGGCTCTAATGTTAATGTCTTATTCATGCACAACGAGTCGATCATCGGAATCAGAACAGAGTATCTTGCAGGTAAGGTCAAGATGGATAAACTGGCATTGGGCTTTAACGTGAACAATACTTCCGTCAGCGATATACAGGTGAGGGAAATACCGGGTGCTCCGGAGGCTACGTTTACTTCGCAGGATTTTGAGCTCGGTTTTTCCGGCGCATACAGGATCAACGAATTCCTCCAAGTCGGTCTTGGAGTAAAATTCCTGTACGAAAAGATCTATATTGATAATAATGACGGTTATGCTTTTGATTTCGGCGGATTGTATTCGAAAGATAAGCTCTCGATCGGAGCTGCTTTTGCGAACCTCGGACATATGAATTCATTGAGAAGTCAATCTACAGTGCTTCCCGCATCATTCCGTTTGGGGGCATCGTATCTGTTTCCTTTTTCAGGAATTAATGCAGTATTAAGGGCATCGGCAGATGGTTATAAAGTACTTAACGGTGGTATTATTCATGGCAACGGCGGAGCTGAGTTTATCTACAAAGATCTTTTAAGCATAAGGGCGGGATACCAGACAGGTTACGAAGATAGAAATATTACTACCGGTATCGGGTTAAAATATAAAGCGTTCAATCTGGATTATGCGTTTGTTCCGTACAAATATTCTCTAGGGAACAGCCATACTTTTACTCTCGGTGTATCATTTTAATAAACTTGCAATTAATAAATGGACGTAATACGATACGAAAAGAAATATCTGAATGAATGGGAGAACTTTGTAGCATCTTCGAACAACGGGACAATTTTCCACACAAGAAAATTCTTATCTTATCACCCTGCCGACAGATTCAAAGATAATTCGCTCATCTTTACTGAAAAGAACAAGACCATAGCTTTATTTACGGCAGCTCAGGTAAGGCGTGATGACCGCGAAACTCTTATTTCACACCAGGGAGCTTCATACGGTGGTTTTGTTTATCAGGACAACCTTAGCATAAAACAGGCATTCGAGCTTACGGAAAATTTGATAGATTATACGCTCAAGAATAAGTTCGAAAGGATAATTATTACACATTCGCCTTTTGTTTACCAGAGGCGTTATAATAATTACATAGACTTTGCTTTTTCCAAGAACGGTTTTCAGTATTTGAAAAGGGAAGTATCAAGCGTGGTTGTGCTGGATGTGAAGGAAGACGAAGTGTTGAAGCTGTTCAAGTCCGAAGCGAGGACGGCTGTAAGGAGAGCTGAGAAGCTTGGGGTAGTTATAAAAAGAACCGATGATTTCGAAACTTACTATAACATCCTGAAGAGTAACCTGGCGCTCAGGCATAATGTTCAGCCGGCACATACCCTGCCCGAGCTTATAAAGCTGAATAAGCTTTTCCCGGATAAGATACAGCTTATCGGAGCTTACGTAAAGAATAAAATGGTAGCCGGAGTTGTAAACTTTTACTGCAATGACCAGGTGGTACTGGTCTTTTATATAAGCCACGATCCCGAATACCAGAATTACCGGGGAGTTAATCTTCTTTTTTACAGCATAATGAAGGATGCCATCAAGAGGGGACTGAGCTATCTTGATTTCGGATTATTCACGGTAAATATGGATCCGAATTGGGGACTCGGCAGATTCAAGGAAAATTTCGGAGCCAGGGGTATACTGAGGGATACTTATTATCTGGATTTGAAGTATTAAGAGTTAATTGCAGAGAAGTGTAGATGTGGTGTTTCAAGTCATAAAGATTTTACTATAAATGCTGTTTTTTGATAAAGTTCTAATTTATTTCAACCCCCCCCCTTGAACCCCCCCTTTAATTAAAGGGGGGAAAAGCCCTGATTTATCAGGGCAGGGGATTTTTGATTAAGAATACACAATAAATTCTTATTAAGAGAAAAAATAAATTAAATATTTGATTTGAGAAATAAACCCAGAATATATTTCGTTGTTTGTTTTACGGCATTAATTATTTCCTATTATGTATCGTTACGTATCGATGCACCTAGCATAGACGATAAGTACAAACGCCATACGGGTATTATTTCCAACACGATAGAATATCCTTATAAGTACCGCTTGATAAATCCTTATATTGCCCAGATAACTTTCTCAATTCTTAAACCGGTACTGCCTGAGAAAACTGCTTTCTTTTGTGCATATGTCCTGCAAAACTTCATAGTTTTTTTATTTCTCTGTTACGTAGTAATAAAATATCTGTCATTGTGGCTGGATGAATTAGGTTCATTGCTAGGGTTATTGATATTCTCTGTTCTTGTTCCTCTATCACTGACAGGGTTCGATGTGCTGGGTGATATGACCACAGCCGGGTTTATGGCGCTCGGATTTTATTTTATCAATTCCGATAAGCTAAAATATCTCTACCCGGTTATTTTTATCGGTGCATTTAATGAGTTCCAGGTGATATTATTGATACCGTTCTATTTCTTCGGCAAAAAAAATAATTTTACTTCATGGCAAGCCTGGAAAAATTGCATTCTTCTTTTTATAACATTCCTGGCAGCATACGTATTAATATACCTGATGAGAGGTGGCAACGCAGGAAAAGAGGATATAATATGGTATTTTACAAAGGATGCATCGTATAACATATCTCACCCGGGATTTATTTTGCAATGGATAATCATGATAGTTCCTTTGCTTTATTATGCATTGAAGGATTTCAGGTCGAAGCCCGCCTTTTTGAAAAGGAATCTTTTAACCGTTTTACCTCTGTTTTATATTTTTGTATTTTTCTTTATGGCGCGTATGCGTGAAATAGATAAAGCTCTCACTATCTTCATAATACTTATACCTATGGCTCTCCTCTCGCTTATCCCTGAACACAAAAGTTCTACCGGACCCGAAACCTGATGTGCGGAATTTCCGGAATATTGAACTTCAATAAAGAACCTGTTAAGCCGGAATACGTGGAAAAGATGAACACTCTTATCCATCACCGGGGACCCGACGGGAAGGGAGTCTTCTGTGAGGATAATGTTGGGATCGGCAGTAACCGTCTTGCTATTATTGACCTGCGCACTATAGCCGACCAGCCGTTATTCGATATAACAGAACGTTATGTTATTGTTTATAACGGAGAGATATTCAATTATATAGAAGTAAGGGATGAACTTCTGCAAAAAGGTTATAAGTTCAAAACGAAATCCGATACCGAGGTTATCATAAATGCATATATCGAATACGGTGAAGATTGCCTTCATAAGCTCAACGGTATGTGGGCATTTGCAATCTGGGACAGGAAAGAAAAAACATTATTCTGCTCAAGGGATAGATACGGTATCAAACCGTTCTACTATTATAAGGATGCGGACAGGTTAATATTCGGTTCGGAGATCAAGCAGCTCCTATCCCGCGGTATCAGGAAAGAAGTGAACGATGAGATGGTTTATGATTACCTTGTTTTCAATTTTATTGACCACAACGAACTTACTTTTTTCAAAAACATATTCAAATTACCTGCCGGATGGAAGCTTACCGTAAAAAATAACAGATTGTCCGTTGCACGGTGGTATGAACTGCCGGAAAACAGGTTAGACGATTCAGAAATTGCATCATTATACAGGGATTTTTATGAGCTTGTTTATGATTCCGTCAGGCTGCGATTAAGAAGCGATGTGGAAGTCGGGAGCTGCCTAAGCGGGGGTCTTGACTCATCCACCATTGTTTGTTTGATGCATGATGCGCTGGTTAAGGAAGGGAAAACGGATATCCAAAAAACCTACACTGCCTGTTTTGATGATAAGGAGATTGATGAGAGACCATATGTGGAAGAGGTAATTAAGCAAACCAATTCAACGAAGTATTATCTTTTTCCCGATTCCAAACAGCTTCTTGACGACCTTGATAAAATGATATGGCATCAGGAAGAACCTTTTGTCGGTTTCACGGTTTTTTCACAGTGGAGCGTATTTAAAAAAATACATGAAACAGGTTTAAAAGTTGTACTTGACGGGCAGGGTTCCGATGAGATCATGCTTGGCTACTTTTCATTCTATCCATTTTACTTAAAACGTCACCTGTTAAATCCCATAAAATTTATTTCGGAATATTTTCGTGCAATAGGAAAAACCCAACTAGGATTCCCCAAATTCACGGCTAATCTCTTTTACTTTAATCTGCCTTATATCAGGTATAAAGAAGTTCGTTCTTCGGCAGGTAAGTTCATCAAACAAGATTTTCTTAATTCACAAAATAGAAAAAATGTGTTTTACGAAATGATTGGTGCGGGAGATCTTTCTGCGAACAGGATGGCAAATTTGTGGAATATTTCGTTGCCTTCTCTTCTGAGGTATGAAGATAAAAGCTCGATGGCATTTTCTGTTGAAGCCCGTTTGCCTTTTTTAGATCACAGGTTGGTGGAATACATCTTTTCCATACCGTACGATTTCCTGATAAAGAACGGCTGGACAAAATACGTTCTGCGGGAGTCCATGAAAAACAAAATTCCTGAGGATATCCGTTTAAGAAAAGGCAAGCTCGCATTTTCAGTCCCGCAGAAAAGGTGGTTTAAAGAGATACACAATGATATTAATGATATGATGAGTAACGATTTCCGGTCAGGAAAATATGTAGATTCGAAAAAGCTGCTGCACGTATTATCTTCCCCGAAATATAATGATAAAGTGATCTCGAGGGTCTTAGGACTCGAAAAATGGATGGAAGTCTTTGATCTGAAAAGTTAAATAACTAAAATTTATCCCTGTATCTTTTATAATTTTTGTATCACAGACTACTTTAACAGCACCATCTTCTTAACTGATGTATAACTATTGTTCCCCTCTAAAGGTATGATATTTATCCTGTAAATATAGATACCGCTCGGTAATGAAGAACCGTCAAATCTTAGTGTATACATTCCCGCACTTTTTACTTCATTGAGCAAAGTTTTTATCTCTCTGCCAAGAACATCATATATAACAAGCTTCACCATACTGTTTTTGGGAACAGAATAATCTATCTTTGTTTCGGGATTGAACGGGTTCGGATAATTTTGTGAAAGATGAAACTCGATTGGAGAATTTATCGGCTTCATTTTATAACCTACCGAAGTATCTACTATGAAAGCGCGGGGTGCTGACCAATCCGACCAGCTTGCAGGATCTAAACCTGGATTCTTCGAACGCACTTTCCAGAAATTTACATGCCCGGGTTTTACCGGAAGACCTGAAACCGTATAATTTGCATCCTTTATATTTTCTACAACAATTTTTATATGATCCCCCATCTCTATCATTATATCGTATGCGTTATAAGCTGTTAGCGAATCCCATCTGAATGTTACACTTGAACCCACAACAGCACTGTCCGCAGGGAATATCAATTGTGGAATTGGCGGAGCTTGAAATCTCTCTAATACGCTAAGAAAGGTTGATAGATTCACTTCCCTGAACATTTCGTAATTCCATTCTTCTGTTAAACCGCCTCTCCAGACCCAGAGGGAAAAATGCCAACCGTTTGCGATGCTGATATCCGCAACATCCGAAATATACTGGTAGCATCCGCCCTGGGGAAGCATTATTCCGAATTCTCCTAGTAATACGGGTGCGCCTCCTGTAGTACCCTGAAAACTTTTTAATCTGCCGAACACTACCTGCTGTAAAAACGTCTTATCATAGTATTGCTGTGAAAGATAGGTAATATTCCAGTATGTTCCCGGATATACCAATGTATACGGGACAGCGGCACTCGTATATTCCTTAGGCATATAGTTATGGGCGGAATACACTATGAACGGGTCATCCATCACGTACGCGGGAAAGAGTTCCGGGGTGGAATATGCAAAGTTCTCCGTGATAATTGGAAGTTCGCTATCGATAGTTCTTATCTCAGCAATCCATGCAGAATATACAGCATCCATATGTATGTTGTATATCGTTTCGAGAAAAGATTTATACAGTTCTGAAGTATTAGCCGCAATATATTTCACCTTCGGTCTTGGCTCGACAACCAGGTTTAGCCCTACAAATAAAGAATCCCCGGCATACCGCTGGACTATGGATGTCAGCATATCTCCATAAAGAGATTGCTCTGCCGTGTTTCCTGTATTCCATATCCTTGACTCACCCGTTTGTCCCGTTGATTCCAGATAGGTATCGTATGCACCCGGACCTGACCTTACTGCGATGACATAGTAGATCCCTGCCTGTCTGCAATAATTTACAAGCTGATCTGTGCCGGCTATGTTCGCTTCCTGATCCTGATAGGGAGGGTCTTCCGCTTTGAAGCCCCTTGTTCCGATCTGGAAGAAATTACCCCCGCAGTTCTTAAAGTCCATAAAATCCTGCAGAGTTTTAGGTGTCTCATATAAAACATTATATCCTCTGAAGAAAGACGGATCGAGCCACTTATCATATTTGCTGTTAATGCTTTGAGAAAAGACAATATCTGTAAAAGACAAAAATATAAGTATATATGATATTTTTATTTTATACATGGCAGATATTGTATTATTTAACCTAAATATAGTTAATTATTTGTATTTCTACTAATCTTCTTTTTTGATGAAAATTAGACACGATTGTAAATATTGATTTACCCGTATATTACATTCTAATCTGAAAAACAAAAAAATTTGAATTAACGCCCTATAAATATGTATTTCCTTATTTTGGGCTATTGTAAATAAATATAATTTAGTATAATTATTAAGTTCTATAAATCCTCATATTCCAGTTGTTGTTTTTTCAGTTCTGAATATTTATTAACCTTGGAGGTTAAAATGAACAGATCTACCTTTCTCATTCTCCCTTTCATATTTATCCTGATACAATCGGCTAATTCACAGTACTATTACAACCAGGCATTTAGTTTTTCAGGTGCTGCAGGTGACTACGCAGCGACAGATCCGGGAGCAAAGCTGAACATTACGGGAAGCTTTACAATCGAGTGCTGGGTAAAACCCATAAACGCTTCTTCCCCGTTATCGCAGATCCTTGTCCAAAAAAGATCGGGTTCTGCATCAAGCGGGTACACCATGTATCTTAATGCCGGTAAAGTTGCAATTAGAACTAATTCTTCAACACGTTTGACAGGTAATACAGTTATACCCAACGGAGTATGGTCGCATGTAGCGGGTACATACAATTCTTCTTCAGGGGTTTTTAACATATATTTAAATGGAGTGCTGGACGGTACTGCTACAGTGTCGGGAGCCGCTCCGGCAGCAGATTCGGATTCATTAAGATTCGCATCCGGATTTAACAGCCCGTATGCAGGACTTATGGACGAGATCAGAGTATGGAACATCGCATTAACATATGGTCAAATACAGCTAAGGAAACACATTCCGCTGGGTAATGGTGATACTACAGGACCGTATACAGGTCTCGTGGGCGCATGGAGGGGTAATACAATAACCGGCGGTTCCGGACTTGAAGAGATCAACGGTTACACGGCACACATGAATGGTTCGGCAGCGTTTGTTGCTACAGGTACTGCTCCACAGGGTTATATGGCTTTCAATACCGGGATTCTTTGCTCAGGGGCTGATATGGGTACCTGCATTACCATACCTCATTCTCCAATTCTGAATCCTACCACGGCAATAACATTAGAATGCTGGGTATTTGCAGTACCGGCTACGATTCCACAGATTATTTTTAGTAAAGGAGATTACTATTCAGGTTTTCCGTATAGATTATTACAAACTACAGAATACCAATCTTTCAATTTATTTGCCGTATCACTAAATAGTGTAAATTTGCTGGGGGCGCCCACTTATGGAGGACATATACCGACCAACAAATGGACTCACCTAGCATTCACTTATAATTCGACTACAGGTGATTATATTTATTACTTGAATGGAGAAGTCACAAAAACCGGAAATCAATCGATCGGACCTCTTTTAAACTTAACTACGGATCTGACCATAGGCGGAGGACCTTACCAACCGTCATTAGATGGTATGCTCGATGAGGTAAGGATTTCGGATTATGTAAAAACACAGGAAGAGATCATAAAGGGTATGTTTACCTCGATCGATGCTAACAACGATCCTAATCCATCTGGACATACAGCGGTATTCAGCTTTGAAGGTACGTTGAATGCTTCTGACGGTGTTGTAAATCCCGGTTACTTTTCAGGAACGGTAAACGGAATAAGGTTCACACAGGTATTTGATAATTTTGGTGAAACCCCGTCGCCTCTTGATAGATGGGATGCAGGGAATTTTGCCGCCGGCTACAGAATACACTATGTCGGTCTGAACTTTGGAGGTGTAATTAGTACACGTATTGATTCGATCTATATGCCTCAAAGTCTGACCATCAGCGATATCAATGTGTTCGCAGCTCTGCATGATAACAATCCCGGCGATATCAATATCAGCCTTACGAATCCCGAAGGATCTTCAACCGTAGTTCTGCACCCGGGTGCCGGTACAAATCCCGGTCTGCACCTTTTCACAGTCTTTGATGACCAGGCAGATAGTACGATCGGAGTTAATGCCCTTGCACCCTGGAGCCCGAGGGTGAAACCCGTAAACAGTTTTTCGGCATTCAACACCCAGAACACTTTCGGATGGTGGAAACTTATTGTCACAGATATTCGGCCAGCTTCATCCGGCGGAAATTTTGAGGCATGGGGAATTCAATTCAATAACCAGACATTGATCGGTATAAACAAACAATCTGAATCTAACATACCGGAGAAATTCGCTTTGCATCAAAACTATCCGAACCCTTTCAACCCGATTACTGCAATTAAATATGATATTGCTAAGAGCGTCAATGTGAAAATAACCGTATATGACATACTGGGAAGAGAGATAATGATTCCTGTGAACGAGTTCAAAAAAGCCGGTTACTATTCAATGCAACTCGATGCATTATCTCTTGCTTCGGGTGTATATTTTTACAGGATCGAAGCGGGTGATTTCAGAGATGTAAAGAAAATGATTCTGGTGAAATAATCAATCAAATTATTGTAGAATGTTTGTTCAAGTTTGTAATAATTAAAATTATGAAAAAGAGTAAATTCATTCTTTCAACTTTAATTTTGATTGTTGTCATTGTTCTTAATGGAAATCTGGTTCTTGCTC
>Ga0187878_1004603_pt1 | contig 10637 bp, 7 predicted proteins | sample June2016WEW_17_1_FD_132979 | JGI IMG/M metagenome (GOLD analysis project Ga0187878, IMG submission 132979) | Peatland microbial communities from SPRUCE experiment site at the Marcell Experimental Forest, Minnesota, USA - June2016WEW_17_150 | ecosystem: Environmental > Terrestrial > Soil >...
CGTTCCGCCAGATGGCGCGCAGATCTGTCCCTTTCAGTGCCATCTCGGCAGCCCTGATTATTCTTCTTGCTTATTGCCGTTGACGCGGATCCCGACTTTCGAAGAGAGGGTGAGGAAAGCATGATGGCCAACATCGGCCTATGGAATCTTGAACGGCGCGGCCACGAGCTTTTTTGGGACGGCTGCAACCTTGTGGAACTCGCCGGGGAATACGACACGCCTTTATATGTCGTCAACGCGGCTCTCCTTGAACAAGCCTACAACACCCTGCTGGGCGCTTTTCGGGGCGAAGGGCTCGACACCAGGCTCTTCTTTTCTTACAAAACCAATCCCGTCCCTGACGTCCTGAGATCGATCATCGCGCTTGGATGTGGCGCCGAGATCATCTCGGAGTTCGAGTTCTGGCTGGCTACGAAGCTTGGTGTTCGCGGTTGTGACATGGTTGTAAATGGGTCCGTCAAGTCGGCGGCACTGCTCCGCGAGGCAGTGCTCCATGACGTGGCGGCAATCAACGTCGAAAGCGTGGACGAGCTGCGCCTGGTGCGAACGATTGCCGTTGAGCTCGGCAGATCGGTGAATGTCGGGCTGCGCATTAACCCCTGTTTGGCGAAAAGCCCTCTCGATTTCACGCTCTCCACCGGATCGCGGGCCAGCCACATAGGATTCACCCCACGGAGCATCGGGTGGAAAGAAGCCCTGCGGCACCTGCGGGACGACTCATTGCTCAAGCTTAAGGGTTTGCATTTTCACATCGGTTCGGGCGTGCGCGCTTCCCGTCCGTACGAAGCGGCTCTGCATACCGCGCTCAAGATGTGGACGGAACTCCACGAGGAGGGATTTCGGCCCACGATGCTGGACATAGGAGGCGGGTTCAGCACGCCCACCTTGAAGGAGTTCAACCTCCTGGAAGCGATTCGCTTTTTCGGGTGGGGGCGGCCTCCCAAACAACCGGCGAGACCATCGCGGGACAAGCTTTTGAAAGAGATCGCGCGGGCATGTTCTACGGTACTGCAGGGCTTCGTGCGCGAGCACGGTATCGCGATGCCAACTATATATGTCGAGCCGGGGCGCGCTCTGGTGGCTTCCTCACAGCTGCTGCTCTTGAAGGTCGTGGCCATGAGGACAAGAAAAAACGGGACTCACGTGGCCGTTTGCGATGCGGGCGCCTTGAGTCTTTCACCGCTCATGCTCAGCGAGCACCACTGGGTGTTCGTCTCGAACAAGGCGGAGGGGGGACGGACCGCGAAGTACGATCTGGTGGGCAATCTCCCGGCTCCGCTTGATCTGGTTACTCTGCGCCGGACACTCCCCGTTCTTGAAGCGGGTGACATCATTGCCGTCATGGATGCCGGCGCCTACTTTACCTCGCTCGGGAATAACTTCGCCGGGCCGCGCCCGGCGATCGTGATGATCGAAAAGAACGTAGCCAGGCTCGCGCGCAGGCGTGAAGCGTTTGAGGACATGGTATCAAGAGATGTCCCCTGCGATTCAGACAGTGGGGAATAACATAGCCACAAATACTAATCAGTTCATAAGCAGGTTGACATCTGGCGGTATCAGAAAGAGAGGGGAACACGATATCCGTCGGTATCGGAATCGGGATCGCTGTCGCAGTCGCAATCGGTTGTGTGGGTCTGCAAAAGCCGATAGCGACTGCGATTGCGACCCCGATACCGATACCGATGATCGCCACCCGGTGCGAAGATGACCTCTTTCCGGCTCCTCATGTTTGGATCAAATGTCCACCTGCTTGTGAACTGATTAATATCTTGTAGTGTCTGAATCAGAGAGATGTCCCAATGCCCCGCAACTGCAAACAGCATGAGGAGGTTCCTCAATGAAAGCATTCGTGCAGGTTTCTCCGTCCTGGTTGAACCTTCCGATGCGCGTGCGCCGGGATCACGTCGCGCGCCTGGGAAGGGTCATCGCCCTGCGACAGCAGGAGATTGCGCATACAGTCACGGAGGAAACCGGCAGGCCGATTACGGAGGTCATCAACCAGGAGGTTACCGCCGCGCTGGAGATGCTTCGGTTCTCCGGGAAGATGGCTCCTCGCTGGCTTCGGGACGAACGGTTCCGGTACTGGCGGCCGGGATTCTGGGCGAAATCCAATACGATTCGATTCGAACCTTTGGGTGTGATTCTGATTATAGGACCCTCCAACTTTCCCTTTTCGCTTCCGGTCATGCAGGCATGCGCGGCGCTTCTCTGTGGAAACCGCGTGGTCATCAAACCCTCGGAGCGTTGTCCCCGAACGGCATCTTGGATCGGATCCCTGTTCGCGGAAGCCGGCATGCCGGCAGATGCCGTGGAAGTGGCGGCGGGCGGGCCTGATGTCGCAGCCCGGCTCATCGCGCGCGGGGATGTTCAGAAAGTCATCTTCACGGGGAGCAGCGAGACCGGCCGAAAAGTTGCGGAAGCATGCGGCCGTGCCTTCAAGCCATGTATCCTGGAGTTGGGCGGAGGCAGCTCTGCCATCGTCTGCGAGGATGCCGACCTTTCCCTGGCTGCCCGCGGAATCGCCTGGAGCGCATTCTATGCCAACGGGCGCAGTTGCGTTGGCGCCAAGCGTGTTCTGGTTCACACCAATGTCAGCAGCCGCTTTCTGGACCTGTTGACAAAGGAGATGGCCGCGATCAAGGTCGGCAATCCGACGGATCCGGCCACCGAAGTCGGTGTCCTCTCAGCCGGAACCGCCGTAGAAAAAGCCCGCGAACTATTTCGTGATGCGATAAGCAAAGGGGCACAGGTCTGGTCTCCCGAGGGACCGCTCAATGATCCCGATTCAGCCGGCTTCCAAGTTCCATTGGTCCTCTTTGCGGCTACCCTCGAAATGCGGATCATGCAGGAGGAGTCGCAATGGCCCCTGCTCGCTATCCGCGAGGTGAGCCATGATGAGCAGGCCCTGCGGGAGGCAAATCAATCCACTTCCGGTCTGGGAGCGTCGGTATGGAGCAGAAATCTCAAGCGGGCACACGCTCTGGCCCGAGAGATTCAAACTGGAATGGTCTGGATCAACGACAGCAGCGTCGGCCTGCCGCAATTCCCATGGGGAGGCAGGAAGCTAAGCGGATGGGGAAGGTTGTTTTCACGGTACGGGCTGATGGAACTTACAAATATCAAGGTAATCAGCTCGGAACGTCAAAGGCTCTCAAAATCGAAGATGTGGTGGTTTCCATATTCGCGGGACAAGTTCGCGGTCTTTGGGGCGGCCAATGATTGGTACTCCCATTCCCACCGCGCCAGGACCCTGAAACGGCTCATCTCCGCTCTGCGCCGCGTCAAAAACGGCGATTCGAAATTCGAGATTCGAAATTCGAGATTTTAGAATTTCGAATTTCGAATCTCGAATTTAAGCAAAGGCTTCGCGCGTCAGTAGCAGGGCGCATCTCGAGCCGCTCCACAGACACGATTTTCTGCAGGCACTGCCGGTCAGATCGCAACCTTCATGAACCTCGCAGCCGGTGTTGCGCAAATCGGGCACGCGTTGGTGGGCTGACCTATTTCGATATAACCACACACGGGGCAAAGATAAAAGGAGGTGTTCTCCAGGTCCTTGCCTTGGGCTACGGCATCCAGAGCCATCTGATAAAGCCGGGCATGAACCGCCTCGGCTTTTGCGGCGAATGCAAACATCCGTTTGGCTCGGTGGTTCTCGGCTTCGGCCTGCTCGAGCATCGGCGGATACATTTCGGTGTATTCGTAGGTTTCTCCGGCAACGGCGGCGCGAAGGTTGTCCGCCGTCGAGCCGACGCCGCTCATGGCATACAGGTGCCCCAACGCGTGAACGGTCTCAGCCTCGGCAGCTGTCCGGAATAAGCGCGCTACGTTGATGAAGCCCTCCTGTTCCGCCTTTTTGGCGAAAGCCAGATATTTCCGGTTTGCCTGGCTCTCCCCGGCAAACGCTTCCTTGAGATTGCTTTCCGTAGTGGACATATTGAGCCTCCGCGAATAAGAAGATTGCTTTACTCCAAACCTGCTTCAGAATAGATGATGGGCGGTTAAAATCGGAAGCGTTTTCTGTTATTTTTCGAGGCGACTCCCCTTGCCATTTAGGCAAGAAAAATAAAAGATCAACGCAGAGGGCGCAGGGAAATGCCATTTAAAAGAAAAAAATCCTCTGCGGCCCCTGCGCCCTCTGCGTTGAGGCTTTTAGGTTGCGGATATTCCGCTTCGTGTTATTCGGAACTGTTTCCGGATAGGAGGCTCTATGGACAAGCGGGAGCGTGTAGCAGCGACACTGCGCGGCGCTGAGGTGGATCGGGTGCCGATCAGCTTTTGGGGGCACAATTATCTCAAGGAGTGGAGCGCGGAGGGGCTGGCGGAAGCAATGCTCGACAACTACCGGACCTATGATTGGGATTACATGAAGGTCAATCCACGCGCCAGCTACCACGTGGAAGACTGGGGTGCCGTCCTGGAGCGCTCCAACGACCCGAACCGGGGCCACACTTTCCGGAATGTGCCCGTGAGGTATCCGGAGGACTGGCGGCGGTTGCGTGCGCTCGAACCGGACCGGGGCGTTTTGGGAGAGCAGCTCGACGCGTTACGCTTGATCCGCGATGGTCTCAGGGGCGAAGCGCACTTCGTACAGACGATCTTTTCCCCGCTCTCGGTGGCCGAATATCTGGCAGGGCACCAGACCGACCCCGTCAAGGCATCGATCTCGGGGCACCGCGGCGCGCTGGAGTCGGCGTTGGATCTCATTACCCACGTATTCGCCGAGTATGCGCAGGCCTGCCTGGAAGCGGGGGCCAGCGGAATCTATTTCGCAACGACCGGCTGGGCAAGCAGCGATCATCTCCGCGAGGACGAATACCGAACTTTCGGCATACCTTACGATCTGCGGGTGCTCGAAGCCATCGCAGGCAGAGCGCCTTTCAATGTGCTGCACAACTGCGGCAGTAACATCCACTTCGATCTGCTGTTGGACTATCCAGTGGAAGCGATCAGCTGGGCTGCCACGCTGCCGGGCAACCCCACTCTGGCTGAAGGAAAGCAGCGCACGAGCAAGGCGGTGCTCGGCGGAGTCAGCGAAAAGACCACGCTGCCGGACGGCACACCGGAACAGGTTGCCGCCGAGGTGTCGCAAGCCATCGCCCAGACCGGCGGCCGGGGCGTGCTGATCGGGCCCGGATGCTCGATCCTGCCGCGCACCCCACGTGCCAACCTCGAAGCCGCTGCGGAAGCAGCGCGCGGCCCGAAGCGCATGTAGTCGATTGCATCCGGAAGCCGAAGCGCGAACAGCCCTCGCGGGTTGTCTGACCGCAACCAAAACTTAACGCCAAGACGCGAAGACGCTAAGACGCCAAGAAATCAAGGATAAAACTCTTGGCGCCTTGGAGTCTTGGAGTCTTGCGGTAAAAAATCCTTTCCGCCTGGCAAAAGATTTGCGGATAATCAGTGCGAATAACCCGAAAAGCGAGGCGACATCCAACGAGCAGCAGCGGGATGGAGCAAAACAGGCCCCGATAGCCGCCGGTGTCTGCCAGGTCAACAGCGCGCGGTGGAGAAAGAAAATGAAACTAGGATTGAAGCTCTCTATCACCTTTGTGGTGGCCCTGGTGATCATCGGCGTTGTGGGCATCCGATCCTTCCTCGGTATCCAGGAGTTGGTGGACAAAGACCGGTTGGTAGGGCGTACCCAGGTGATGCTGCAAAGCCTGGACCACATCCTGTCGGTGCTCAAAGATGCCGAGACCGGCCAGCGCGGTTTCATCCTGACCGGCGAAGAACCATACCTGAAGCCCTATAACTCCGCCACGGCCGAAGTTCAGCAAGACGTTGATTTGTTGTCCTCTTTGGCCCCCGATAGTCTCGACCAGCAGCAAAGCCTCCGCCGGCTTCAGAGACTCACTCGCGATGAGCTGGATGAGCTTCAGGAGACCATCAAGCTTCGCCGGGCCGGAGGCGAGCAGGCGGCCCTGGTTGGCATTCGCACCGGCCGCGGCGAGCGGATCATGGACGATATCCGAGAGCTGATCGCCGAGATGGAGACACGCGAGCGGCAGTTGTTGGACGCGCGCAGCCTGGCTGCCGCCCAGGTCGCTCGGCAGAGTACCTGGACGGTAGCCATCGGCGTGCTCCTGTCCCTGGCAGTGCTGACGATTGCCGCCCTCATCGCCACTCGAACTATGCGAATTGCGGTCCAACGCGCGCGGCCGGGCGATGCCGCCAGAAGTTGGCCGAAGATCGTGTTTCGTTACGCATTTGCGGTGGCCGCGGTTGCACTCGCAGTCCTGCTGCGGTGGTGGCTTATACAGAAGTTTGGCCCGATGCCCCTCTTCATCACGTTTTATCCGGCGGTCCTGGTCGTGGCGAGTGTGGGCGGCGGCGGCCCGGGGATTGTAGCCACTATCCTCTCCGCGCTGGCGTCCGATTACTGGTTCATCCTGCCGGCAGGTTTTGGAATCGCCGCGGCGAACGATGCGATCGCGCTTGGACTCTACACAGGCACATGCCTGTTTCTCAGCGTGCTCGCCGAACGGCATCACCGCGCCCGCTGGGCCGAGGCAGTCAGTGCCACTCGGGAGCGAGAGTTGGCGCTGCTGGACATGGGAAACCTGGTAGCTCTTGACCTGGACCACCGAATCATTCGCTGGAGCCAGGGGTCCCAAAGGCTGTATGGGTACGACGCCCAGGAAGCCCAGGGGCGCTTCACCCATGACCTGCTGGACACCCATTTCCAGCAGCCGCGGGAGCAGATTCAGCAGGCATTGCTCCAACGAGGCTATTGGGAGGGGCAAGTCACCCGGCGCGCGAAGGACGGGTCGGAACTAGTGATTGTGATCCTGTGGGCGTTGCGCCGCGACGAGCGCGGCCGGCCATCGGCTATTCTCGAAGTCAGCACAGACATTACCGCACAGGAACGGGCCGAGGAGATCTTGCGCCGGGAGCGCCAGTGGCTGCAGGTTACCCTGAACAGCATCGGCGATGCGGTGCTGGCAACCGACACAGCCGGAAAGATCACCTTCCTGAACCCGGTAGGTGAAAAGCTGACCGGCTGGCAAGAGGCGGAAGCATCGGGTCAGCCGGTCAAGACCGTTTTCCAAATCATCAATGAGAAGACTCGTGAGCCGGGTGAGGACATCGTCTCCCGCGTGCTAGGTGAAGGGCACGCAGTTGCGCTGGCCAACCACACGGCCCTGGTGACACGCGATGGACACGAGGTCCCGATCGAGGACAGCGCGGCGCCGATCAAGGATGGCGCCGGGAAGGTCATTGGCGTGGTGCTGGTGTTCCATGACGTGACTGAAAAACGCCGGGTCCAGGAGGCGCTAAGCGAAAGCGAGGAGCGCTTCCGCCGGCTGGTGAAGCAGGCCCCCATCCCGCTAAGCTTCGTGAACCGGAGTGAGGAGCTGTTGTACCTCAACGATCGCTTTATCCAGGTGTTCGGATATACCAGTGATCATGTTCCGACGCTGAAAGAATGGTGGCAGTTGGCTTATCCCGATGAGCAGTACCGGCGCTGGGCGGTCGACACTTGGCAAACGGCCGTGCGACGAGCCGCGGAGACCAATACCGACATTGAGCCGACCGAATACAAAGTCACCTGCAAGGACGGTACGGTCCGTCAGATGGTGATCTCTGGTATCACCATCGAGGATAACGTGCTGGCCACCTTCATCGATGTCACGGAGCGCAGGAGGGCGGAGGACGACCTCCAGAGATTGGTCGATGAATTGCGCCGGTCGAATCAAGAGTTGGAGCAGTTCGCTTATGTCACCAGCCATGACCTGCAGGAGCCGCTGCGCCAGGTACGTTCCTTCACCCAGTTGCTGCGTGAGCGCTATAGCGACAAACTGGAAGAGAAGGCGGCCGAGTACATGCAGTTTATCGTCGAGGGTGCCGGCCGAATGTCCGACCTCGTGCGCGACCTGTTGAAGTATTCTCGCGTCGGCACCCATGAGGCGAGACACTACCCGACCTCGTGCCAGGCTGCGCTGAAGAGGGCTTTGGCCAACCTGGAAATGAGCATTGCCGAGGCCAAGGCACAGCTTACGCAAGATGAGCTGCCGACGGTTCTGGCGGAGCCGACCCAACTGGCGCAGCTCTTCCAAAACCTCATCGGCAATGCAATCAAATTCCGCCGCGAAGGTGTGACGCCCGTAATCCACGTCGGGTCTCGGCGTGACGGACCGAATTGGCTGTTTTGGGTAAAGGACAACGGCATCGGGATCGACCCAATATATTACCAGAAGGTCTTCCAGATCTTTCAGCGGCTCCATAGCCGTGCGAGATACGCCGGCACCGGGATCGGGTTGGCGATCTGCAAGAGGATTGTCGAGCAGCATCGGGGCAGGATCTGGATCGATTCAGAGGCCGGCAAAGGCGCGACCGTTTATTTCACTCTCCCTCAAGAGGGTGTGGAGTCGGCCAATTGACGATGCTTGCGCAGTTGGAAAGGGTTCTTACCTCCAAGACTCAGAGACTCAGAGAATTTAAATTATTGATTAGAGTCTTTAAGCCTTGGAGGTAGATTTTGATTGCGGCTATGCCGCGCCGTGAGGTTCATGTCCCGCAATCCAAAATCCGCAAAGCTATCGGCGATGGGCTCGAGCAACGTAATGGCCGATCAGATAGCCCAAGACGCTGCCGACCAGCACATCCGAGGGGAAGTGCTGTCTGGCCGTAAGGCGTGAGGTGCTGATTAATGCGGCCAATCCATAGGCGCCATACTTGAGGGCCGGCTTGTTGGGATACCTGGAAGCGAACATTGCAGCCAGAGCCCAGGCGCTCATGGCGTGCCCGGAAGGGAACGAACTTCCCCCAGCCCAAAACTTCCCGCGCGCGTCGTCAATTCGAGGCTGGCCATCGGTCTGGGAAGGCCGTTCCCGCTGGGTCGTCACTTTCAATATTTCTTGCACGATCCCGGTGTCCGCCAGCGTTTCGAAGGAGAGCAACGCGGTTTCTCGCGTCCGCTCGTTGTGAGTAAGCAGAGCGATGCCGTAAAACGCGCCGGTGAAGCCGATGACGCCCTGCACGGATCCCATGTACGAGATGTCTCTGCTTGCATGAAAGGCGGTCGCCGGCGGGCGTTCGCTGAGCTCGCGGCCGACAGACCGGTCGGTTGCTATCAGGGCGGCAGTGGCTCCGGCAAATGGCAGGATGAAGCGCAGGTGACTGCCGGTGTGCAGTGGAGCGTGCCATATCGTTTTTTGATCGCACCACAGATTTTTGAGGAAAGCTTTCTCGGAAACTTTCCCGGAGCACGGATTGGACGTGTCGGGAACCTGCTTCGCCGCCGGCGCCCTCGGAGGTTCCTGTCCGGGATCCTGTTGAGCCTGCGCCGATCCAATCATTATGGAGCCGGCCAGCAGTATCTTTATCGAGATGCGAATCCAAGGGACCGGTATGGTTCCAGCAAGCAAATGCCAGCACGCCATGCTTTGTCCGCCCTCCTCCGAAAGCCTTTTGCAACACCGCGGAGAGGAAATCAGGTTACAACACATTACCACCTCGCCCGTGTTTGAAATAGACCGGCCTGCAAAACCCTGTGATTCAGACGCTACAAGAAAAAAAGCAGCCACGAATATCCGGAGGCGGCATAGCCGCAACCAAAATCTAACGCTAAGACACAAAGACGCTAAGACGCCAAGAAATCAAGTATAAAACTTTTGGCGCCTTGGCGCCTTGGAGTCTTGGCGGTAAAAAGTCCTTTCCGCCTGCCAAAGGATTTGCGGATAAGTAGTACGAATGGAGTAGAGGCAGATGCGGAGCCGAACCAAGAGGGCACCAACGGCCTGCCGGAAATCATCCTTGTCGTTTGGATCAAATTCCAAAATCCTGAAGACTCGGGGAGCGGGATTGTGTACACTGGGTTGCACTTCTACATTCAGCGCGGAGGAAAGGCCATGAGATTCAAGCGGCAAATCTTTGCAATCGCTCTGGCGGTGCCGGTAATGATCACCGCTATTTCATTTGTTGCTGCCCAGCAATACAACACCACCCTCTTTGGTGAGATGCGGTGGCGCTCGATCGGCCCATATCGGGGTGGCCGCACCAAGGCTGTAGCGGGCGTGCCCAGCCAGCCGAACGTCTTCTACATCGGTGTGTGCAACGGGGGTGTGTGGAAGACCAATGATTACGGTCGAACCTGGAAGCCGATATTCGACGACCAACCGACCGGATCGATCGGCGCCATTGCCGTCGCGCCCTCGGATCCGAACATCGTCTACGTCGGCAGCGGCGAGGGATTGCCGCGGCCCGACCTGTCGACGGGCGACGGCATCTACAAATCGATGGACGCCGGGAAGACCTGGACTCATCTGGGCCTGCGCGACGGCCAGCAGATTCCGCAAATTGTCGTCGATCCGCGCAACCCCAACCGGCTGTTCGTTGCTGTTCTCGGCCACCCGTATGGCCCGAACCCGGAACGCGGCGTCTTTCGCTCGACCGACGGCGGCCAGACATTCCAGAAGGTGTTCTACAAGGACGAGAATACGGGCGCCTATGATGTCGATCTGGACCCATCCGACCCCAACATCGTCTATGCGACGCTCTGGGAGCAGCGGCAAGGTCCCTGGGAGGACGGCCAGTGGGGTGGCACCAATGGAGGCATCTTCAAGTCGACCGACGGCGGCACGACCTGGAAGCCGCTCACCAACGGTTTTCCGGGAGGCGTCCAGCAAGCAGAA
>Ga0187878_1004607_pt1 | contig 10625 bp, 8 predicted proteins | sample June2016WEW_17_1_FD_132979 | JGI IMG/M metagenome (GOLD analysis project Ga0187878, IMG submission 132979) | Peatland microbial communities from SPRUCE experiment site at the Marcell Experimental Forest, Minnesota, USA - June2016WEW_17_150 | ecosystem: Environmental > Terrestrial > Soil >...
CGGTTCGTTATTGCCCGTTCCTGAGGGCCGCTGGCGAAAGCGGTAAGCGAACGAGACAAGCATGTAGTCTCCTGACCGTTCGGCTCTTCGGACGGGGGTTCGACTCCCCCCGCCTCCACCATACAAGTCCTTATTCATCAGTCATTTACATCCACCATTTTCGGACTGTACGGAAATTGTACGGTTCAACAGTGGATCGACCTTCCAAGCCCTCCTGACGTCTGCCTCCATTTGCCCCTGCCGCTCTCGTACCCATGGCGCATAGTGTCTCTCAGTGATCTTGACGCTGGAATGGCCCAGCAATACCGAAACCCGTTCCGGATCGGTGCCGCGGAGACCGTCCAAAATACTTCCGCGAATCCGGTGCCTCGCGTAGGTCGCCAACCTCACCCGCTTCCTCTCGTCAAACTTGGTGACCGCATCGACCAGTCCCAGTACGCCGTCTAGGAACAGGTCATCCAGTTCCACATGGGCCGGTAGGCATTTGCGAATCTTCAGAGCCACACGCTTCACCAAGGGAAGCATATCAACCAGCAGCTTCTCCCTATCCGGGAGGACCTTTTCCTCGCGCCTTCCCCTGGGACGCAAAATAGGAGGAGTCAGGCGTCGGCGCGGTCGCGCCGGCAATGGACGGCGAAGGTTGGCCACTGCCGCCAAGCTGCTCAACTGCTGAAAAGTGGGAACGGATTGAGTTGCCATAAGAACCTCGATCACTATAAAATAGCCCCATTAAGGTTAGCGCCTTTCGGCCTTGGGCTTTGTTGCCATCGTCCGGAGGCAACACTTCATCGTCAGCGTGAAGCTTGCGGCTCCGTGCTCCTTGTACTACCTTGGCCTTTGAGGAATTCCTTTGGAGGGTACCGTTGTCAGCATGGCAGGATGACTATGATGACGAGTTCGGAATGAAAAGAACGACTGCGGCCTTGTAGGATTATTCTTGCGGGTCGGCGATTGTGAGAAGCAGGGCGGAATCAATCGCCTCATGAACGACAGGCGATGCGATCCCACTGTTCGCCCTTGGAAGAGGACGCGGCGTGCCAACTTTTTTCACGGGTCGACAGATGTGAGAGCCAGTTCGCTTGGCAGGAGCTGTAGCAAACACACTCCGGCATTCTCATGCTGAAGGGAGCGAAGGATTTCACATTTAGAACATTCGATGGTAGTCATTTTCGTTACTCGCGCCCTTCGCCAATCAGAGGCGGTTGGGTCTACGATAGACACTGGCCAGCTGGACGACGTAGCCGGGGGTGGGATCATTATTTATTCCCTGGATGGACAGCAGCGGGTCGCCTTTGTCGCCGGCACCAATTCTCCAAGCTGGCCGGTCGAGAAGAGGACCGCGAACGTTGTTGTGTTTGGCCGATGAGCCCTGTTTCCGTAGTGCTCGGATCCAGCTAATCTTCTGCAACATTCACAGGTATTGGAATGACGGCGTGATACAAACAGTGGAGATGAGCCCCGGGATGTCTGAAGTGTTACCAGTGATCTTCTTCGGCCAAGGCAACCCCATGAATGCCCTGTAGAACAACCGCTACACCGAAGGATGGCGGCGCATTGGGAAAAAGACAAGAAAGCCCAAGGCCATCCTGTCGATTTCGGCGCACTGGTTTGTGCCAGGAACCGACGTCACGATCAGTACGGCGCCAAAGACGATTCACGATTTCGGCGGTTTTCCCCAAGAACTGTACCAAGTGCAATACCCAGCTCCGGGCGATCCCGATCTGGCGCGCCGTGTGCGACAGTTGTTGGCGCTGGTGCCGGTGCAACTGGACAACTCCTGGGGACTCGATCGCGGAACATGGTCCGTGCTCCGTCACGTGTATCCGGATGCCGATGTTCCCGTAGTGCAGTTGAGCATCAACGAAACTCAGCCGGCGCCCTTCCATTTCGAGATCGGAAGGAGGCTCGCGCCGTTGCGCGACGAAAATATCCTGCTCGTGGGCAGCGGCAACCTGGTTCATAATCTTCACGCCTACGCTTGGGGCCGCCACATGCCCGATCCGTATGATTGGGCGGCGCGCTTCGAAGAAGAGGCGAAAAAGATGATGCTTGCCGGCGAATCCAAACCCCTCATCGACTATGAGGGACTTGGCCGGGACGCCATGCTTTCCATCCCAACACCGGATCACTACCTGCCGCTCCTCTACGTGCTTGCGATCCGGCAGCAGGGCGAAGTCATCACGTTCCCGATCGAAGGCATTGATGGAGGGTCGATCTCGATGCTGGCCGTGCAACTCGGTTCGTCCGATATGAGACGCGTGGAATGAAAGTGGCGTTGTTAGGGGGACGGGCTACGTTCGTTCAGCGCTGCTGAAGGAAGCGCCGATCAACTGCCTTGGGGTAGGTGTGATTTTGGCGAGGGCTAGGTCACGACTTTGTGCCCTTGCTCACGAGGCCAAGTTGGGTTAATACAGACGTCGGACATCCTCTCCACTCTGACTGTGGTTGGTTTCCGAGGTAGGGCAAATCTCCTATTCCTATTTCGCTGGTAAAGAATCCGTTCACCGCCAGATCTCGGAAATGGTTGAAGAAGGCAACAGCACTGGCATCCTCGGGCGCTGCCTTCTTGGGATAAGCAACGCGGTCAAGGATTTGCTTTCTCTGGCTGGTCGTGGAATCGGTGAAATCGTTCCCGAACAAGCGGTTGCACTCCAAGTCCAGCCATGTTAGACCCCCTCGGATTGTGGAAAGAAGGTTGCCACGTTTGAAGCCCAGCCAGTCGTCGATAAATTCCGGAACGCCTGCGGCTGTGGCGCTCACCGAGCGCTGGTCTGCGGGTATGATCAGATCACAAAGAACATGAACCGTCTTCCACTCGCTTGGATTGAAGATCTTAGGCTGATAAGGCGCCGGAGCTTCCTGAGAAGCGAAGCTGGCAGTCATTTCTTGCGGTGCCGCAGTTGCACGCTCGGTCACAGAAAAAAGAGCCCCTGCGGGCATGGCTGTCATTAGTCTAAGGATGGCGCGTCGGTCAAGACGCATGCCAGGTCTTGGAGCCTTCTTCTGTTCCACAGCGCCTCCCTACAGGTTCTTCTTTCGAACCTGGTCCGTAATATATTCTGAAGTGCGCCAAGCGAGAGCCATGATGGTCAATGTTGGATTCTTGTCTGAGTTGTTCAAAAAAGGCGCGCCGTCGGTGACGAAAAGATTCTTGCAGTCCCAGGCCTGGCAATGGGGGTTCAGTACCGAGGTTTTCGGGTCATCTCCCATACGAGCGCCGCCTATCTCATGGATGCACTCGCCGCCACGTGAAATTCCCCACCGCTCCTCCGGTCCCGCGGATCGGATCACTTCACCCCCCAGAGTCCTAACGATTTCCTGAAAGGTTTCCTGCATATGGCGCGCCATGAGGATTTCTTCCTCGCCCCATTTGAAGTGAAAGTTCAGAACTGGGATACCCCACCGATCCACCACATCTTTATCAATCTCGCAATAGCTTGCTTTATTGGGGATCATCTCGCCACGCCCGTGGAAGTCCACAAACGCGCCGTACAACTTCCGGCAGCCCTGTTTGAGTTCCAACCCGTATCCTCCACCTAGAAAGCGCTCCGACCCGCTCAAGAGTTCTGGTCCGGGCATCCCGCGTCGTCCCCCGCCAAACTCGATATGATAGCCGCGCGAAAAAGGCAGTTCGTGGCGCAGTTGCTTCTGGTAATTCCACCAGGGCATGTAAAGATGCATTCCTCCCACACCGTCCTCGTTATGGGGAGGCAAGTCCATGAGGCTGGGCAGAAACCCCCTAACGTCGGACATCACCGTATCCATCACGTATTTGCCGACCATGCCGCTGGAGTTGGCAAGCCCAGTTGGGAATCGACTGCTGCGGGAGTTCAACAACAGGCGCGCGGTTTCGCAGGCACTCGCCGCCAGCACGACAACCTTCCCGCGAACCTGAACTTCTTGGCGCGTTTTCTTGTCGATGTAAGAGACACCGGTGGCCCGGCCATCCGGGTCCGTGAGGACCTCACGCACCATCGCGTCACACCGGATGTCCAGATTGCCAGTGGTTTGGGCCGGAACTAGCAAAACGGCGGGCGAGGAGAAGTTGGAGGAGAGCCGGCAACATCTGCCACATTGGGCGACGTAGTGACATGCCGGCCGCCCGTTCAGGGGGCGCGTCAGGATGGCTAGGCGGGAAGGGACGCAATTAATGCCAAGCTTTCCGCAGGCCTTTTGGACAAGCAATTCGTAACAGCGTGGGGTAGGCGGTGGCAAGAATTTCCCGTCGGGGCAGTTCTCCAAGCTTTCGTAGGAGCCAAACACCCCGATCAGTTCTTCGACCTTATCGTAATAGGGCGCCAAATCCTCGTAGCCGATGGGCCAGTCAAACCCCTTGCCGTCGCGGCTGTAAGACTTGAAATCATAAGGGCCGTTACGGAGGGAGATGCGTCCCCAGGCGTTGGTGCGGCCTCCCAACATGCGTGACCGAAACCACATCCACTCGGTATCGGGGCCAGTAGTGTAAGGTTCACCTTCCACCTGCCAGCCGCCGGCGACAGCGGTGAAATAGTCAAAGGGGTGCTCGGGGGTAGGGGCAGCCCGGTGCGGCGCGTCGTAGCCCCACTCCAACCACTTCGAATCCCGGGCCGCGTCGAACCAACTTCCGGCCTCCAACATGAGACATTTGGCGCCAGCTTTAGCCAAGACATAAGCGGCCATTCCCCCGCCGGCCCCTGAACCAACAATGATCACATCATAAGCATCGGGGCTTAGCATCAGTTGTGGCATGGACTCCTCTCTTTCATCACGCCAACTACCGCATTCATTGGGGCGGGACCACAATCCTCTCTCTTCATAAGGTCTTCAAAAACTCAATCAGATCGTTTAGTTGTAACTTGTCCATATCCGAGGTGATTCCATGCTTGTCTTCGGGATTGAACTTGGTCCAGATTTCCTCGAGCGTTTGGGCCTCGCCGTTGTGGAGGTAAGGAGCCCTCATGTAGATGCTCTCGAGTTGCGGAATGTCAAACTCCTTAATCGTGTCGTACCTCGTCGCTGTGCCTACGTTGATCTGCACCCTCGACGTGTAATGTGTCAGAGGGGGATGACAGAAATAGCACCGATTTTCGGGGCGAATCAGGGATCCGTCATTCGTTCTTGTTCGAAAGAAGATCTCGCGTCCACGCTCCTGCGCTTCGGTCAGTTCGCGATCCGAGCCAATATGTCGATTGGGGGGCAGTTTGAGCGACTGGATAAATGATTCGAGGTCTTTTACTTCGCTGGGACTGAAGCCTTGCGACCGGAAAATGTACTTGGCGGTGCGCGGACCGTCCTGCGTCGCGAGGTCAGGGTTCTTGCCATTCCATTTGTAAGGGGATGTGTCCTTAATCCCGAGCAGCGTGCGGTTCTCTACCACGTCGCGACCCAGCTTGTGAGTTTCGAGCATCCACGCCAACCCATCGGAAAGCCCTTCATGGGGATGACAAGTAGCGCATGCCAATTGTTCCTGAAAACAGTAGCTTGCGTCGAAAAACAGGCGTTCACCATGGCGCACAGCAGTAATTTCCTTTGGCCCGCCCAGGTCAATCGTAGAGGTAATCATCAACTTCCCCATGTCCACTACGCTGACCGTGTCGTCCAGACGGTTTGCGATGTAAGCGAAACGGCCGTCGGGAGCGACGGCCACGGCAGTGGGATCAGATCCCGTTGAGAGGCGGCGAACAACAAACCGCCGGGCGGAATCGAGCCGGTTCGCCAGCGCTTCGGGCTTGTCCGGCGGGATCTGACGTAACAGCTGCTTGAGCTTCGCGGTATCGACGATGGAAACGACATTAGCACCGGCTGCCGTCACCAGCACCCACCGCCCATCAGGCGTGCTAGCCGCGCCGAACCCGTCGGCATAGTAATGGTCAATGTCGTCCAGCAATACCTCATCGACGCGGGGTTTCCCGCCGCCCGCAACGCGAGAAGGAGAGGGTCGAATGATTGCCATTCCGTGGGTCAGGTACCAGCCCTGCTCGATCTGAACCAGCGGATTCAGGTTCTTGGGCCGCATGAACGGGATGAGCAAGCAACCCCCCGTCCCTGCCGGCACTTCCGCAATGTGCCGAAGCTGGATGACCCCTGGCACGCTGATCCTTTCCGCAACAACTTGCTTCCGGGTGTCAATTGCGGTTAGATCGGAAACCAGCGGTTGATCGATAGGTCCCGCGCGCCCCAGCAGGTTCGAAACGTAGACTTGACTCCCATCACGCGAAAGGGCGGTATATTCGGGGAACGTCCCGGTGCGTAATCGCTTAATCTCCTTCCCGCTCGAGAGGTCAAGGAGAGAAACGTCATTCCCCAGGGTGTTCGCTACGTAGAGCACTTCTCCCGTTCGGTCGGTTGTTACCCCGACGGGCCCCCAACCGGCCTCGAGCGTCCGGCGGGGCTGCAGGGAATACGCGTCAATCTCGGTGATCGTATCGTCCCACTCATTCGAAACATAAACTGTCTTGCCGTTGGGAGAGAGCGCAATCCCTTTTGGTTTATGACCGACCCTTACGCGCCCTGTAACTTGCCCGGTGCGAGTGTCCACGGCCAGCATCAGATCACTGTCTTCGCAGACCACATAAAGTCGTTGGCCATCAGCCGAAAGCTTTAGGTCCACAGGGCTCAGATAGTGCGGGCCGGTGACCTCAGACCAGTCAGAGCCTTGGCCGGTCTGGGTTGAAGCCGCTGCCGGGAAAACGCGTAAGCCGAGTCCGGCCAGAAACACGAGGATGAAAACTGCAGTGGATGAAAGTAATTTGCTCCTGCGTTTGACCTTAAGTCCTCTGCTCCTGCGGTTAATCCTCATTGGCATTTACCTGTCCTTGTTGCCTTGGACAGATCGGACGCTTCTTTCACGGTCAGAATCTGATCGGCAGGCCCAATGCAAGGCTGGCGGCCAAGACCAGAGCACTTCCTGAACTCCGCGTGAAAAGTCTTATCATAGGCCCCGAAACGGTCAAAACTGCCTGAAATCGGAAAGCCTCGCCACCTTAGTTTTCCGCAACCCAGACCCGAAGTGGGGGCTTGTAGGTGAACATACAAACGTTGCGGGCCGAAAGCTGCAACCCGAAACTCCCTCCCGCTGGCTGAGCCTAGGATCAGCAGCAATAGATGTCTATGACATCCGTCATAATAATGGCTGCCATGGCTCAAGATAAGATAAACAATTTGTCTATTCCTGTCGATTAGCGGACCGTTAGGGAGCTCTATAATCTCGTGGTATTAGGCCATTGGACATCAGTCTGGACGAGTGTACGCAGATTGCGTCCTGACCTTTGGCTGTTTTCGTGTTTACATTAGGCAGTAAAAACAATGAGCGCCCGGATGTTTCCCAGCCGCGCTCAGCCGCTTCGAGTCGGAGGGACCCACGGCCACCGCGCGTCTGTGGTCTTCTGCTGCGTAAATGCAGAGCATGTGGGTTCCATCCTTGATCAGTGCGATGTTGAAGATGAGTTCAGCGACACACGGGATGGTATTCTACCGAGCTGGAACAGTCGCAGGCGCACCAGGCAGTTTCATAGGGCTGAGAATTGTAATCGTCCCCCCACTCACGCGAATCACCCCCCGTTGCTTCCAATCGCTGAGGATGCGGCTTACGCTTTCGCGGGAGGCGCCGATGTTGCGAGCGATTTCCTCATGGGTCATGTGCAGTGTGATGCGCAGACCGTCGGCGGTAACCTGGCCGTGCTTGTTTGCCCATTCGATAAGGAATTGAGTGAGCTTGGCGTGCGTATCAGGGGCCAGCGCCAGCATGCGCGTCTGCTGCCAGGCTTTGCTGATTTCCATACTGAGATGCTTGGCCACACGCAGCGAGACATCCGGGTGAGCACGCATCAACTGAAGAAATGCCAGCCGGGGGAGGAAGCCCACTTGGCTCGGGCACAATGTTTCAGCCGTGGCAGGGTAAGGTCCATCCGCAATCAGAGAGCTAAGACAGAGTACTTCGCCTGGCTCTGCGATCCGCAGCGTGAGGCTCTGGCCCTCCTGGGAATTCACATAGAGCTTCGCTTGGCCTGCGCAGATGAGGAAAAGCCCGCGAGTCGGTTGCCCCTCAACAAACAACAATGCCCCTTTGGGGTAAAAAGCAGTTTGACGGAGATTATTGAGCTCGGCCAGCGCAGTGTGGGGAAGTTGACAGAATAGCCCTTCCTCTTTTGTGACACACCCAAAGCAGTTTTCGATTACCTTCAAATTGTAGGGGCCGCGTGGTGGATCATCGGGCATGTGATTACCTTGCAATCGTTATTATGTCCCAAGCAACCATGTCCATCCAAGTGAAAAAATCAACATAAGGCGAACTTTGTGCGGCAAATAAGTCCGCAAAGCCCATTCGTCGGTCTTTGAGTCCATTCTAGCGAGTCGGTTGTGACGCAGGTCACAATGTCCATGGTTGCCGATCACTGACCCTTTATCTTGCTTCCGTCTATCTTCACTGATGGCGCAAGTACTCTTTGTAGCGAGGGACTGACGATGTCCACGATTTGCAGGTGCAAGTGGGCGCTCATTCCATCCGTTAGACGATATGCAACCACGGTTTCCTTATTCACTAAGCGACATTTGCTGCCTGCCGTAACGCCTGTTTCAGAACTGCTTGATGGGCTTGGAGAACCATCAGTATCTTGAATTTGAGGTGAAAACATGAAGAAAAATGTACACCAGGTTCTTGCACTTAGCTTCTTGTTGCTCAGTTTCGGGGCCCTGGCGTTTGCCGGGGAAATCAAGGGCAAAGTCACGGCCCACGGCCTGCGGTCTGCGGAAGACATCGCCGTCTATGTTGATGCCCTTCCTGGTAAGACCTTCAATCCGCCCTCAAAACCCGCCGTGGAGGATCAAAAGCACATGGCTTTCGTTCCTCACGTGCTCGTCGTCCTGAAAGGCACCACGGTGCAATTTTTGAACAGCGATCCGGTGGGGCACAACGTTTACTGGCCCTCCATAAGCGGCAACAAAAAGCTTGCTCACAATATGGGCACCTGGCCGCAGGGCCAGGAGAAATCGTTTACCTTTAACGACCTTGGGGTCGCGCCTCTACTCTGCAATGTGCACCCGGAGATGTCCGGCTACGTAGTGGTCGTTCCCACGCCTTACTTCGCCGTGACGGATAAGGGAGGGAATTTTGAGATCAAGGATGTTCCCGATGGCAGCTATACGCTGAAGACGTGGAGCGAAGCGGGCAAGCCTGCAACCCAATCCGTTTCGGTCTCGGGTGGATCGGCCTCCGTCGACATCACGGTGACCCGCTGAGCCCGTGGATCGAGGCGGCGAGACCTTAGCCGGTACGGAGTCCTTTGAGTGCGAAGCGAGTGGAGCAGCAGCGTGACCGAGCAGCAGACAAAACTCGTCGACCTGGACTGGCTGGAGTCGAACTTCCCGTGTATGCAGGCCTGCCCGGTCCACACCCAGGCGGGCCGCTATGTGGCGCTGATTGCGGAAGGCCGGTACGCGGAAGCCTACCGTTACGCCCGCGCTCCAAACCCGCTCGCGTCGATCTGCGGCCGGGTTTGCGGCCACCCTTGCGAAACCGCCTGCCGCCGCGGCCAGTTTGACACGCCCATCTCCATCCGTGCTCTTAAGCGTTTTGTCACGGAGCGTCACGGGCCGGAATCGCGCACTCCGTTGGATCTCTACCCGGAGAAGCCCCGCGTGACTCACTCGGAGCGGGTGGCGGTGATCGGTTCCGGGCCTGCGGGCCTTGCAGCCGCCCATGACCTCGCCCTGCGGGGTTATCCCGTCACAATCTTCGAGGCTGCGCCGGTGCCCGGGGGCATGCTGCACCTGGGGATTCCTGAATACCGTCTGCCGCGCGACGTGGTGCAGGCGCAGGTTCGCGAGATCCTTGCATTGGGGCCGGATTTGCGTCTCAACAGCCGCCTGGGTGACTTTTCCCTGGAAGACCTGCGTGCAGAAGGGTTCAAGGCCATCCTATTAGCCATTGGCCTGCACCGCAGCCGTGAACTCATGCTTCCCGGGCGCGATCTCGATGGCGTCATTACTGGAACGGATTTTCTGCTGAATGCGAACCTCGGCTACCGCTTTTCGATTGGCAGCAGCGTGGTCGTGATCGGTGGGGGCAACGTGGCGATTGACGTGGCGCGCACGGCGCTCCGCCAGCAGCAACTCCAGACGCTCGATGCGCTCAGCAGATCCCTCCTTCCAGACCGGCTCACCGACGCGGAGCGCGACGTGGCCATGAAGGAGTTAATGGATGTCACTCGCACCGCGCTGCGGCTGGGGGCGCGGGAAGTTCACATGGTGTGCCTTGAATCCCGCGCCGAAATGCCCGCCTTCGAGGAAGAGATTGAGGAGGCTCTCGACGAAGGCCTGAAAATTCACCCTTCGCGCGGCCCCCGGGGGTTTGTCGGTAAGAACGGGAAGCTGACGGGGCTTGAAACGATTCACTGCACATCGGTATTCGACGCCCAGCACCGCTTCAATCCTGCTTTCGAGCCCGGAACGGAGAGCATTCTCGATGTCGATACCGCGATCCTGGCGATCGGGCAGACCTCCGACCTCTCGTTCCTAAAGCCCCAGGACGGAGTTGAGACCACACGCCAGGGAACGGTGAAGATCGATCCCGACACGCTCAAAACCACGGCGCCCGGCGTTTTCGCCGCGGGCGACATCGCCTTTGGCCCGCGCCTCATCATCAGTGC
>Ga0187878_1004611_pt1 | contig 10619 bp, 8 predicted proteins | sample June2016WEW_17_1_FD_132979 | JGI IMG/M metagenome (GOLD analysis project Ga0187878, IMG submission 132979) | Peatland microbial communities from SPRUCE experiment site at the Marcell Experimental Forest, Minnesota, USA - June2016WEW_17_150 | ecosystem: Environmental > Terrestrial > Soil >...
AACGCCGAGGCTTAGAAAACCATGCTCATCGGGCAAACTGGTCTGTATGAGTGCAACGTCTATGGGAACAATACCACCGCTGATTAGTGCTGGAATGTCAGAAAGGGATATAGGGGTATAGTCTGCCGCTCCCTTATTAATAGGATCTCTCGTGTTATTGCCTATGAAAAATGAATTGTGACGAAAATTACTTTTGAACTTTTCATCAGTGTAGGGTGCTATGCCCAGAGAATAAATTTGTATGATTTCAGCATCAAAAAATGCCTTGGGATGCGATTCCACATAATTGGTCATCGCACTTATGAGGTACTGCGGTTCACCGCATCCTGAGGTGACGAATATATGGTGACCGCGACGGATCTGGCTGAATATTTCATCCTCACTTGCAAACTTTTCAGGATATACTTTTTTCCATTCCTCAAGTGATGCTGTATCATTTGACAGACTCATGGTGGTCAAACCTTTTATGCGGAGTATAGACCATTCCTGTATGATGGAATGGTATTTTTTATAACTTGAAACTAATCGATAAGTAACATATCTGTCAAGAAAAGAATGTCAGTATAAGGCAAATCTATTAATTTTCATTACAAGTTCTCATAACAGAATAGATTTAGAAAATAGATCGGAGAAGCGCAAATATATACGCTTATGAAAGTACACTGAAGATATCTGCTGCTTTATTTATAATGAAATCTACGCCCGCTTTTAACAGGTCGTCTGACGTTGAATATCCTGAAAGGACACCTACAGTTAAGGTGCCTACATCTTTCCCGATTTTGATATCCATGGGGTGATCTCCGACCATAGATGCGAATTCCGGTGCCACGTCGAGTAATTTGAGGGCTGCCATGAGGTGCTCAGGGTGGGGTTTGACATTGTTAATCTGCTCCCTGGTTATGACGGTATTGCAATGCTTGAGAATATCAGGAAAAACCAGCATGACGGCTAATTGACAGTTTCTAGTTACAACTCCCGCTTTGATGTTCCGTTTTTTTAACTCGATAAGCATGTCCCGTGTCCCATCTATGAGTTCCCCTTTCTTTGCTGCTTCGATTTCAATATTTGTAATGAGGTCGTTTGCCTGCTGAACGAATTTATCTTCTTCTCCCGGGAAATTATGGGAAATTAAGTTCTTACCTGCATTGATCATCTCCAGAACGAATAGTTCACTAAGTCCGTTCAACGGGATTCGGTAAGTTTCGATAAGGTTAATTACAGCCTTCCGCATCTGGGGGAAATTGATATTCAGTTTTGCCAGTGTACCGTCGAAGTCAAAAATTACAGCACTTATTGAGTTTCCGATTTTCAAACGCTGTATGTTTCCTTCAAGTATTTTTCCAGGCGATTGATGCCTTCCTTTATGTTTTCAAGAGAATTCGCATAAGAGAAGCGCAAATAACCTTCGCAGTTTTTTCCAAAGTCAATGCCCGGGGTGACTCCAACCCGGGCCTTTTCAAGAATTTCAAAGGCCATTTTATATGAGTCCTGTGAAAACGACTTTATATTTCCGAGTACGTAAAAAGCGCCTGTGGGTTCTACTTTTACACCAAGCCCTATTTCCCGAAGTCGCCTGATCAAAAACTTTCTCCTCTCATTATAAATATTTCGCATGCGGACAACTTCACTACCTGCTTCGCGTAAGGCAGTTACTCCACCCCATTGGACGAAGGAATTGGCAGATATGAAGAGGTTCTGCAGCAGCTTCTGCATCGGCCTGATATAGTGTTTCGGTGCAATCAAATATCCAAGCCGCCAGCCTGTCATAGCGTAGGCCTTGGAGAAGCCATTTAGCACAAAAGCATCATCCGTAAACTCAAGAATACTGTGCTCCTTATCCTCGTAAACAAGGCCATGGTAGATTTCGTCGGAGATCACCGGGACGCCAAGGGACGCGATTTCTGCTATTCTATCAGGATGAAGGAGGTTCCCCGTCGGGTTGGAGGGTGAGTTTATCACAATACCTTTCGTACGATGGGTCATCTTTTCCTTTATTGCCTCCGAGGTATATTGGAAACCTTCTTCTTCATAAACATTTACGGAAACAGGAATGCCCTCAAAGAACCTGATAAAGTTGGGATAACAGGCATAATGAGGGTCTGAAATGATGATCTCGTCATCGTTATTGAGTATCGTAGCGAAGAGGACCAGCATGGCGGGTGAGGTACCGGAGGTTACCACAATTTGATCAGGTGAGATTGTCACGTTATATTTGTTAAAGTAATGCTCACAGATTGCTTCTCTCAATTCAAGAAGTCCGAGACTGTGAGTGTAATGGGTCTCTCCATTTCTCATAGCCCTGCAGCATGCTTCCCTGATACACTCCGGGGTATCAAAATCGGGCTCACCAACTTCAAGATGAATGATGTCCTCTCCTCTCCGCTGCATCTCCTGGGCTTTTTCAAGGACATCCATGACAATGAAAGGAAGAATATCTGATGCTCTCTTCGTAATCATAGAATTTAGCAAGTAACCTCCAATATAAAATTGATTTGAAAGCCTGGCAGAAAGAATGCTCCCTAGTTTAAGTAACCACTTGATTGTAGGGTGTCAACAGAAAAGATTGATCCAATCCTAATGCCTTCTTTGATAGCCTGTTAAGTATTCCGGTTCGAGGGTTCTTTTTATGATTCTCTTTGAATGCAGATCAGGAATTTCGAAGTTGAGGACAATTTTCAGGAAGTTCATAACGATATAGAAAGTAGCCCCCCAGAGGATTTCTTCATTGCCCTGATTGTCATTAATGATAAGGCAGGGGAATTGACTTGGTCCCTTTCTACTGGTTCTCGTGTGGTCTGAAGGTTCAATATTATAAAGCCCGTAGTTATTTTCATCGAAAAAAGTCATCAGGGGAATCTCTACGATACTGTCTACTTCCGGATTGGGATAAAAATGCCATTCTTTTCTTACAAAACATACAAGGGGGAAGATTGTCCGTTTGAACAGATGCAGGGAGTAAGTAGGTAGGGGACCTAAAAAAAGAATATTCCAAGGTCTAAGACCTGTCTCCTCCCAGGCTTCTCTCACGGCATTAGCAAGAAAAAGGGTAATCAGCCTGAAGGTGACATTATCCCTCATCTCAGCGTATTTCAATGCGTTACCCCTCATAATAGTAAATAGCCTGCTTGTTATTAAAGGCTGCAACATGCGGTCCCAAAAATTGTGAAGCAAGCCACCGGGGCAACTGAGGTCACCCGGTTGCGTAACTTCTGGGGAACGCTTAATGAGCTGAAAGATAAATTCACCTTTATTATTTATCTGTTCAGTGTCACTATTCTTAAAATGCAAAAGCAGCAAGACCCCGGCTGCGGAATGAGTATCCTCAGTTTCGCGGGTCTTTGGAATAAGACGAATCTTTTCTGAATAATCAATGGAACATCTGCCAAGCCTCTCTATAATTAATGAGAAAAACTCTTCTTTATTCGATAGGTATCCTGTATTTACAGCGCTCATCACGTTTCTTCCAACTGACTGAGAATTTGATCAATTTCCCTTTCATACCAGCATTTGAAAGGAAAAAAATCAAGAAATCCACCATGTCCTCCGTATGACTGGACGGAAAGATGTAGGTATTTGGTTTTCTTTAATGCGTAAACATCGTGAACAGGTACTATAGGATCGTCTGCTGAAGCAATGATAGTAACGGGTACGGAAAGATTGGCGAAAACATCATTCTTCAAAGTATATTGATTAAAGTATTCCCTGTAATTGTGGAAATCCGGATAATAGCGCATGATGGCCTCTGTAAGGGCCATACATGTCTTAAATCTCATAATCTCAGTGAAATTGTATCTGTCAGGAAAAAGTGCCTGTTTTTTTCTTAAAGACAGTTTCCATTTATTAAGGAAGTAATATCTATATATGGGAAGAATTTCATCGATGGCTAAAGTGGTTTTGTAGGGATCAAGGGCGGGACTGATGGCGATGACATGTTTGAGATTTGGGATTATTGACGAAAACTGTTTCAGCGCTATACGAAGTGCAAAATTTCCACCGAGGGAAAAACCGATAAGGTAATATGGTTTGTTGCCGGACAAATGAGATATATTACGAACGGCATGAAATGTTTCTTCAATGAGAGCTCCATGAAATAGGCCCTCGTTCAGGTGATGAGAATTACCATGGTCTCTCAAATTAAGCCGGAAAATATCATAACCTATATTGTATAAATATTTACCCGTGGACACGACGTAGGTCGAATCAGAACTTCCTTCCCATCCGTGAATCAATGTGATGAGTCCCCTGCTTTTTTCTGATAATTGCGAAGAATGATAGCCAAGTAGATGGACGCCATCAGGTCCTTCAATGATCATTTCTCTTGCGAAGTCAACCATCGGATGTCGTCCCCGGGATCGTATTCTCAAGCTGCCGAAAATCGTCTGTACGTGGGGATTTCTGGCCCATGGTTTAGGGATGAATTCTTTACTCATGAGGGAATTGTCAATCATTACTATATATGGTTTTGCATTAAGTTCATGGCCCGTCCAGTGTAACTTTCAGTGCGGATGAACAAAAGCCCGGCTTGGTGCCAGGCTTGGAATAATTACAATGGTGGCGGTGCAGGGAATCGAACCCCGGACACTACGGATATGAGCCGTATGCTCTAACCGTCTGAGCTACACCGCCATAATATAATTAAAATAAATGATTTGAAGTATTTTATGTGCCCGCGCGAGAAATTTAGTTTAGTAAATTCATCTTCCTAATAACAAAGCGAATTATAAAAAATTAATATAAAAAACCAACAGGATTGTCAACCACTATTGAGTCTTCTCTTGAGAGCTCATTTTATAAGAGACAATAACGCTTTTATCTGAGACAGATGGGCCTACAGAAAGAACAAGGGCGAGCACAACTTCATTTTGTCCATCATTGTCTATATCCTTAAGCTGGTAGTCCGCTACGTATCCGTTGATCTTTCTCGATTTCCAGTTTTCAACAAGACCAAGACCATCCCATTCAAGGTCGTATACCTCGCTTGAAGTAAAGAGTCTTACATTCTTGAAAATTCTTCCCGTGGAAGATATATTTTTCACGATGATAACTTGTTTCTTACCCTCTTTATTGGGGTCGAATGTTAGAATTCTTGAATTAATATAAGTAAATTTATTTTCGTCATCCGTCAGGGAATCGACATTTTCGATAACAGTGTTGCTCCCCCCATAAACTTCGTCACTCTTCCAAAGACGTTCTTTGCTCCCTCCGAAGGTCTGGAGCCTTATGAGAGGTTTGTCTGTCGGTTCGTATATACTAAGATAGTCATTTTCATCGAGGGCTAATACCTTTTCACTCGCATCACCCAAATTGTCAATAGTGAGGCCATAGACAGATAGTCCTACCGGGATTTTCATTTTCTTACCCTCTTTGTATTGCCCGTCTTCCCAGACTATCTCATAAATGGGGGTATTAAAAGGTTTGTCCATGCCACGGTGTTGCCCTAACAGGAGAGGTCCGGATTCAGTGTTAATAACCCTTAAAAACCAGGGCAGCTTTGAGGCGATCTTGATAAATTTGCCATCCCTATATTCGAGGACAAAGGAATCGACAGATTTCCGTGTCAAGCTTGTAACAATGATTTCTTTGATACCGTTTTTATTGATATCGGCCACGTCCACGGCAATATAATTTTCGGAAGACTTTCCCGGTATTCTCTGAATGAGGTTAAATTCATTGTCTTTTTTTTGATATACCATGATATTATGACTATCGATAATGACAACCTTATTTAAGCCATCACCGGTGACATCTCCAATATCCATACCTCTGAATTCAGTCGGAAATTTCTGGCTCATCCAGAAGCCCTTTCTGTCAAGAGGCCTGGCGGCATTTATGAAGTCAGGATTGATGATTGAGGTAAAGGTGCCTGTCTTACTTTTTTTCATACCTCCAATAATATCAGATTCACGGGTATCCTGCGGGGACTGCGGTTGTGGCGTTGAGGTTTGTGGGGGTGCAGGTGCTGATGCGAAAGTCGAAGGTGTCATACCAAGAATATGATTGTCGATGCTACGAGCAAAGTCGTTGATCTTTAGTATAACCTCATCCATACCCTGACTTTGAGTAAAAATAGTTACTGTTGATTTATAAGCGGCAATGTCAATAAGCTTCCCATCTATGCTCAAACTATTACCGATTTTTGTGATACTTCCGTATACAACAAAATCAGCATTCATTTTTTTCCCAAGACCGGAAACATCAGCAAGAGTAAGATCTTTTCCCTCCCTTTCCTTCATAGCCTGAAGGACCGTATCCTTGCTGATAACCTCAATCTTCTCATTGACAGTGATTCGGGAAGCCAGCATGTCCCATATGCCTTGTCTTACATAGTCGATATTTTCCGCACTATGGACGGCAAATGGAAGGACAGCCACGATTTTTTCCCCTTTCGCCTCAAGTGAGCCTGATACTGTAAACAATAGAAGCAAACATATCGTCAGTTTTATAACGTTTTTCATAATTTCATCTCCCGATTGCCAAGGGCGGTATCTGATAAACCCACCCCAAACACTTTACTTTCCGAGAAGCCCGCCTTTAGGCTGAGAGCTTCATTAGTATGCGTCCTTTAACATTTAACATTGATTAATTCAACCTCGTTTCTCTAGTAGTATTATCATAAATATCCAGAGCTGCTTCAACAGCAGTTTTGGATTAGATATTTTGCCGTGTATTCAAATCTGATGGTTATTTAATCATGATTGAAATTTTCCTTCTATGACGATTTCCGAAAGAGTCTTTCTTGGCGAAGGATATTCTCTTTCTCGGAGGTTTTCCGGAAGATCATCTTTTGCACCTGGCATACCGACTGCGATCATTGTCTCGACCTGAAAGACATCCGGGATATTAAGGACATTCTTCGCTTTATCGTAGTCAAAACCCTGCATACCATGAACCACCAATCCTTTCAGAGAACCTTGAAGGGCAAGATTCTCCCATGCTGCACCGGTGTCATATGAATGAGTCCTGGCCGGTCTTTCATTGTGGTCGAAAGTCGTCTTTGATATAACGACAATCAAAACCGCAGCATTCTTTGCCCAGATTTGATTTTGCTCTGTCATGAGATCGAAAAATACAGGCCAGTAATCTGTATTTCTACGGGCATAAAGAAATCGCCAGGGCTGGTTGTTATTTGATGAAGGTGCCCACCTTGCTGCTTCGAAGAGAGAAAACAAGATCTTTTCGCTGATCTCATCACCTGACATGCTTCTAGGCGACCACCTGTTTAAGAATAAAGGATCTACATTGTATTCTGGTTTCCTGAAATTATAAATATCCATGTGCCCTATCTCCGTAAAAATTAAAAAATAAATTATTCATATACAATGTTGGATCATTATTAAGTTCTCTACTAGATGGGTGAAGCTTACCGGAAAGAAAAATATTTGATCAACATCGCTTACCGCTGCATCACTGACTGGGTGCTATTCACGAGGGGCACAACCAGCCAGGCCCATATGTCGTTCTATAGTCTCGTAGATTAATTTTTTAATAATTTATTATAATGTATATATTAAAATTTAGACAGCTTTTTTGATTTCTTTTTCAGCTGTTTTGTTTTATATTTCCGGCGGACTGAAAATTGATTCAAAAGTATAATACTGGCCTTAGGAGGGTAAGATTGATCCCGAGATATTCAAGAGAAAAGATGAGTACCATATGGAGCCCTGAAAACAGGTATCAGAAATGGCTTGATATCGAGATTCTAGCGTGTGAAGCCATGGCCCAAAGGGGTGAAATTCCTGACAAATCTCTAAATAATATCAAAAAAAAGGCTGCGTTTAATGTATCAAGAATTGAAGAGTTAGAAAAGATTACCAAACATGATGTCATCGCGTTTTTGACTTCTGTAACGGAGAGGGTAGGGGAAGATGGAAGATTTATTCATATGGGCCTTACCTCATCGGATATTCTGGACACATCACTTGCCGTTCTTCTCAAAGAAGCTTCTGATATTCTTATCGATGATTTGAACCAGCTTCTCTCAGTCCTTAAGAATAAGGCATTAAGGTATAGAGATACCTTGATGATAGGAAGGTCTCATGGAGTCCATGCGGAACCAATAACATTTGGTTTGAAGATGGCCCTATGGTACCAGGAAATAGAGAGAAATCTCGCGCGGATCATCCGTGCAAAGGATACGATTAGCTGCGGGAAGATTTCCGGGGCTGTTGGCACATTCTCATTCATTGATCCATCGGTTGAAGAATATGTTTGTGAAAAGCTGGGTCTTAAACCGGCACCTGTATCTTCGCAGATTATCCAGAGGGATAGGCATGCTGAATATTTTACTACTCTTGCTATTATTGGATCGTCTATAGATAAATTTTCCCAGGAGATCAGATTGCTTCAGAGGACGGAGGTCAGGGAGGTGGAAGAATACTTCACATCGGGACAGAAAGGATCATCGGCTATGCCTCACAAACGGAATCCCGTCCTGTCAGAAAATCTATCCGGCCTTGCGCGCTTGATGAGGTCGTACGCCTTGGCTTCACTGGAAGACATAGCCCTCTGGCATGAGCGGGATATCAGTCACTCCTCGGTGGAGAGGGTAATAGCGCCGGACGCCACAATTCTTCTTGATTTCATGCTGGGCAGATTTACTGAACTGGTAGATAAACTTGTCATTTATCCAGACAGGATGCTTGCCAATCTCAATATGACAAGAGGGGTCATTTTTTCCCAGATGGTGCTGTTGAAACTTATCGATAAAGGGATGTCCAGGGAGAGTGCCTATAGTGTTGCTCAGAAAAATGCCATGAAATCATGGCAGGAGGATATGGATTTCAAGCAATTGCTTTTGGCAGATGATGAAGTAATGTCCTGCCTGAATTCCGAAGATATTAATGACGTATTCAAAATTGAGAATTTCCTGAAGCACATAGGATTTATTTTTAACAGGGTGTTCGGGAAGTAATAAGACAGTTTATTACTCGATTTATTGCTTCTTAAAAACGACGGTGTCTTTCAACCATAGCCTGTCATCTTTTTCCGGATAATCGATATTATAATGAAGCCCCCTGCTTTCCTTCCTCATCATGGCACATTGAATTATGAGTTTTGCAACCGTTGCAATATTCCGGAGTTCGATTAAGTCCCTCGTGATAATGAAATTTCTGTAGTATTCGTCTATTTCATGGCTGATCAGGTCTATCCTACGATATGCACGTTCCAGCCTTTTATTGGACCTCACAATGCCCACATAGTTCCACATAAATCTTCTGACTTCATCCCAGTTATGGGCTACGACAATAGATTCGTCACTTTCAGTAGCCCCTCTCGGATCCCACGCGGGGATGCTGATCGGCTCATCTTTTATTGAATGAAGAATCTCTGATATTTTGATGAATGACCGATGGGCATATATTACTGCTTCTAAAAGGGAGTTGCTGGCAAGGCGGTTGGCGCCATGGAGCCCGGTACAGGAGACCTCACCGCAGGCGAAGAGGCGTTCAATATTTGTTTCCCCGAAATGATCTACTAACACACCTCCGCACTGGTAATGAGCGGCAGGAACAACGGGAATCGGGTCTTTTGTGATGTCTATGCAAAACTCCAGGCACTTGTTGTAGATATTGGGAAATCGGCTGATTATGAAGGCCCTGTCTTTGTGAGTAATGTCGAGTAAGACATACTCATCTCCGGATTTTTTCAGTTCCGTATCAATAGCCTTGGCAACAATATCCCTCGGCGCGAGGCTCATCATGGGATGATATTTTTCCATGAAAGTGGCGCCACTTTTTAATCGCAGTACCCCTCCCTCTCCCCGGACAGCTTCACTGATGAGATATGATTTGGCATCAGGGTGATATAAACAAGTCGGATGAAACTGGATAAACTCCATATTAGCAATGATGGCTCCCGCCCTGTAAGCCATGGCAATACCATCGCCTGTGGCGATATCCGGATTTGTTGTGATAAGATATACTTTTCCGGCGCCGCCGGTAGCCAGGACAGTAAATTTTGACTTGAAGGTATGAATTTCATTGTGTTCGGTATCAAGTATATACGCTCCGAGACACTTGCCCTGAGGGCCCTTTATTCGCCCCGGGATCGTGGATTCCAGTATGAGATCAATGCCGATGTGGTTTTCATAAATCTTGATATTTCTCTTTAGACTCGCTTTTTCATGAAGGGCGCGTTCTATTTCCTGACCCGTCAGGTCTTTAGCATGGAGCACACGCCGCATGGAATGTCCACCTTCCCTACCTAGATCGTAATGGCTGGTATTACCATTATTCGCCTTGGTGAATTCAACGCCCCATTGCATTAGTTCTTTGATTCTTTCCGGACCATCCGTAATAACGAATCTTACGACTTCTTCTTTACATAGGCCGGCACCGCAAACCAGGGTGTCATTTATATGAAATTCAAAGCGGTCATTTTTATCAAAAACCGCTGCTATGCCGCCTTGAGCAAGATTCGTATTTGAATCGGATTTTTCTTTTTTCGTTACAATGGCCACGGTACCAAGATCTGCTGCCTTAATGGCAAAGCTCAATCCTGCCATGCCGCTTCCTAATACCAAAAAGTCTGTCGCGATTTCCATGAGAAGCTTTTCCTGTAAACTTTCTAAAGTCTTCAAAACTTATTTACAAAGGGTATTTATTTCTATATATAATTTC
>Ga0187878_1004614_pt1 | contig 10614 bp, 7 predicted proteins | sample June2016WEW_17_1_FD_132979 | JGI IMG/M metagenome (GOLD analysis project Ga0187878, IMG submission 132979) | Peatland microbial communities from SPRUCE experiment site at the Marcell Experimental Forest, Minnesota, USA - June2016WEW_17_150 | ecosystem: Environmental > Terrestrial > Soil >...
CGAAAGTATCCGGTGTTTCCGGGGCGATTGTAGTACCAGCCGACAGCAAATCCTGCCTGATACTGCATTTCCTCGAGGTAATAGAAGCGACCGCTGAACAAGTACGGAATATAAGCAAGGTCGGGCCAATGCGTAGAATCGAACGGCCAACCGTCATCGCTGATGGTTCCTGTGTTTATTTTGTCGGCGGGAGCCGTATCATTTGTTACCAATTGAGAAAGAACTATTGTTGGTCTTGCGTTGATGGAAACTATCTTTCCTTGAGTGTCAACCGACACGCCATCAAAGTAGTGTCCAGATCCCGCGCCTGAGTCTGCTTCTCGGAAATGCCACGGTATCCGGCCGCACAAATCAGCATTACCATAAGTTATCTCCTTCATTCTGTCATCCATCGTAAGGAGATACAAAGTATCCCATAAATTCATCAACCCTATCCAATCATTGGCGCCTCCTTCGTTCATGTATCTGGCGTAAAGCCCTACCTTAACGGAATCGCCATCCAGGGTTTTATCCGCGTTCTGCCATTCTGAATATTTCGAGGTCAGAAGAGTGGGAGCAACGGTAAGTGTCGTATCGTAATGTGGAATAGCGCCGGTGCTTACCAAGTATTTGATGTTGTGATCAACTCTGATCGTGCCGGCCTGATTGATCGAGTAGTTCTTGTGCCAACGCGATCTGCCGATATGATTGAAACTGGTCTGGGTAAATCGAGATGTTGGGTTCGCGTTTCCGGATAATAAGGTGAGGCTATAGGTTAGATCGCGCATCCCGTTTTGGGCTGTGTTGCTCGCCCAGGTGTTTTCGACCGTGTATCCGACATCAACTTGATGATTCTGCGGGTAAAACCATGCTTCGAAAATAGGATGGAGGGCTTTCGAGGCATCTCCGAAGTCTTTGTCGTATGCTCGCGCCGGGGTTCTGTCTTCGAGGATGACAGAAGTCACAATTGGGCCTTGGAGCCAGTATCTGAAGGACATGTTTTGAAGCATCGTTCTGGCGGAAATCGTCTGGGTTGTGGCCCCTTGCATTTGAATAATGCCATCGAAATCGAACGAGGAATCCAGCATCTGAGACTGGGTAAGATAGCCGGTGTTGTTGCCGGAGGATTGATTCTGGAAGGAGACCGTTACTGAGCGATTAGCTGAAAGACTGGGTACGATAAACGAGATAATCGCAAATTTAAGAGAGCCATCGGGCCAGCGGTTCTTAGCATCCACCTGGGTAAGCAGGGGCGTGCTGTTAATCACTGCTTGGGCAAATTGTGAAATTTCCCCCTGTCTGAAGGGCCGGGAAATGGAAACAGGGCGATTGGTTTGGGTTGTCCCAGAGGTATCGGTTATGACGATGGTGTCGGCCGCAGTTTGGGGGGGCGTGGAATTGCTTACGGTCACGGTGACGGCTGTAGAAGTGGCAGTGTTGCCGGCGGCGTCGCGGGCTACGGCAGTTAAGGTATGGGCGCCGTTCGATGACGTAGTCGTGTCCCAGGAAACTGAATAAGGGGAAGCGATGGTTTCTGCTCCCAAAGGTGAGCCATCAACTTTAAATTGCACTCCGGCGACGCCAACGTTATCAGAAGCCGTGCCTTGGATTGTGACTGTACCGAAGATGGTTGCGCCTGAAGCGGGAGTTGTGATGGAAACTGTGGGGGGTGTGGTATCAACGTTGGGAGTGGTAGCGCTGGCTTGCGAGGATTGGTTGGAGTTGTTGTTGGCAAAGTCATAAGCAGAAACAGTGTAAGTATAGGTCGTATTGGCAGAAAGACCGGTATCAGAATAGGATGCATTGGCAGTAGTGCCTACTTGGGAGCCGTTTCTGTAGATCTTGTATCCTGCGACGCCCACGTCATCACTGGAAGGGCTCCAGGAAAGAGTGATCTGGGAGGAGGAGATAGCAGAAGCAGTAAGGCCTGTGGGCACAGACGGTGGGGTAGTATCAGGGGTAGAAGAACCCATTGAGGTTCTGACAAAATATACGTTATCAGCATACTTGGTTGCAATCACAAAGCCCTTTAATTCAGGCACATATTGTACCCCATTAAGAATCGCACCAGTCTTGCCGCGCGACCCCGCTTCCTCCGGCAAGTCTGGTACTGTTCCGGTCATAGTAGGAATATCTACATTCCATGTGTTTCCACCGAGATTACTGATACGGATCACAGCAAGAAGGGCTGCATTGTCACGATAAAAGAAAAGAAAGCAATCGTTAGCTTCATCATAGATCAGGCCAGGATATCCAAAGTTGCCACCAGTTTGTGTCAGGACGCTTATGCCAAGACCGCCATAAGTCACCGAGACCCAATCCTTGGTTGTTAAATCCCATACACCGGGGCCAGCATGATATCCGGTGACAATAAATATACGGTTTCTGGTTGGATCTATTGCCGCCGCAGTATAATTGGCTGCAATATCCCCAGAGTATTGTGACCACGAGTTGGTTGCTTTTGACCACTTCCACAGTCCAGCACCGTTCTGATCCCGGTAAACGTCTTCCGTAACTTGGTGCTTAACACATAACGCCGCCGTAAAATCTCCATTACCAGGAAATTGTGGAATATATTGTGGTGAATTATTAGGGTATGGCCCATCCCATTCATTTATAGACAAATTGAAGCTAAAACTATATCCCTGATCTCCCGTTCCCCACGGCCAACCTGTCGGTGGGTCGGGCCACTGTGCAGGATTACCGAGTCCTGGAGAGGCAAAAATAATCATGCGATTAAGAGAATCAATGAATTGTGTTGAGTAATATGAATGGGTGCAAGCCGGACGGGAATCCGCGTAAAACTGTGTATTGTTATAAACCTGATTGGTTGGAGTTGGTGCATGAAGCTGTTCCCATGCTGGGGTTTCAGTATTGAGACGGAGTGCATCAACTTCGTTACCTGCATAGTCGGCGTGACCTCCTGCCGCGCCTAACATATAAACGCTTCCTAGCCTCTTTAGTGTAGCTCCACACCAAGCTGCTATTTTGGAACTCGGATCTCCATAGCCGGTGGCACCACTAGGCTGAACAGACGACAGTGCTGTGTTGGGAATCTGATACCACTGCCAGAGAGGTAAGGTGCTCACCCATGCAGGAAGAGCGTCGGGAGACGATGTGTTTGGACTTGTGCTTTTAGCAGGAGGTGGGGCAGCTACGTGCGCGGAAATCGAGGCGAACGAAAGCGCGGCGCCAACGATTCCTAGTGACAAGATTAGAAGTGAATTCGGTTTCATCATGATGCAATGCTCCGTGAAAATAAGTCCGCGATGGTGGAAAAGGCCGTACTGGCGACGACTGCAATGTATTGGTTGGGCAATCGGTGCTGCATTGCGAAAGAGCAGCTGCGTGGCGCTGTGGACCGGTAAGGGTAATAATTAGATCGGGTTGAAGCTCGCAGTCCAAGATGCTGGCTGGAGGGTGACGAACAGTGGGGTTGCGCCGGAGCTTGAACGGCCACTCGGGAAGGGCTTATTTTGCGCAGATGGTGCTCATGAACCATAAGTTCGCCCTATTTGTTTGCAATCGCTACATTCTATTCGATTGGTGAGGGGCTCATATGAGCCACCGTCACAATCACGCACATTTCCGGTTGTCTCGATGCTATGCACAATTGAGCTATTTAGGCTCACTAAAGGCAACTAAGGACAAGGGGAGTCGAGAACTCGGAAGGCCATCCGGCCGCAGCATCGTCCGCGGAGCAGCCGTCTGTGCTGCGCTAAAATCAACCGTCTCTTCATCTTTTGTAACCCGGACATGCCGATACCAAACAAGTTTTAAAGCGGCTTCGGCGCGGAACTTAAACAGGCAAAAGAAAAACTGAGAAACCGCTGAAGTTCGAGCCATGGCGCAATCTGCTTGCTACTTAGTGTATCATCGGCAAGATAAGGGAAATCTTTAGGGTTATCGGCCTGTGCCAAGGATGACAGTGCCATCCTGCGCGAGTCACCTGTGCGCGCTCTGCGCCGAGCCGCGGTGGTTTCGCAGATGGGGGTCATGACCACCTCGCTTGATCGCGTTGCCAGGTTTGTTCTGCGCGCGGCTGTCAAGGAGAGAAAATTCAAGCCTACGGGAGAAAAACATTCGTTCGATGAGCTTTTGCCTCCGGATGTCCCGCCCCACCTTAAACCCTTTGTTACCGCCGCTTGAAGGAGAGCGCGCTAAGAAGAAGTGTCGGCGCTTGGGCCCCGCTTTGCCGTGAATTTCGCAGGGAACAGTTTCGGAACCCATTTGGGTTAGCGTCACTGCTGCCATAGCACTTTTATTAAAGATCCTGACGGAGTATTTGGATCACCTCCAGTTTTTAAAAGTCGCGATGTTCCTTTCCGCCTGACCCTGGAAATCCCCAGAGGTTTGGATCTTTATGTCAAGTTGCATTGCCTGCGATCGGGATTCGCATCTGGAGGTTCCGGCCTATCCTAGAACCTTCGCATGGGTAGTTGGGCCAGGGAAACATTGATATTGTCTAATGATCTTTGCGAGAAGTAACACCATTCCAGAGCCGTCCCGTCCAGAGGCCGCCGGCCCACAATAGCAATAAAAAAAGATCCCAGAGGACGTTAGGCGCCAGACTGCATTTGAGGCCTTCTCTGATCTGAGCAAAGGCACCCGATATCTCCCCGCCGCTGCTTATCATCTGGCGAGCGTTGCCAAGTGCAGACTGGGCCGCGATCGCCATTGCTTTGAGATATAGATGAGATCCTTGCTGGGCCGGGAGGTAAGTGCGGCTAATGTTTATTGCGAGTCGTGTATTGGAAACATTGGCGCCGGTGCGCGAAAGTTGCGATGTGTCCGAAGCGCCGTGGACTCGGTAGCATGCGAGCACTTGGGGATTAAACCAAACTTTAGCGCACAGTGCAACGCGCTTCCACATATCCCAGTCTGCACAGTGAAAAAGCTCCGGGTGGAAGCCGCCTGTGTTTTCGTATACCCGGCGCCGAACGGTGATTGCCGGAAACAGGATTCGAGATGATACCATGATCTGTGCCAGCCAATCAGCCAGAACTCCCGGCTTGTCACGCTCCAGATTCGAAATGCTCCGCCATTGGCTGTGTTCGTCCATGATGAAGCTTCGGCAAAAGGCGGCCCCCACGCGTTCATCCGACTCAAATGCCGCTCTCATATGATCGTAGAATCCAGGCAAAACGGTGTCGTCGGCGTGCAAGATGTGCACGACATGTCCGATGCTGCGATCGAGGCAGGTATTGAAGTTTCTTATGGCTCCAACGTTGGCGGGTTGCCTGTAGAATGCAACTCGTCCCCTTCCAATGTCTCGAACAACCTCCTCGGGGTGGTCTTTTGTTGAAAAGTCGTCCACGACTTCGATCTGCATTTCGTGTGTGCCCGGATCTTGCACGAGCACGCTTTTCAGCGTTTCTGCCAGGTAATCCGCGCAATTGTATGTCGGGATCATTACCGACCAGAATGGCCGAAACACGCTGCCAGGAATGGGTGCCACGGGAGGGAACTCGATGATCTTGGCTTGATGCTGATTTCTCCTCACTATTTGACCCCTCCAGGAGCCGCGCCTGGGCCAAGTCTATCTTTGGGGGAATCCACAATGCATAGAAATACCACGTGCAGTATGGATCGACCTGATAGATCCAACTTTCCTCTATTAGCCGCAGAGCGCTTGTCCACCAGTACCGGCAGTTTCGTGCCCAAGTGCAGGCAACGTCAATCGACAAGAGATCCTAAACTTCAGTCCCCACCTTAGAGCCCCCAAAAGGCGACTATTTGGGGAGGGGTCGCTACAGTTAGCTAAAGCCTCGTTAATTGGCTTGCCATTAGCCGGGCAGGGGCATCGGTTCTGATCGGTACCGGCTCGATCCGAGGAGGTGCATGGGTCGTGGACAGGGCACTCTGGGCATCCCTACTTCCAAGTTTCGAACGGCCATGGATGCTTCTTGCTGTTGGCGAAGTTTGAATCATGCGCCGTGACTTCCGCTCTGCCGTTCATTAATCGTTCGACGACTTCGACTCCTTGCATAAAGGCATGGTCCTGGTTTCCCACCTCGTATTTCCAAAGCCCAAAACGCCCCCTTGGATAGACGCCGTGCGCTTCAAAGAAGGGCACAATCTCCTCCAAAGCGGCATCCCGCTCTAATCCTGGCACAGGATAACCACAACCAGCGCGATAACGCCAGAGTGACACGATGTCCTCGCGCCGCGCAATCAGTCGTGTCGCAAGCAATCCTTCCACCACCTCTTCAACAAGCTTTTCGTGGTTCACCGGCTTGACGGGCGATTCCGACACCTCCGCCATAAGCGACCAGTATTTACGGATGTCGGGCACGTTGTTGGGCGAGTAGTTGCTGAAAACGGTGACCCTGTAAAACGGGCAGTTTGGCTCCGGGAAATACATCCAGCACTTAGTACGCAAGTGCTCCGGCGGGTTGCCATGCAAGCCGATGCCAAAAATATTTGAAGAAGAATAAAGCAATCCACGCTCCGCCGCCTGGTTGAATTGTATCTGCCCGCTCAAGCGAATCAACTCATGCAATGGAAGCGTTGCAATCAGAGTATCATACGCTAGCGTTTCCCCACAGGCCGTGGCTACAGTATGCTGTTCCAGGTCAATGCCGCTGACAGGCGTATTGAAGCGCAAACGGTCCTGCGGCAAATGCTCCGCGCAAGCTCGCCAGATGGCGCCCGTGCCGCCGCGGACAGGAAAACGAAATCTATTGTTCGGCCCCCAGGCAACGTCATCCCTGCCAAAGACGAGATTGTGCAGCACCCGCTTCAAATCGGTTACCGCGACGCGTTCGCCTACCCACACTGAATTGAGCAATTCCGGCGGATATGCCCAGACCTTGAAGTTATAGGGCAACAAAAAGACATCGGCGATCCCTTGTCCGAATGTGGCCGATATCCATTCCCGAAAGTTGGCAGGATTCGGATGCCCATTTCGTGTGATGTCTACCAAGCCGGCAAGGCATTGTTGGAGATCCTCAGGTGGCAGGTGGCGGATGTTGTTCTGAAACGGATACGGAATGAATCGATTGCGCATCCACACCCATGATTCCCGCTCGTGATCCAGCCAGCCATTTTGCCCAAGAAACTCGTCCATGGCCCGGTCGAAATAGTCATAATGGGAGAACTGAACGTGACCGCCAATGTCCCAGGTGAAGCCGGCGTCATCGACAAAAGATGCGGCCAAGCCGCCGACGTAGTTTGAGGCTTCGATCAAGCGCCAACCGGCGTAACCGACTTCGTGTAAGCGCCAAGCGGCGCCGAGTCCGGCGGGGCCCGCGCCGAGGGCGATAATATTTACCCTACGCATTGAAAACCTTCAGGTGGCATACGAATAGCGTCATCACCCATAAATTTGCCGGGAGTTCAGCTTGGTGCAATAATCGGCGGTCCATCCAAGCTGCTGCACGGGCTACGCAAGGCAATAGCAAGCGGGACAGCCGCGGATGAGAGAGTTCTCGCAACAGCCACTCCTGCACAACAAGATGTGACATAACCATGCAGGGTTGCTTTCGTTCAACGATGAAATGCCTGCACAGATAGCTTTCGAGTTCCCCAGGAATAAAACCTATTTCTTTAGGTGACGGACCGTAGGGTGCTACGCCCACTGTTCGCCGTGCAAACAATGCTCGCCAGCGTGCTTCTTCCGAAGATTCGCGCCGCAAGCCCCAGCGCCGACCGCGACTCGACCATCTTGCCAGAATCCACTGCCAGCGCTCCCAGCGGGAGCATGGCTTTCCTGGCTGATCTTTATGGTGGATCGGCTCAAAGACAACGAGAACGCCACTTGGCTTCAACCACCGGCGAACGCTCGTTAATGTCCTCGCGATTTCAGTCTTGTCGAGGTGGTGCAAAAAACCGTGGATGACAACACAGTCGAAATTTTCGCCCGGTTTGCAGTCGCTCGTGGCATCAGCGCACATGAAATGCACGCGATCGGCTAATCCTGCATTTTCCGCTTGCATTTTCGCTATAGCGATCTGAGCGGGCGAGAAATCTAGACCACATACATTGCTAGCTCCCGACCGGGCAAGCGCCAAGCACAACCAGCCAGTGCCGCAACCGAGTTCAAGTATGTGTCCTCCCTTTCCTGCGAGTCGTACGATTTCACGCATATAGCGTCCCCTCAGGATTCGCTGCATGGCAGGAGGCTGCGCCCATGCAAAACGATATTCAAGTTCGGCGAAGGTTTGCCACCACTGACGCTCGGAAGCGTCAAGTTCAGCTGAGGAGGTTTCAGCGCGCTCGTTGGGAAGCTTGTTCATGTTGCCACCTGAATGGGATGTAGATATGCCCGACCAGATGATTCGCCGGTGCCGAAGCAAGATCAAAAGCCGCATTTAGAACGTCAAAGCCGATCATTTCATCGATGTAATCAAACATCTCTCCCTGGCGAAAAATCGCTGCGCGGATGTAGTAGTGGCCCGGACAAAGAATCATGGGGCGTACTTCGCAGGTGAAAATCTGCATCCCTGCCTCCAAGCTGTTGGGCATGCCACCGTCATGCGCCGTAGTGCCCATCACCTCTGTGCCGTTGGCTGCTACGAAACTGAATCCAAAGACTACACGATCGATCGCCTTTTTGGCCCAGATGTGCAAACGCACGACAAGCGGTTCACCGAAACGGATTTCCTGTGCCATACGCCCGTCCGCCCCAAATAGTTCGATCCGAACGAACTGAGCTACTCCCGTGCCGCGTCGGCGCGCCGGCGGTAACAAAGACAAATCTGCTGCGCTTGCGGTGGTAGCTGCGCCGGCGAGATAGGCGGCGACAACCCGATCAGTTGAATCAGCCGCTACAATCTTGCCTTCATTAAGTAGGATCGCACGGCTACACATTTGCTGGATCGACGGCATGTTGTGGCTTACGAAAATCACCGTTCGCCCCCCTCGCGCCGTCTCCCCCATTTTCCCAAGGCACTTTTTTTGAAAAGATGCGTCTCCAACTGCCAGAACTTCATCCACTATAAGTATTTCCGGCTCTAAATGCGCGGCGACGGCGAAGGCGAGCCTAACATACATGCCGCTCGAATATCGCTTGACTGGGGTATCGAGGAATTTCTCAACCTCTGCGAAGGCAATGATCTCATCGAATTTGCTGTCGATCTCAGTTTTTTTCATACCGAGGATGGCGCCGTTGAGATAGATGTTCTCGCGGCCGGTGAGTTCTGGGTGAAATCCGGTGCCGACCTCGAGGAGACTGCGAACGCGGCCGCGGATGAGTGCGCGACCGATCGTAGGCTCGGTAATGCGCGACAGAATCTTGAGCAGCGTGCTTTTGCCCGCGCCGTTGCGGCCGATGATCCCGACCACCTCACCCGGTTGAACCGCGAACGACACATCCTTCAGCGCCCATATCGTGTCCTCGCCGTTCGACTTCTCCCGCAGCGCGCGCAGACGCCGGAAGGGCGCTTTTATGGCATCCGTCACGGCCTCTCGAAAGGTGCGGTTCGCCCTGGCCCGTAGTCCAATCTTGTATTTCTTGCTCAGGTTTTCAACAACAATAGCAGGCTCACTCATGGTCGTCCTCAGGCGATATCCGCAAAGCGCCGCTCGGTGCGGCGAAAGTTGTAGAGTCCGAAAACGAACAGGCCGGCGGCTACGGTAGTCGAAATGCCGAGCGACTTCCAGTCCATGGGTCGGTTCAGAAGCACGCTGCGGAAGCCGCCGATGATGCCCGCCATAGGGTTGATCGCAACGAGCAAGCGATACTTCTCCGGGATGAGGGTCGCCGGGTAGACCACCGGACTTCCGTACATCCAAACCTGTATCATGAACGGTATGACATGCTTGAAGTCACGATAGGCGATCGTGATGCTCGACAGGATAAACCCCATCCCGGCCGCTGTCACCATTGTCAGCAAGATCAGCACCGGCAGAAGGAACCCCGGTGGTCCTGGAAATTGCCTGTAGTACACCATGATGCCCGCATAGACCGCCAGACTGAATGCGAAATCGACCAGTCCTGCACCGATGCCCGCCATGGGAATATAGAGGCGGGGGAAATAGATTTTCGTCAGCAGACCTGCCTCGGAAATCAGGCTGACGCCGGACGAGGCTACTGCATTTGCAAAGAACGTCCAGGGCAGCAGTCCTGCATAGACGAAAATGGGGTAGGGGACATCGTCGGAGGGGAGGCGAGCGAGTTTCCCGAAGATGACGGAGAAAATCACCATGCTGACGACGGGCTGAATGATGGCCCAGGCTGCTCCGAGAACGGTTTGCTTGTAACGGACCTTGACGTCACGCCAGACGAAGAAGTAGAGGAGTTCTCGGTAGTGCCAAAGCTCCGTGAAATCGATAGGCAGCCATCCGTGTTTCGGCTCAATAACGAGCACGGGGGCATCCATCGCGGCGCCAGCCGCCGCTAGATGCGCTTCGGCGGATCGATTTTTTGCAGTGATAGTTTCTTGAATCATCACAACATGTCCTGATTCTTGAATTGTAATGTGTTAAGCGATCCTCTTGCGAACGTACGAGGTGCACTTTTCATCGGAATCATAAAGAGGTGATTTAAGAACTCCTTCTATCCTATTTCCAGCGAGATCCGGCGGCTTCAAATTGCCTTTCAACCCACTCGTTTGTCGATTTCTCTAATGTTGGCATGCCGTGTTTCCGCCGGTTCTCCCCGTTTGATCGGCATTTCCTCTGCTGAGCGCCCAG
>Ga0187878_1004615_pt1 | contig 10612 bp, 8 predicted proteins | sample June2016WEW_17_1_FD_132979 | JGI IMG/M metagenome (GOLD analysis project Ga0187878, IMG submission 132979) | Peatland microbial communities from SPRUCE experiment site at the Marcell Experimental Forest, Minnesota, USA - June2016WEW_17_150 | ecosystem: Environmental > Terrestrial > Soil >...
CAGGAGGGCGTGGTCGACACAAAGTTTGAGGTGTTCAACTACCCCGGCCTGTATGTGGTCGATGGTTCGGTCGTGCCCGCCAATCCGGGGGTCAACCCGAGTCTGACGATCACCGCGCTGGCGGAGTACGCCATGAGCCGGATCCCGCCTCGCCCCTGAGGCCCAGAGGGCGGCGCAGGCCTCTCGTTCTTGGCAGGTACCCTTCGGTTCCCCCGGAGCCGCCAGGAGGCGTGTCGGCCGAAGAGCCAAAGCGGAGATCGGTTTCCCCGCGCAGGGAAGCCTGACGGCCTGGAACCCGGCTCGAGGAGGAAGGGGGGTGGCCTCGACCGGGAGTCACCCAGTGCCGTCCGGGGGCCTTTCGGTTGGGCGGACGAGCTTGGTGAGCTCGCCCAGGCTGAAGCTGGGCATCTGCGCATTGATCAAGGCATACACCACTCGGGGCAGGGTGGGCAGGCCCGGGTAAACCAGATAGCGGTTTTCCCAGCGCGGGCCGAACTTCTGCTTGAACTGATGCAGGGACTTGAAACCGTAGATCGTATCGAAGCGGTTGTAAATCAGCTCAATCGCTCGGTCTAGCGACCCCACAGCCTCCGAGGACGGTCCGGAGGTGTTGGCCAGGGGGGCCAGGCCGAGACTCACGACCTGATCCCCCCGCTCGCGCAATCGCTCCAGGGTTTGCATGATCAAGAACTCGATCGTGCCGTTGGGCGCGGAGTTCGAACGCCGCATGAGGTCCAAGGACCAGCCCCGGCGCGCGAACATCGGCGCCCAGGTCAGAAAAGCCAACAGGCTGCCCTCCTGACCGGTAGCACAGGTCACCAGGGTTTCCGCGCTGCCGCGGATCGAGGTCCCCCCCATGGTGAAGCCCATTTCGCTCCCGATGCGGTCCGTCAGCCAAGCCTCAGAAATCGACTGAAGCTGCAGTTCCAGCTGCTCATCCCGAAGGGGACCATCAAAAAAGAGGAACCGCCACCCTTCTCGGCGGGCCCGGTTGACGCCGGCGCGTAAGTCATCCTTGCTTCGACCACGCAGATCAAAGCCGCGTATGTCGATCAGCGCTTCCTCGCCAATCTTCAGCGCCTCCAGCCCCGCGGCCCGGTAGTGAGCGAGGTACTCCTCACGGACCTGGAACAGTGCGGGAACCCAGTTGTTCTCCTCGCAGAAGCGATGAAATTGCTCCACCGTGGAGGCTAGATCCTCCTCCGGCCCGATCACATCTCCGGCGGCAAGAGCTACCCCTCCCATCAGGACATAGGCAATTACGCAGGTTGCATCCTCATTGAAGAAGTAATTCTTCTCCGGGCTGAGGGCGAAGTAGGCAATCCCACTGGAACCGAAGTCTTGGGTAATCGAGCGAGCGACCTGTCGGTCCCGTCGCGTCGGGGGCGTCGGCCGCAAGACCGGGCGAGTCAGGTTGTACACGAGGAATAGCACCCCGATCCCCGACATCAGGGGCAGGGATTCCACAAACCATCGAGCTTGGCGGGACACGGGTCGGAAGAGCTGGTCGCCTTGGAAGGTGGCCAAGTTCACAACCTCGGCAAAGGAAGAGCCCAGGTCGAAGGTCGGGCGAAACTGGCTCTGCAAAAGATAGAACCCCAGGACCCCGTAGGCGAAGAAGAACACGAGGGCGTAGGGCGTGGCAAACAGGATGGTCTGGATGGCATCGGGATCGCTGCGGACGGAAAAATCCCTGCGAAACCACCACAGAATCGAGAGCAGAAGAAGGGCAATCGCGGCCTCCTCCACATCCAGGCCTTTGAGCACATGGGAAAGGGCGGAGACCAGGAGCAACCAGACCGTGAGAAGCCAGGCCACTCGCTTCCTCTGGGCCAGATTCCAGGCAACGGCCATCAGAAAGAATCCGGCGACCAGGGTGAGAGTCCGCGATCCCAGCGTGATCTCCGGCGGCAAGACTTGGCGCAGCCAGCGCAACCGACTGGTGATGGGAAAAAAAGCGGACGAGGCCACATTCAGGAGACCCATCAGCGCCACGACAACGGCCAGAAATCGCGCGCGCGTGGAGCGATTGAATCCCCCCTTCGCGGGGTGAGGTCTCGCGGCGATGACGTCTTTGGGCGTCTCTCGCCCGCCAGGCCCGGAGGGAAGCGGAGCCATGTTCATCGATTCAACTCCTGGGTCTTCTGCTCCCAACCGAGTCCACCCCTTTCGGAGGGGAACGGGGCCCCTTATCCCCGCCGCATGATGGCCATCCGTCCAGCGCGCGGGAGAAGGGGAGAAAGCAGCGAAGCCAGTCGCCTCAGCCGGCGAAAGTACGGGGTCAAATCCTGCCCGGAAGCTGTCCGGAACCCAAATCGCTCGTAGAACGGGATGAGGAGGGATCGGCAGGTCAGGTAGACGGGAGGCGGCTCTTCGCGCAAGAGGGCCTCAATGAGGGCCCGCGCCAACCCTTGGCCCCGAAAGCGAGGGACCACGGCGATCGAAGCGAGTTCCTTGGAACCGTCTCGATGGGTCTTGATCTGGCCCAGGCCGAACAACTGGCCATCCGATCCGCTGGCAACTAGGAACCGCTCCCAATGCAGGCCCAGGGGATTGAGTCGCATCTCGTGCACCATCCTCCGGATGGCCTCCTGGTCGGAAGGTCGCGCGCGCCTGATCTCGATTCCCTCTTCTCCCCAGATGCGGAGGCCGCCGGTCATCTCTCCGTTCCCAACAGATCCTGCAGTAGGGTGGCCGTTTCCTGGGGATTGGCCTTTCCCTGGGAGGCTCTCATCACCTGTCCAACAAACCATTGAAGCAACGTCGTCTTGCCTGCCCGGTATTGCTGGGCCTGATCGGGGTTAGTGCGGATGGCTTGAAGACAAAGGGTCCGAAGTTCGTCGGAGCCTCGGATCTGAGCCAGCCCCTCCGCCTCGACCATCTCGCGGGGAGCCCGTCCGCTCTCCAGGGATCTCTCTAACAGAGATTTCCCCGTGGCGAGCGTGATGGTTCCCTGGTCGATCAACTGGAGCGTCTCGACAAGGTGCCGAGGGGGGAACTTCAGTTCGGCGGCGGTTAGACCGCGGTCGCGCAGGATGCGCAGGACCTCATTCATGATCCAGTTGGAGACCCGCTTCGGATCACCTGGGTAGGCACTCGCCGCAGCCTCAAAGTATTCCGACAGGCTACGCTCTTCGGTAAGGATCTCGGCGTCGTAGACCGGCAGACGATACTGCTCTACCAGGCGCCCACGCCGAGCCAGGGGTAACTCAGGGAAATTGGCGAGGACCTGATCCATCCAGCCCGCTTCCAGGCGAATCGGGAGGAGGTCAGGCTCGCGGAAGTAGCGGTAATCGCCCTCGCTCTCCTTCTCCCTCATCTTCCGCAAAACTCCCGCCTCCTCATCCCACTCCAGCGTCCAGGCCTTCACGCTGCCTCCCGACTCGACCTCGCGAATCTGCCTGGCGAATTCGGTCTCGATCGCCGTGCGTACCGCTTCGATGGAGTTGACGTTCTTGATCTCGGTCTTCGGGTTCAGGATCGGACTTCCGCGCGGCCGGATGGAGACGTTGGCATCGCAGCGCAGGTGAGCCCGCTCCATGTTCGCCTCGGAGATATCGAGCCAGCGCAAGAGCTGGCGCAGCCGAATGAGGTACTGGGCGGCTTCGTCGGCCGAGCGCAGATCGGGGCCGGTGACCATTTCAATAAGAGGGACGCCACAGCGATTCATGTCAATCCAACGGCGACCCCCGACCACCCGGGTCTTGCCCGAATCTTCCTCGAGGTGCAGTTTCTGGATCGAGATGTAGCGGACGACCTGATCGGGCATGGGGAGCTCAAACTGCCCTCCCCGGGCCAGAGGCTCATCGTATTGACTGATCTGGTATCCCTTGGGCAGATCGGGGTAAAGGTAGTTCTTGCGCGCGAAGTAGGACAGCATGGAGATCTGGGCCTGCAAGGCGGCTGCCAGCCGCACGGCCTTCTCCACCGCCGCGCGGTTGAGGGCCGGAAGAACGCCGGGCAGGCCGCAACAGATTGGACAGATGTTGGTGTTGGGGGGTTCGCCCCACGAATCGGCCCGGCACCGGCAGAAGATCTTGGAGGCGGTCTTCAGCTGGATGTGGGTTTCCAGGCCAATGACGGCTTCATAGTCAGACATGAATCCATCCAGCCCGTCGGCTCGGGCGCCTAGCGGATTGGGATTCCACTTCCCTTGGATCCCCGAATGGCCGCCCGGTGGGGAGCTCCTCGCCAGGCTCGAGGCCGAGCCGCGCGATCTCCAGGAAAGGCCGGAGCGCCGCGCACCCGGCGGCCGATTTGCCCTCTCATGGGTCGCGTGGCAGATCCTCCAGGAGACTCGGCCTGGCCCTGCGCCAGATCTCATCCCGCGTAGACCGCTCGTATGTGCGACCCACCTGGAAAAGCAAGCCCTCCCGGAAGTCCGGGGCGATCAGTTGAACGCCGATGGGCAGGTGGGCGGCGTCCAGACCAGCCGGAATCGAAAGAGCCGGAACCCCAGCGTGGTCGGCGGGTACCGTCAGGAGGTCCGCATACTGCATGAGGACCGAGTCGCCGTAGACGGCGCCGAGTTCAAAAGCGGTCGTCGGAGTGGTCGGGGCGAGCAAGGCGTCCAACCGGAACTCCCCATCCGGCGAAAAGGCCTGCTCGAAATCCCTGCGGATCAGGGTGCGAACGCGCAGGGCCTTCTGGTAGTAATGTTTCTCGTATTGGGCCGCTGAAACATACATTCCCATTAATATGCGCAGCTTCACTTGAAGCCCGAAGGCTTCCCCGCGAGTCTTCCGATACATCTCCCTCAGATCCTTCACGGCTTGAGGAGTTCGATGCCCGTACTTCACCCCGTCATAGCGATGCAGGTTCGAGGCGGCCTCCACTCGCGAGATGACAAAGTAGGTGGGAACCCCGTAGCGGGTGTTGGGCATGGGCACCGGCTCGATGATTTCGGCGCCTTCTTGCGCGAGGACCTGCGCCGCGTGCCTCACCGCAGCGGAGATCTCCCCGCCGATTTCCTGCTCTTGGATCCTTCCTGATTTTGAATCCGGAAACCTCAGTCGAAAGTAATCGGGGGAGAGCCCGATGCGCAAGCCGCGCACTCCCCGGTCCAAATAGTCTCGGTAGTCTTCGACCGGCACCTGGGCGGCGGTCGCATCGTATGGGTCGGGCCCCGCCATCGCGCCCAGCATCATGGCAGCATCGGTCACGTCCCGGGTGACCGGGCCCACGCAATCCAGGGAGGAGGCGAAGGCAATCAAGCCAAAGCGGCTCACCCGACCATAAGTCGGCTTAAGGCCCACGACCCCACAAAACGCGGCCGGCTGACGGATCGACCCGGCTGTGTCGGTTCCGAGCGAAACGACCGCCTCACCGGCCGCCACGGCAGCCGCGCTGGCGCCCGACGAACCCCCCGGGACTCGCCGCGGGTCCCAGGGATTGCCCACTGGAGGCAGGAAGGCGGAAGACTCATTGGAGGACCCGAAGGTGTACTCATCCAGGTTAACCTTGCCCAGGACGATGGCCCCCGCCCGCTCCAGTCTTGCCACGCTGGTGGCAGTGTAGGGCGAGATGAAATGCTCGAGCATCCGCGAACCTGCCGTAGAGGGCGTCCCCTCGACGCAAAAGATGTCCTTGACCGCCAGGGGGACGCCGGCCAATGGCCCCGGCTCCTCGCCTCGTTGAAAGGCTCGATCGATTTCCGCTGCCCTTTCCAAGGCTTTCTCGCCCTGCAGATGCAAATAGGCGTGAACGCGCCTCCGGTCTTCCCCCAGTTCCGCGGGAGAAGGCGAATAGGGGGCGGCCGTCGGGCGCCGGCCCTCGACCTGGCGGATCCGTTCCAGGACGGACTGGACGACCTGGTCAGCCGTCAGCGAGCCTTGGCGCAATCGGGAGAGGATCTCGTGTGCTGTCAGATCACAGGGGCCCGGGGTCGCGGTCATGATAGTTCCGTGTGGGGGATGTCAGGCACGACGAAGTACCCCTCCTCGCTCTCCGGGGATTGAGCCATGATCCGCTCGGGGTGAGGGAAGCGTCGGACGATATCCTCGCCCGGGGAGGAGCTGATCGCAGGCAGGTAGGGCACACCGTGAGAAGTGATGGGGATCTCCTCGGCGAGGCGAATCTCCTCCAACTCCCGGATCGATTCAAGCTGTCTGTTCAACTCGGCACGCAAGTACTCCGCCTGCTCTTCGGGAAGTTCGAAGGCGGCCAGTTCCACCAGGTGAGCGAAGAGTTCCGGCGCAATGTCGCCAGGCATTTCGTCTCCCGAGCCGAGCCGTTCGCATTGTATCGCGGGGCGACAGCTCCAGTCAAAAACATGGATTCAATACTTAGGTGCAACGGTGTGGCCGCACAGAACCTCGGCAAGGGTAAGGAATTCGAGGCACTTGCAGGGTCGCTCCTTGAGATCTGAAGCGATGGCGTCCAGGTCCTCTTGGGCCACTTGCTGCAAGTCGGTACGGTGGGGCAGGTAACGACGGACCACGCCAATCGTGTTTCCTGACCTTTCGGCCAGCCGCCCTGGAGCCAGTCCAGGGGACAGGTTCTACCGTGGCCTTTTCCCAAGAGTGGTAGGGGTGTCAGAAGAAGAAGGGCAGGTCCAGGGTCTGGGAGATCTGCTTGTGGTCGGCGTACTCGCTGCCGTTGTCGGCCATCAGACTTCGCAGGGGTCTTTGCGCCAGTTGGTGGATCGGGACGTAGGAGGACTCTTCCGCCGTGCGCGCGGTGGGTTTGGTGAGCAGGGTGAGAGGCTCAGGCGGTCGACCAAGGCCTTGACGGTCTGCTCGGGCGGATAGGGAGGTGAATCGGTGTCCCGGTTCAGTTCGATTGTTGGCCCCTCGGGGCGGAGGCGCCGGGTCGGGTAGCGCCACCGGCCCACATCGGGAAGGTACCCTACCGGGGAAACCGCGGTCCGGTGCAACTCGCGGCGGAGGGTGCCCTTACCCCCCTCCCAGCCGGCGGGCCACTTCCGCTTGTGAGCACACCTACCGAACCCATTCCAATAGCATCCGACGCTCGTCTCTGGGCAGCTGGTCATCGGTCTTCATACAACGCTATTGTCCTCATCGCGTTGAGCTGAGAAAAAGAACTGGGGAACCATCTCCGCCATGCCCGCTGAGCTATAATTAAAGGGATCTTTCCCAAAATGTCCGGAGGAGGCCATGACCCTAGCGCAGGCGACGTCCGTGGGCCCAAGCTTGACCCTTCTGCCTGAGCACGAGATGATTCGACAGACCGCGCGGGACTTTGCCCAAAAGGAGATTGCTCCCATCGCCGCGCACCACGACGAAACCGGCGAGTTCCCCTCCTTGACTATCCAGAAGATGGGAGCGCTGGGCCTCATGGGAATCGAAGTCCCTGAAGAATACGGCGGCGCAGGCCTGGACACCCTCGCCTATGTGCTCGCGCTCGAAGAGATCTCCAAGGTCGACGCGGCGCATGGCACCATCATGTCGGTGAACAACTCTCTGGTGTGCCACGGGCTGCTCAAGTTCGGGACCGAAGAGCAGAAGCGCAAGTACCTCACGCCCGTGGCCTCCGGCCGATTCATCGGGGCCTACTCCCTGACCGAACCCATGTCCGGCTCGGATGCGGCGACCATGAAAAGCCGTGCGGTGCGGGAAGGGGATCACTACGTGATCCAGGGTCGCAAGTCCTGGGTCACCTCCGCTCCAGTAGCGGACTTTATTGTCCTCTTTACGATGACGGATCCCGGCAAGAAGCATCAGGGGATCAGCGCCTTCATCGTCGAGACGGACAAGCCCGGGTTCTCGCGTGGCAAGACCGAGCCCAAACTCGGCATTCGAGCCAGCGCCACCAGTGAGATCCTGCTTGAAAACTATCGCTGCCCCGTGGCGAACCGTCTGGGCGAAGAAGGAGATGGGTTCAAGGTTGCCATGACCGTCCTGGATGCGGGACGCATCGGAATTGCCTCGCAGGCCTTGGGCATCGCCGAAGCCTCCTATGAGGCGAGCCTCCTGTTTGCTCGGGAACGCGAGGCCTTCGGCCAAAAGATCGGGGAGTTCCAGGGTATCCAGTGGAAGATTGCTGACATGAAATCCAGGATCGAGGCCTCCCGATTGCTCATCTACAAGGCGGCCCTGGCCAAGACCGCCAATAGGAAGACGGGGCAACGCTACACCCTCGAAGCCTCGATCGCGAAGCTGTTCGCATCCGAAACCGCGATGTTCTGCTCCCACGAGGCGGTCCAAATCCACGGAGGTCTCGGGTACAGCAAGGAACTCCCGGTGGAGCGCTACTTCCGCGACGCGAAGATCACCGAAATCTACGAGGGAACGAGCGAAATCCAGAGAATGGTCATCGCTCGTTCCGAGCTCGGCCTCCGCTAGCCAGCCTGGAGCCAGGGCTCCTCTGGGCCTCCCGGGCGCCTGGGAGCCGCTCGAAGGGGGAGAGGAGCACTCCCGATTCCGGCCTGGACAACCGAAAGGGCCGGCAAGGCGATTCGCGATATTCCTCTGGATCCGACCCCTTTCCCTCGGCCTTTGGGCGAGGAGGCTTCCGCGGGCCTTGCGAAATGGACCGGGGGATCCGCCGTGGGGGCATGCGGGGAACCTGGGAGATGGGTGAAGCCCGGCGGCTCTGGCAAGTGTCGGCGGGGTGCTCGCTGGCCCTGAGCGGGCACTGGGCCGACCTACTGGAGGCTTAGATTAGACATGAAGGCAGCCTTCTTCCGGCGACATGGGGGTGTGGAAGTCCTGGAATATGAGGAGATCCGTACCCCGAGTCCGGGGCCCGGCCAAGTGCTCGTACAGGTCCGGGCCGCTGCGCTCAATCACATGGATCTGTGGGTGCGCCTCGGCTGGCCGGGCCTCAAGCTGGAGATGCCCCACATCTCTGGAGCAGACGCCGCAGGGGTCGTCGCCGAGATTGGACCCGGGGTCGAGGGGGTGACCCCCGGCGATCGGGTGGTTCTCAACGCCGTGCTCCGCGACGGCAAGTGTGAGTTCTGTCGGCGGGGTCAGGACAACCTATGTCTCGACTGGCACCTGCTGGGGGAAACCGTGCACGGCGCTTTGGCGGAATATGTGATCGCCCCACAGGAGAACCTCCTGCGCCTGCCGGCGGGTTTCCCTTTTGATCAGGCCGCAGCGGCCGGGCTGGTCTTTCACACGGCATGGCACTCGCTGATCAGGCGAGGCAAGCTGCTGCCCGGGGAAACCGTCCTGATCGTCGGGGCCTCTGGCGGAGTCAATACTGCGAGCATTCAAATTGCCAAGCTGGCGGGGGCCGCGGTGTACGTGGTTGGCTCAAACTCAGACAAGCTGGTTCACGCGCGCACCCTGGGGGCCGATTTCTTGATCGACCGATCCCAGGAACCGCAGTGGGACCGCGCGGTCTATCAACTGACGGGGAAGCGCGGAGTCGATGTGGTCGTGGACAACGTGGGCACGACTTTCCCCCAAAGCTTCCGCGCCCTGCGCAAGGGAGGTCGCCTGCTCACCGTAGGAAACAGCGGTGGGCCGAAATTCGAAATCGACAACCGCTTCATCTTCGGAAAGCATCTTTCCATCCTCGGCTCCAGCATGGGCACGCGCGTCGACTTCGAGGCGGTGATGGCCCTGGTCTTCGCCGGCCGACTGCACCCGGTCATTGACCAGGTGTTGCCTCTCAGCGCCATCCGTCTGGCGGAGGAACGCTTGGAACAAGACCAACAATTTGGGAAGATCGTGCTTGTGCCGTGATCGGAAATGAAGGCCGGAACCCAGCGACGCGCCTAGGCGCGACGATGCGTCGAACCCTGCCCGTAACTCTCCTGGCGTGCGGCGTGTTCTTCTTTGCAGCCATGAACCTGGTCGAGGCCTGGCAGGCCTGGCAAAACCGCAGTTTCATGAACACGCTGGGGCTTCCGTTGCCCGTTGCCTACTGGATTGCGCGGGGCGGGCTGTGGGCCAGTGCCGGCCTGGCGGCTACCCTCGGGCTTTGGAACATGAAACGTTGGGGACGGATCCTGACCCTCTGGCTCGTCCCCCTTTACCTCCTGACGTGGCTGTCCGAGCGCCTGATCTTGGGCCGCTCGCGGGTGGCCGAGCTGAGTCTCCCCTTTGGCCTGGCCCTACTCGGGCTGGCGGCGGCTCTGGTGCTGGTGGTTCTCCTTCACCCCAAGATGGTCGATCGTTTTTCTGGGAGCTGATTATGGATCTTGAGGCAAGCACCAAGTTACTGCGACAATGCGCGAGCAGGCCTATCGCGGAGGCGGGGAAGAGCGCATCCAGGCCCAACACGACCCTGGGCGCTTGACGGCCAGGGAGCGCATTGACCTCCTCTTGGACAAAGGCTCCTTCCGCGAGGTCGACATGTTCGTCATCCATCGCACCGCGGAGTTCGGGCTGGATCAGCAGAAATATCTGGCCGACAGCGTGGTCACCGGTTGGGGAACCATCGAAGGGCGCCTAGTCTATCTCTACTCTCAGGATTTTACGGTCTTTGGCGGGAGCCTGGGAGAAGTCCATGCCGAGAAGATCTGCAAGATTCTGGACATGGCCATCAAGAACGGGGCGCCCATGATCGGCCTGAACGACTCGGGCGGGGCACGGATTCAAGAAGGGGTCGTTTCGCTCGGAGGCTATGCCGACATTTTCCTGCGCAACACCCTGGCCTCGGGCGTGATCCCGCAGATCAGTGCCATCATGGGACCCTG
>Ga0187878_1004619_pt1 | contig 10606 bp, 9 predicted proteins | sample June2016WEW_17_1_FD_132979 | JGI IMG/M metagenome (GOLD analysis project Ga0187878, IMG submission 132979) | Peatland microbial communities from SPRUCE experiment site at the Marcell Experimental Forest, Minnesota, USA - June2016WEW_17_150 | ecosystem: Environmental > Terrestrial > Soil >...
AAACGGAAAATTTGATTATTTACCCAGAGTAAAAGCCTCCTTATTCCGGAAAGATGAAGGAATCGTCTAAGCAATGTTTTCTTCTGCGGTCGGGAATCGAGCACCTTTCCCGAATCTGGCGGACAATTACCCATATGTGCCACCAGAGGTTCTACAGTGGTCAAGCGTAATAAGCCGGCCTGATTGATGGCAATATCCAAGGTGCGCTCACCCCGCATTGGTTGATCCGAAGGGATAGGAACTATCTTCTGTAACACATCCCGGCGGGACATAAATTGAAAATGTGCTGCACCTACATAAGCTACTTTGCCATCAAACGTTACCCGGGACATGTGCCAGGGAACTTTGGAGCCACCTGCCTTGGTTTTAATCCCCAGGCTGCGAGCGTGTTCTGCAATAATTTCCCGGTCAATAAAAGGACCCTCTTCAAGGACTTTCTCATCCAAAGCCCATTTATATGTCGCACTGGAAAACTCCTTGGGTGTTGGCAAAGGCCGTGCTGTAACCATGCCAACATTTGGGAACGTTTCAAACAATTCGAGTGAGGCGGAAAGCCAGCCAGGGCGGAATTCGATATCACCATCTGAAAAAACGATGTACTTCCCTTGCGCCGCAGCGAACATGAAGTTCCAGGCTCCGATCTTGCCTATATTCGACTCAGAAAGAACAAGATACTGGATCTTTCCCTGGTCGCTGGCTTCTTTCAGGTAATTGCGCACTTCCCCACAAGAGTGATTATCGAATATCATTACATCATAAGGATGGGCGGATACCCGGGTGGCATTCAGGCTTTCCACAACTACTTTTAGCACTCCCAGGCTCTGTTCGTAATATCCGCTCAGGAATGGGATACAGTTGACCACCGCCACCATGATTTCGGCTGGTTGGGCAACCTTTTCCACAAAACGGGCAGGGTTTTGACCGACACGCATACCTATCTCCTCGGTGAGACCGCAAGCGGACGCTGCATCTGTTGAAGGCGAAGGGACAGTTCCCATCCCCAGCCCCTCCCTTCGTTATTTATCAACATTCGTTCAATCCGCCGCAGCAGTCGCACTATCCGGACCTGGGGTCTGCGGACGCGTCCCCGTTTCAATTCGAAATTGGTATCCAGGGTGTTATAGATGCATTTGCGGCCGCCGGCTTTTGCCAGATTTGACCTGGCAATCTCTGTACCGTAGAGAGTTTTTTCAGTCAGATGGCTGTAATCATGATTCTGGTGAACAGCCAGCACATCTATTGATGCATCTATCGCCATCCCGAAGGTGGCACGTGCGTAATAAATCATCCAGTTATCCCAGGCAACACGTCCAATTGTGAAATCGGGCACCTCGATGTAGAGATTTCGTGGAAAAACAAAATAATCAATGCCCCAGGGTGAAAAGAGTTCGCCACGTCGAGATACTTCAGCTCGCAAACGCGATTCCCAATCCCCGCTGAAATCGAATGACTCTTTCAAGGCCAAGTTCCATCGCTGGCCGACCATCAAAAAATCTCTTTTTTGTCCGACAACTTTACGGGCTGCCTCCACTAGATCGGACATCAGAATCATATCGGCGTTAGCATAGCAAAGTACGGAGTCACCACTGGCTGAATGACCAATCCTCATTACAGAATTTACAAGTGGAATGCCGTTCCCATCGCGGTCGACCGCTGGGATATTCTTGACGCCGAATTCCTTTGCTGTTTCAGGGATTCCAGGTTCGTCACCGATCAGGATAACATCCACATCCGGTAGCCGCGTCCAGGCAGAGAGCGCATTACGTTGGATAATGTTGATGTGCGGATTGGTGAACGGCTTGGGAGACGTAAAAATTGTCAGGAATGCCATGGATCATCCTTCTACTTATTTCCTTGGAGAGCGCCGATTTCACTTGGCGCCGTTTCGCAGGAAACGTAACCAATCTATTTCGGGTTTGGCAGGCCGACTTTCGGGTTAGCTTTGGTTTCAGTTTGGGACGAGGTAGTCCCCGTTCTTGCAAGAGAATGCGATACCTGGTTTTCGATCCACCGGTAAGTTAAAGTGAGTCCTTGTTCGAGAGTCAATGCCGGTTCCCATTTAAGCACTTCACGCAGGCGGGTATTGTCGGAGTTACGACCGCGCACACCCATTGGTCCTTTAATATGTTTGATGGTGATATCAATGCCGGCGATTTTGGCGACCATAGCAGCAAGGTCATTAATGGTAATCATGCGGTCCGATCCTATGTTAAGTGGGAAGTGATATTCAGAACGCATCAGACGGAAGATGCCTTCCAGGGTGTCACCTATGTAACAGAAGGAGCGGGTCTGCTCACCATCTCCCCACATTTCGATTTCGTGGTTGCCAGTCAGTTTGGCAATGGCAATCTTTCGACACATGGCAGCCGGAGCTTTTTCGCGTCCACCTTCCCAGGTTCCCTGCGGCCCGAAGATATTATGGAAACGCACAATACGAGTCTCAAGGCCGTAGTCCTCCCGGTAGTGGGTACATAGGTGCTCCATGACCAGTTTTTCCCAACCGTAGGCATCCTGAGGCATGGCCGGGTAAGCATCCTCTTCTTTTAATGGAACTACATTCGCTTCTGTTTGCTTGTATTCAGGATACACACAGGCTGAAGAAGTGTAAAAGTAACGCTTCACACCGTTGAGGCGTGCCGCTTCCAGGGTATGGGTATTGATCAGCGAGTTGTTGTGCAGGATCTGCGAGTGATGGGCAGAAATAAAGCCCATCCCTCCCATATCCGCTGCCAGACCGTAGACCTCGTCAATGCCGCGTGTGGCCTGCAGACAGTTATCCCAGCGGCGCAGGTCGAGGACCTCGAACTCATCGGCGTCCGTTTCACTGTATTCAGGAACCTTGATATCCGCGCCGCGCACCCAGTATCCCTTTGAACGCAGGAAGGTAACAAGATGATGGCCAATAAATCCGCCAGCTCCCGTAACCAAAACACGTGTTTGAGACATATATGCTCCTATACAATTAATTTGGTTGTTTGAAAATCTGCTTGATGATACGAAAAATAGGATGTTTTCGCTTACTACGTGTATTCCCAATGATCGATGGTCATTTTCCATTCATGGGAGCACCAGCCAATTCTTGAAAAGTAGCCTCATATTGAGCACGGCCTTCCGGTCCAAGCACGTATGAGATTGGTCGCTTTTCAAGGCTGGGCCAAATTTTCTCCAGGTGCCAAGGAAAAGGACGCGGGTAATCATGAAAGTAAAAGTATGCGTAATTCCAAGCGCGGTCAATTTGATCAGGCTTCAATCGTTGAGCCGGTAGATTCATAAGCGCCATTTCCAATTTTTGGAAATATTCGTTCCAGCCATCAGCATCGAGAGTAAATCCCTTTTCCCGATAGTGAGCACTTCCGCTAAGCAAGACGGGGATGCCTCGCGTCGCCATCTCTAGACCGGCAGTTGTAGTATAGACCAGGGCAAGATCGGTTATCTCAACTAAGTCATAAGTGTTGATCTTTTCCTGAGAACCTACTATGTGAATATTCTCTGGTAATTCCGGAAAAACCTGGTGGATAGTTTCTGCCACTGACAATCCAATAGTGTGACTCTCTGCAGGATGAAGGCGAATGACAAGTTGTACTTCAGGATGTTTTATGAAAAATTTAACTGTACGAAGAATCCATTCTGCCATGGAATTACTGAAAAGGGACCGAGTACGTCCAAGCGTGGCGGTATCACCAAGAACATTGGTCGGCATTAATACTATGGGACGATCGTCCAGTTTGAGTAAAGAATATATTTTCTTCTTCCCTTCACGGGAAGCCTTTTGATACAGATGAGCAAATTTCGCATTCCCAGCAGAAGCGATCCCTTGGCGTGCAGCCAAAAAGGAATTCAGCCAGGCAAGTTGTTCATCATTTAATTTTCGTCCCTGGTATGCCTGCCAGAGTTCATCAGTTGGATGAAGCATGACTAGGTCATTTTGAGCAATGAGAATCCGCTGATCCATTTCAAAAAATTCATAGGTGACTGTTAAGATATCCAGATAGCGGGCAGTTTCGTACACTGCCCCAAATTCCTGGATCATTCCGTTCGGAACAATAACCACATCTGGACGATTCTTATCAAAATAAGCGAGCGCCTTACGAGCAACATCCAAGTTGCGTTCTAGTCGAAACAGGTAAATTGGTTCTTTTTCAGTTACATCTTCTTTCTGCAGGATGTATTGTGTGTCAACACGCGTGACCTCTTCAATCGCCCGGTATAGTGCTTTCGGCAATTGACATGTTGCATCCATGTCCAAAAATGAAGCAGTCTTCAAAACCGGATAGGAGGTTTTTAGAATATGGCGAGCGTACAATTCATGGCGGCGTAAGTCGAAGCGGTTAATTGGCTTATCATAATAACCGTATGGGAGGTAGCCAAGAGTAACTTTGTGGCCGAGTCCGCACAGGACCATTCCAGTAACTACCGCATGATTGATCCAGAAATGTAATGATGCAAAGATGAAAATCTTCTTTCCAGGTGCCGCAGAATTCATATAAGGTGTAACCTGCGCCACCATCCCCGGAAGGCGCACTGCCAGTGCTTCCAGATTGAATCGACTGCGAATTTTCCTGTCCCGGTGACGTAATAACCAATAAATTTCAGCAGTAAAAGGCAGATCCCCCAGGAAATCCTTGATCAGCTCTTTTGATCTCATTTCGGCTCAATCTTCCATTCCAAGCGCGGGCGCAGGACACCAGGGCGTGGCTCGGCCCATTGCATACCAGGCGCGCCGGAAGTATCCACATTAAAGGTAAGTGCCTTTTCATCCATGAAATAGCGGCGGACACGATAGGAACTGGCGTTAACTCCAAGTGTGAATCGCCCGCCATTTAAGAAATCGGGCGGAAGTACACAGCCGCTTACATATCGCCCAGCCGGTCGTGATCCATGTTTCTCAAAGCGCTTCTGGTCATCCGTGTCAAAGGATGTGAGCACGTACTCGCCGCGTGCGGTGCTGATGTATATCCCAATACGTAAGCCGGTCAACGGGGCAGCCAGGACATATTCCATTTCTATTATGAATGCTTCGGTCGAACGGATTGTATCCACGATTTTCCCCGCTTTGTCCAAGATACGCAAAGCAATCGGGCGGAAGGGCGCGGCATCGGCAGGAACTTCATCCGTATCCCAAATGCGCTCCCCTGCCTCAGCATTTCCGCCGGAGAGGTAGTAATCAACCGCACCTGTGGAAGGGGCACGCATCACCAAATGCCCTTTTTCCAAAATGATCGACTCCTGTGTCAGGCGCAGGATCGACGACATGTTATGGCTGACAAAAAGAACTGTCCGGCCTTCCCCGGCCACGTCGCTCATCTTGCCCAAGCACTTTTTCTGAAATTCAGCGTCGCCTACAGCCAGAACTTCGTCCACCACCAGAATTTCCGGTTCAAGGTGGGCAGCTACGGCAAAAGCCAGGCGCACGTACATACCCGAGGAATATCGTTTGACAGGAGTATCAATAAATTGTTCCACTTCTGAGAAATCCAATATTTCATCGAATTTTCGGTCAACCTCGACCCGTTTCATTCCCAGGATGGCTCCGTTCAGGTAAATGTTCTCACGCCCGGTCAGTTCGGGGTGAAATCCAGTCCCAACTTCCAGCAGGCTGGCAATGCGGCCCTTTACTTTTATCTGCCCAGTGGTAGGAGCTGTAACACGTGAAAGGATTTTCAGCAAGGTACTTTTACCAGCGCCATTTCGCCCAATGATGCCGAGTACCATCCCTTGTTCGACGGAGAAGCTTACTTCTCGCAACGCCCATAGGGTTTCTCCATCCAGCTCTTCCTGGCCGATCTTCAACAAGGGGTTGGGCTTGCCGCGCGCTTTGGCCCACCACACCTTTATGTCGTTTGTTAGCGTACCGCTGCCAATCTGACCCAGCCGGTATGCTTTGGAAATGTTTTCGACGATGATGACGGGATCGCTCATACGGTATCCATGAATGTGGCTTCGACGCGATTGAACATGACAACACCGATGATGATCACCACCACCATAAACCCGAAACTATAAGCCAGCTGACCAAGATTGACTGTCCCACCCCCGCCGAGGTAGGAAAAGCGGAAGGTTTCCAAAATTGATGACATGGGATTGTACTGGATCAGCTTCTGGTATTTTGGAGGAATAGATGATACCGAATAAATTACCGGCGTAACGTACATCACCAATTGGACACCAAACTGCACCAGGAAACGAAGATCGCGGTACTTGGTGGTAACAGAAGAAACAATAATACCAAAACCCAATCCCAGCCCTGCCATCATCAATAAAAGCACAGGCGTTAGCAGCACCCACCAATTGGGATGAAGTTGTGTGCCCTGCAGGGCGAAATAACCCATGAAGGCCAGGAAAAAACCAAATTGGATAATAAAGGCGATTAAATTAGATATAAGGATGGAAACCGGCACTGCCAGCCGTGGGAAATAGACCTTGCCGAACAGGCTGGTATTGCTCACAAACGTTTCGGAAGTCGCAGAGAGGCAGTTTGCAAAATAAGTCCAGATGACCGTGCCCGACATGTAGAATAGGAATTGTGGTAATCCTCCCGTAGGGAGTTTGGCAATATTACCGAAGATGACGGTAAAAGTGATGGTTGTTAATAATGGTTGGATGAGATACCAGAGCGGCCCCAGGATGGTCTGCTTGTACTTTGAAACGAAATCGCGGCGCACGAAAAGGATAATCAAATCACGGGCATGCCCCAGTTCCCCCAACCGCAAGTCGAAAAGGTTGCGCTGCGGACTGATGACCATGTCCCATTTACCGGATCCTTTTTGAAACCTGTCGGATTTTGCCAGAGCGGTCTTTGCCATCTTATTTCCGATTCTCTTTATACCAATCGATTGTTCGGCGCAAGCCTGTTTCAAACGAAGTACTGGCGCGAAAGCCAAAGTATTTTTCAGCCCGGGTGATATCCAGTCCGCGACGCGGCTGTCCGTTGGGCTTGCTTGCATCCCAAACCAATTTGCCGTTAAAACCCGTCATACGGGAGATCATCTCGACCAGGTCTTTGATAGAAATTTCATTCCCCGAGCTGAGGTTAACCGGATCAGCCCCGTCGTATTTCTCCGTTGCCAGCAGGATTCCTTCAGCAGCATCTTCCACGTAAAGGAATTCGCGCGTTGGCGACCCATCCCCCCAAACTACAATCTCGTTTTCGCCATGGTCCTGCGCCTCGAAGCATTTACGGATAAGGGCCGGGATAACATGGGAAGAGGCTAAGTCAAAATTGTCGCGCGGACCGTATAGATTAACCGGTAGGAGAAATATGGCGTTGAAGCCATACTGTTGCCGGTAGGCTTGCGCTTCAACCAGAAGCATCTTCTTCGCCAGACCATACGGGGCGTTGGTCTCCTCCGGGTAGCCTTTCCACAGGTCGTCTTCCCTGAACGGCACGGGGGTAAACTTTGGATAGGCACACACTGTCCCTAACGCCACAAATTTTCCTGTGCCGAGCCGCCAGGCTTGATGCATCAGTTCCACGCCCATCATCAGGTTATCGTAGAAGAAATCGGCCGGGTGTCCGAGATTGGCGCCGATCCCACCCACGCGTGCCGCCAGGTGGAGAATGACCAAATCGGAAGGTTCAGCGCTAGTTGGTGAAGGCTGAAAGCCAGCCGGTGTCAAGTGAGCAGGTCGGCGGTCCTGGATGTGCATGGCATCCTCCAGAAGACGACTTATATCGTCATGCTTCACAAGATCGTAGTTTTCGACATGTGGAACGAGGATGTCTGCAGCGCCGCGCGCGATCAGTTTTTCGACGATATAAGATCCCAGGAACCCTGCCCCGCCAGTGACAATGACGCGTTTATCTTTCCAGTAGTTTTCTGCCATATTATTGGACAATAAAACGGGCATTGGTATATTTTTCATCCTGCGGGTTCTGAATAATATTGTTCCGCAGAACATGGACGATTTCGCGGACACCATCATCCACTGTCAGTGCAGCGGTGAAGCCAAGTTCACGGCGGATTTTAGAAAATGAAACTGTGAGGTCGCGCATATCTCCTCCAAAGGTCAGGTCCTTGTACGTGACCACTGTTTCCGGGAGGCGCTTGATGACCAACCCGACTATTTCGTCTTTGGTGTAGTTGCCGTCATCTGTCCCGAGGTTGAAAATCTGCCCTTTAATCTTCTCTAGCGGCACTTCCAAACCCAGGATCAAGCCCCCCACCACGTCCCGCACATGGACGAAAGAACGCGAGTAACCTCGTTGGTAGATAATCAATTCCCGTTTGATAAAAGCATCCAGAACAAACTGATTGACGATCAAATCAAAACGAGTACGCGGTGAAATACCGTACAGTGTCGACAGGCGGAAAATAAGTGGTGAAGTAATTTCATTCTTCTGGGCTAACAAGAACTCTTCAGCAGCTATTTTTGTCTCTGCATATAAAGACTGCGGATTGAGCTGCGAGGTCTCGGTCACTGGCTTGCCATCCAGCGAATGACCGTAGTTGCTATAAGTGGAAGCAAATATAAAGCGTGTGGATCCGAAACCGGCTACCGCCTCGAAGACGTTTTTCACCGCCTCCACGTTGTATCGCCAGGCGGCTTGTTTCCCAACTGCTTGACAGGCCGGGAATCCTACGATCGCTGCCAGGTGGACCACCGCTTCCGGTTTGGGCCAATTGCGTGGCAGGGCGGTCCGCACCGCCCCCGGCTCGGTCACATCCGCCCGCTCGAAGTGAAAGTTAGGGTGGGCTAGAAACCCCAGCAGAGACTCTCCGCCATAAAGCAGGTTGTCCAATACGGTAACGCGATAACCGGCGCGCAGCAGTTCGGTGGTCAAGAGGGAGCCGATATAACCCGCACCGCCGGTTACAAGGATATGTCCTTTAGTGCTCATGCAAGCCCTCCAGCTCGACATGCAACCCATTCACCACCAGCACCGGCCCGGTATCATCAGGGATGACCTCTATACCCTGTTCCATGCATGTCAGGCGGCAGATTTCTGCCACATCACCGTCCCCTCGCACGCAAAGACGGTCAAACCCAGCCGCCCGCACCCGCACAATGTGCTCCTTTACGTGCTGACGTGTATTCCGGTAAAGAAGGAATTGCTGCTCGATATAGTCCATCGTCAAGCGCGTGCGCAGGGCAATCCCTTCGGGAGTGATGATATAGCGGAGTTTCTTGCGGTTAGCTCGCTTAATCTTGACGTAACCCTTATCTATAAGGCGTTTGAGATGCCAGTTAACCGTGCCAACCGCCACATCCATTTGTGTGGCGATTGAGGCCTGGGTCACATCGGGGTCACGCTCGATGGTCTCGAGCAAAGCCATTTCGCGGGTTGATTCGTCGGGATTTGCCATGGTTTTTCCCGATTATGGGTTCCCATTTCCGACATGTTTGAGGTCAGCCTCAACCATCATCTCCACCAGGTCTTTAAAGCCAACGCGCGGCGACCAACCCAGCTCCCGACGCGCCTTTGATGGGTCTGCGATGAGCCGGTCCACTTCAGATAGTCGCATAAAACGCTGGTCTTGTACCACATAATCCTGATAGTTTAATCCTACGTAATTGAAAGCCATTTCTGCAAATTGGCGGACCGAATGAGATGTACCAGTCCCAATGACATAATCCTGTGGGGTCTCTTGCTGGAGCATTTTCCACATAATTTCCACGTATTCTCCTGCAAACCCCCAGTCCCGTTGGGATTCTAAGTTGCCAAGCCGGAGTTCCTTTGCCAGCCCGGATTTAATCCGGGCGACTCCATGAGAAATCTTGCGGGTGACAAACTCAAGACCGCGCCGTGGGCTCTCATGGTTGAATAAGATTCCGGAGACAGCGAACATGTTATAAGATTCGCGATAGTTCACTGTGATCCAATGTCCATACACTTTGGCAACGCCATACGGGCTGCGTGGATAAAAGGGGGTAGTTTCCCGCTGTGGAGATTCGATGACTTTCCCAAACATCTCACTACTGGATGCCTGATAAAAGCGGCATTTTGGATTCACCTGGCGGATTGCCTCCAGCATCCGTGTCACCCCCAATGCGGTCACTTCACCGGTTAATACAGCCTGACTCCAGGAGGTAGCCACAAAAGACTGCGCTGCAAGGTTGTATACCTCATCCGGGCGATATTGTTCCAGGACCGCGATCAGCGAGCTCTGGTCGTGCAAGTCACCCTGTATTATGTTAATATCATCCTGAATGTGCTGAATTCGTTCAAAGGTTACAGTGCTGGAACGGCGCACCATTCCGACCACATCATAACCTTTTGAAAGTAAAAATTCCGCAAGGTATGAACCGACCTGGCCGGTAACGCCGGTGACGAGGGCAGTGGGCATATCTCCTCCATTTCAAAATTCAGTGGCTGAATTATAACCGCGAATTAAAATACGTCAAGCGCACGATTATAGCGCAAATCGCGGCTTATTCTGGTTTATTAGAAACTATTTTTTATTCTTTGAGTTCAGGCTGGGGTTTATATAATAAATACATCAAGTGCCTAATAATAAAAATAATTACCACCAGTAATGCTAGAGCCAGGACGGTTTGGGGAAAAATATCCGTTCCGAACAGGAATGGCTGGTAGGTGAAAAATGAGATCAGGTTGGCAGCCAGTGCAATGTAAAAATATTCTGGAAAATAAAACGCATACACAATG
>Ga0187878_1004622_pt1 | contig 10602 bp, 11 predicted proteins | sample June2016WEW_17_1_FD_132979 | JGI IMG/M metagenome (GOLD analysis project Ga0187878, IMG submission 132979) | Peatland microbial communities from SPRUCE experiment site at the Marcell Experimental Forest, Minnesota, USA - June2016WEW_17_150 | ecosystem: Environmental > Terrestrial > Soil >...
GAATCTTGCTATAACGCCGAAGTAGTGTAATTTAAATACTATGCCTATCGAACAAATGGGCGAAACGCCCGAACAGCCGGAGAAAAAAATCACGACCCCCGAAGAGGCCGCGGAAATAACACGAAAGAGGAGATTGTCTTTTGGGCTTGAAGCAGACCCGAAAGAATTGTCGCCCGAAGCGACAGAAGCGCTTAAGCAAAAAATCAATGAGGGCATTGGAGTTTTGTACTCGTACGACTACGAGAGCTTTAGCCCGGAAATATTGGAAGAATGGATTTCGGTTGGGCAAGAAGCCGAAGCGGGCGCAGATCTCGAGATGGCCATGAAACGGCTCGAGCAATTTCTTGAATTTCTCCAGAAAGAATCCAAAAAATCGGGAGAAACGGAGGGTCAAGAAGATATATAACCACCAGTCCTATATGTAGGACTGGTGGTTTTTGGGAATGGGAGCGGGGGAGTTATTTACCAGTAGGGGATGCAACAAAATTGTCGGCCAATCCGTAGTATATACAGATTGGCCTGGTCGAGCTGATCCGTAAATACATTGATTAAACTTCAATTTATGAAGAAATATTCTTCGTTAATAGTCATAGTGGGCCTTGTTGCAAGTTTCGCCCTAGTCGCTCCGGCCTTCGCTCAAACCACCCAGAATCCGGCCCCGCAAGGTGCTTGGATGGGCAGGATGGGAGGGCAAATGCGCAGAGCCCCCGGCGTTTTCGGGACGGTTTCCGCCATTAACGGCGCGACTCTCTCGGTTGCCGGAAAGACCGGACCGAAGGGGGGAGCGGCAACGACCTACACGGTTGATGCCGGAAACGCCAAGGTTACGAAAAACGGTGCGGCCTCTTCTGTATCGGGTATCGCAGTGGGCGACGCCATTATGGTGCAGGGGACGGTGAACGGCACGAACGTAACGGCGACCATGATTCGCGATGGCATCGGAAGAATGATGCAGGGAGATAAATCCGGCAAGCCGGAGAATATTCCCAAAAATCCGATTATCCAAGGAAATGGCCAGCCCGTGATTGGTGGCAGCGTGAGCGCCATAAACGGCAATACTCTGACCGTAACGAACAAGAGCAACATCGTTTATACGGTTGACGCCACGAATGCCAAGATTATAAAGATGGGCACGAGCACAACGATTTCCAACGTGGCGGTGGGAGACAGTTTGGTGGTGCAGGGCACGGTGAACGGTACGTCCATAACCGCTTCGTCCGTCATTGACCAGGGGAGTATGCCCACGCCGGCCGCTGCCGGAACGGCAAACGCTCCGAAGCTCCACCGAGGTATCTTCGGCGCCATCGGCAACTTCTTTAGCCATCTGTTCGGTTTTTAGGTCTAATTTAGCAGCCCAACCTTGAAGCAAAAACGGGAGAATCCATCTCCCGTTTTTGTTTTTTACTCTCCTGGCGGTTTTTTTAGGGTAGGGGTGGGAGCAAACAAAAAGCCCCGGCATAAAACGCGGGGCCTATCGCAATAATACATGTGGTTCGTCACCTTAATTAGGTGACCTCGATCCCGGCTTTCTTGAGCAGCTCGTTATAGCGAGGATGTCCGATCGGGATGACCTCCTTGATCCAATCTGGAACAGCGCTCGGTGATTCTATGTTTATCACCGAAGTGGATTGCGGATCTCCAAGGGCGCACACTTTCAATTGAGGCAGGTTCGCATCTCTCAGCAACTCGTAGACGAACCCTTTGTCCGAGACAATAAGGGTTCCTCGCTCGGCATATCCGAGGGCAGAGTAGAGGGCGGTTTGCTCAGCAGTAGGGCGGATGGCGGGCTTGAGTACCATGACTGCCACGAGCGCGAACGCGAGCATGAACATCGTCCCCAGGCCATACTTGGAAAGAAGAGGATGTCTCTTCCGGAACGGGGGATACTCGTGATAAACGGTCTTTAAGGGGCCGCGTTCAAGAAAACCGTGTGTCTGTTCTATGTGTTCCATATATCACCTTTATTTTGATGGAACGAACGTGGGTTAGTTGCTGGAAATAAAATACCACCGAATGGCGGTATGGGTCAATGAAGCGCCCGGCTTTATGCCGGACGGGGAAAATAAAAAAGCCACCATAACCGAGGAGGTTGGGATGAGGGCAGGGAAATAAAAAAGCGCCGTGTCCGTGAAAACGGGCGTGCGCCGAATCTTTGAATGTTCTTCTCTGTTTAAGATGCGGGAGCAGCTGGTCTGCTCGGTCCTGGGAGAGTCCTATAAAGCCATTTTCGGAATCTTTGCAGCCGTTCGCAGTATTCTCTCGTAACGATGAAACTTCCTGAACTCCCCAGTACTCATCGGTTTTTCCCCGACGCGGCCAACTTGGACTGAGAGATTGGGTATTTGAGCGAGAAGCCCCTTCATTCTCTTTTCTGCTAAGAGAAAGAGTTGAACCATTTGTGAGCCTCGTTCCATGGCATCAGCGAGCCCCTGTTCGCTGCCGAATCTCTCGGAGCTTTTTTCTTCGAAGACGATGATTTTGCCATCTGGGATCTTGGAGGAGAAATCCAGTAGATATCGGAAAGTGCCGATTGCCCCGACGGACGCGGTGTCCCTTGTGCCCCCATCATCCAATGTCGGGCTGATGGTGACTGATGGGCATTTATTCTGTTTCACCAGATCCGTGAATTCGGAGAGTGATTTTGCCTTGATGGGGAAGAGATTTGTAATGAATCTGAACATGGTGACCTCCAGCGTGATGGGTGTGAGAGTTAATGACAATGAACTACGTAGAAACAATATAGCACATTATTGTGCTATTTGTCAATATTACGCTCCGAGGATTTTGGGATGAGGGCAGGGGAATTCATCATTGACTGGTTGTTCGATGTTGTAGCACTATATTGTCGGAACATGAACAAGGCCCGTTTTGGCGGGCGATAAAAATCACCAATCATACACATATGGAAGGATACTGCTATGAAACTCACGTTCGGAACGAAAGACATGTCGGATGCTTACACGGGATTTTACGCTGACATCCCCGAGAGAGAAATTGGCCAAAAGATCGTTGAGTGGTGGCCATCGGCATATTCTGAAAAATGGAAGCAGGGGAACGATGGATTTCTACGTCTGTCCCCGGATTGCTATCCCGAACTCGGTGAATTCAAGACGCCTAGAGGAGGTTCCTATAGGGGAGATTTATTCGGAACGCCTGAATATGACCGGTCTCAGCCGATACTCGAAGCGCGGCAGTTCAAGACCCTGCTGGCAATTCGCTGGTTTTACACCATCGGCGGCATTGCGGACCCTGGCGAGGACTACGGTTGGATGTTTTTCACGATGCTGGACGGGACAGAACATCAGGGACAAATCAAGATCCCGGACGGGTGTTCTATAGACATGTATGGGAATATGCTGATTAGCCAGAGAGGAGCCGGTGGAGAAGCGAAACTTTTCTTTCCCGCCCTTCTTCCTCCATGGCCGCAGCCGATTCTCAGTCCGAAGAGATTCGAAGTAATCGGAGCGCTTAATATGTTTCTCCGGCCGGATGAAGAAAATCCTCTTTCGGCGTTACTTCGTTCTCCGTCGCCATACCGCAATCTCGCGAAGCAAGTTTTGAACGAATTGAAGATGATCGAGAGTATGGCGGTCGCTGAAAAAATGACCGACTGAATAAGATCGAACATGAAGAGGTGGGGACGCTAAGTCTCCACCTCTATCTTTTTTCCGGCTTTATGCCAGGTGGGGTTTGGGGCATGAGAGGAATTACTCATGGTAGAATTTTGACAAAACATTTAAATCCACGTACGATGCGGTCAGAAACTGTATAAGCTTAAACGATCAAATCCCAATCACTGCTAGGGAGGTACAAGCCATGCTTATGAGGATAAGTTCGGACTCTTGGGTCGGGAAAATCACGGATATTGTGAGCGAGCCGGAGCTTGCTAATAATGATTTAGTAGGGGTACGGCTTTGGAACGGGTTCATGGTCGCGTTCCCCAAGGATCAGACGCCAAAGATCGGAGACCAAGTCGAGGTGTTCAACTTGAGATTCCGACCGGAACACCAACCCAAAGCCACGGCTGATAGTTTCACGTTCGCGATACTCAAAAAATCTCGAGCGAAAAAGACCTAAAACATCCTAACCCACCAATCGGAGAAAACGTTTTACCCTGCCGCGTCCCAATTCACGTAGGCGGGGTTTTTTTATTCGACTTTATGACGGGCGAAGTTTGAGGTATGATATACTACGAAAGGGGATGAGCCCCGACTGAAAGCGAAACTTCCAAGCCGGGTGCATAGCCCGGCGTTGTTGTTATAGTAGGGGTAAAAGCTATAGAATATAAATATTGTGCCAGCTTTAAAGGTTCAACCAAATGGGGCAGTGTTGAAGTGGGCTCGAGAAAATAAAAGAAAGTCTCCAGAAGAGGTTGCTGAGAAGCTAGGAATAGAGCTTGATACGCTTGTATCTTGGGAAGCCGGGAAAGAATCTGTCCCCCTTTCAAAATTGAAAGATCTAGCTCGGGTTTATAAATTTGCCTTGGCAACATTCTTTCTACCAGAGGTCCCCGCCCAAAAGCTCATTAATCCAAAATTTAGAACTTTTGATAATGTTGAGGCTAGAAATCTTTCAGAACAGACAATCGAGGCCTATAGAAAAGCAAGGCGGAATCAAAGACTTTATTTAAATCTTTTGGAGGAATCGGGGGAAGAATACAAATTTAATTTTCCTCACACGTCTTTTCGTTCAAATCCGGAAACCTTTGCAATTGACATCCGGAAATTTTTAGAGGTTCCAGATGGAATTCATCTTAAGTTGAGAGATAAGGGGGCGGCCCTTAAATATTGGATCTCCTCGTTGGAAAAGCACGGCCTTTTGGTTTTTCAATTTACCCTACTTGAAAGGGGTTTCTCTTTAGAAACAGAAAATGAGCTTCCTAGAGTTATGGTTCTTAGCTCTAGTGAATACGAGGGTGGCCGAATTTTTACTATTTTCCATGAGTTAGCCCACATCTTAATAAAGGACAGTAAGGATGCTTCTTACGCACAATTGGAAAAATTCTGTAATCATTTTGCTGGGGCGTTCCTTGTCCCTCAAAACAGGCTCTTTAAAAGCACGAATTTTGTAGATTATTTGAAAGAATTTAAGGACCACTGGTTAGTATTACTTGCTGGCGAGTTCAAGGTTAGTCAGGACGTCATTCTTGGGCGTCTGTTGAATTTTAAAAAGATAACGCCAGAATTTTACGGGATGAAAATTCAGACCTTAAGGGAGAATTATGAAAAGATCAGGCAACTTAAAAGAACCAAAGAAAGTGATGGTTTCCCCGCGCCGGCTAGAAAAACTGTTATGAATACAGGGCTGGCTGTATCAAAGAAGTTTTTTAGTGCCTATGAGAACGGTGTTATTAATACAACTGAATTAGTCCAATATTTGGACACGACATCTCATACGTTGGGAAATATAAGAAAAGAAATTGATGTCGCAGGAACCATTAGATTTACTGAGTAAAGGGGGACGAAGGTATCTAATCGATACGAGTGCCTTCATTGAGTTTGAAGAATTTTATCCCCCAAAGGATTTAGAATTATTTTGGTCCTTTTTGGATTCTAAAATAAAGGAACGAAAGATATTTACAGTAGAAGAAGTTTTTGCGGAATTAGATAGAAAATTTTACGACAGAGAGGTTACTAAATGGGTAAATAATAGAAAGAAAGAGTTGAGATTTGTTTACCGTCCAGAGCATTTTGAGTATCTGAAAAATGTTGTTTTGAAGGATTGCGGAGAAATAATTGATTTAGATATGTCTAATCCAGAATACGCTGATCCTATGTTGTTGATGGTTGCGGGTTACGAAGGATTTACAATCGTCACAGCTGAAGTTAGAAAGGATGGCCTACGACCGAATACACGTCCTGATAAGATAAAAATACCAAATTACTGTGATAGGCTTGGCATAAATCATTTTTCTGGAAAATACGCTTGGAGAGATTTCTTTAAAGAAGAGGGACTGAGGATTCCCAAGCCATAGAAATAAGGATTTATTCTATAATAGGTAGGCATGATAGATAAACTTCTGAACTCCAGCCAGCGGGAGGCGGTGGAGGCGATTAAGGGCCCCGTTCTCGTGATTGCCGGACCGGGCTCCGGAAAAACGCGGGTGATTGAATACCGCGTTTTGAATTTGATAGAGCACGGCATAAAGCCGGAGAGCATCCTGCTCTTGACCTTCACGCGCCGGGCGGCAGCCGAGATGCTGAACCGCGCGGCCGAGCACGACCCCCGCGCCCGAAAAGTGGACGGCGGAACCTTCCATTCGTTCGCCTATAAGCTCTTGAAGCAATACGGCGCGCAGGTGGGCCTTCCGAAAAATCTGATGATATTGGACGAGGACGATGCCCAGGAGGCGCTCGGAAGAATCGCGACGAAATTGGGATTTGCGGAAGGAAACAAGCGGTTTCCGAAGAAAAACACTCTTCGGAGCGTTTTAAGCTCATCCATCAACAAAAATCGCTCAATAGAGAGCATATTGGAGAAGGAGTACGAGCACTTGAGCCAATTTGCCGGGGATATAGAGAAAGTGGGGAAGAATTATGCCGAGTATAAGAAGGAGAACGGCTATCTGGACTACGACGATCTCCTTTCATACGCCCGGGAGGTTCTGAAAGACGAGCGAACCAGGAACATCTTGTCCCGGAAGTACGAGTTCGTGATGGTGGACGAGTATCAGGATACGAACAAGCTTCAGGGGGATATCACGTATCTATTGGCTTCCGGACACAGAAACGTGATGGTGGTGGGGGACGACGCGCAGAGCATCTACGGCTTTAGGGGCGCGTATCACGAAAACATAATGAGCTTTCCGGAGCAGTTTGCGGATTGCAAGGTGGTGAAGCTGGAGAGCAACTACCGGAGCACGCAGGCGATATTGGACCTCTCAAACGCCGTTTTGGACAATATGGAGAACAAGTTCAAGAAGGTGCTGACCGCGGCCCGCGACGCTTCCGGCGAAAAGCCCACGATAATGTACTTCGGCGATGCCGAGGAGGAAGCGGGGTGGGTGAAGGAAAAGATTCAGGAGAATATCTTGAACGGCGTTCCGCTCGCGCACCAGGCCGTTTTGTTCCGCTCGTCGTATATTTCCATCCAGCTTCAGGCGGAGCTCGCGCGGGCCGGCATTCCCTTCAAGGTCTTCGGCGGATTGAAGTTCTACGAAACGGCGCACGTGAAGGACGTGCTCGCGCACCTGAAGGTGCTCGCGAACTTCAAGGACGAGTTGAGCTGGAGCCGGGTCTTCACCTTGCTTCCGGGCGTGGGCGCTAAGACGGCAGAGACCATTGCCTCGCGGATTCGGCGGGCTAGCGATTTGAATTCGGCCTTGGACGTTCTCGGTGGTTTTTCCGAGGGCTACAAGTATTCGCAACATCTTATTGAACTCAAAGAAACGTTAATCAAGGCCTCCGGCGCGAAGGTCTCCGTGGGCGAAAAGTTCGGAATGGTCGTCGATTACTATATGCCGATTTTGAAGGACAAGTTTGATGAGTGGCCGAATCGCTTGAATGATTTGGAGGCGCTCCGGCCACTGGTCGCGAACTACACGGACTTGGAGGACCTGCTCGCGGACTTGGCGATAGAGATTCCGGACGATGAGCAAAAAGGAAAAGATGCCGAAAAAGGAGAAAAACCGCTTACGCTCTCCACCATTCATTCGGCAAAGGGCCTGGAGTGGGACGTGGTATTCCTTTTGGGCGTGGCGGAGGGAACGTTGCCTTCAAAAATGGCGCTCGCAAAGTCCGGCGAGGAAATAGAAGAAGAGCACCGGCTATTTTACGTAGCCATTACCCGCGCAAGGAATAAGCTTTATCTGCTCTTTCATCTGGCGGGGGATATGGGCCCCATGACCTTTAACCGGCTTTCGCGCTTCGTGGACGACCCGAGCGTGCTTTTGAGCGTGGAGCATAAGGATTTGTCCATGATGAGCGCGAAGAAGATGGCGGACTATAACGATGAAACCGACGGCATAGATGACGGAGAGGAGGTTGTGGATTATTAGGCAAGTCCTTGTCGCACGAAAAGCCGGGGTCTCTCTCGTCCAGCGACTCGTTCGCCCCTTGACTCTCGCCCTCACTATCTCGCTTTCGCTCGAACCATGCTAGCTCGGGCTCCGAGACACTTTTCTTAGCAACAAGAGCTTGCCTAATTGGGGTGTTTTATTGGAACGCTGGGACAGTTTTCTTAGCAAAGACAAAAGACCCGTTGATTTTGACGCTCTTTACGGCAATGTTTGCTTACGGAGGATCTTCCAGAGATTGGGGTATAATATTAAAAATAGGAAATGAAACCATTTTCCGGTAACGTCATTTTCGTAGATACCGAATTCTCGACACTTGACCCGTATCAAGGCGAGATACTCTCCATCGCTTTGATCAAGCTGAACGGAGATACATTGTATTTAGAGTTGGAATATGACGGACCGACAAGCGAGTGGGTAAAAACAAACATTCTTCCTACTCTCAAGGACCCCAAGGTGAGCCGCGATGAGGCGAAGCGCAAAATAAAGGAGTTCATCGGGGATTCCAAGCCGTATATGGTGAGCTACGTGAGTCAATACGACGTAGTTTATTTCTACAAACTCTTCGGAGTTGAAAATCAGCCCTGCTACTGGCTGCCGATAGACTTTGCCTCAATGTTGTTTAGCGCAGGCGCCGACCCGGAGAAATTATTTGACTTCGCACGCAAGCTTGGCGTTCACACGGGACAGTACCGCCCTCACTCCGCCATTGATGATGCAAAATTACTGCGAGAGGTTTATTTGGCGTTCTTCAAACAGGAAATATGAAACAAGAAACAAAAATCTGCCAAAACTGTAAGCAGAATTTCACGATTGAGCCGGAGGATTTTGATTTTTACGAGAAGATAAAGGTGCCGCCGCCGACGTTTTGCTGGCAGTGCCGTTTTGAACGCCGGTGCGCATATCGGAACGAGCGCAGGCTTATGCGGGCAACGAGCTCTAAATCGGGGAAGCCGATATTTACGCTCTATCCTCCGGATGCCGGACTAACGCTATATGATGCTGATGAATGGTATGCCGATGACTGGGACCAGATGGCCACGGGCCGGGAATATGATTTTTCGCGGCCGTTTTTTGTACAACTCTCCGAGCTGGCCCACAAAGCGCCGCTCTTTGCCCGCAACGTCATCAATAACGTGAATTGCGATTATTGCGCCTACACCGGATACAGCAAGAACTGTTATTTGATATTCCAGACCGTCGATTGCGAGGATTCCGCTTACGGCAACGCGGTGGATTATTCCCGGAGCTGTTTCGACAATTCCCACCTCGCCAAGTGCGAACGGTGCTATAACTCCTTTTGGCTCACGAATTGCCACCGGGTTCATTGCTCGATGCAGTGTACCGATTGCGTGGATTTGTGGTTTTCGAAGAACTGCCGGAATTGCAGCGACTGCTTCGGGTGCGTGAACCTCACGAACCAGAAATACTGCATTTTCAATCAGCCGTACTCCAAAGAAGAATATAAGAACAAGATTATGGAGATGAATTTGGACAAGTACTCGTCCTTTCAAGTTATGGCCGCCGCCGCGGAGGAATTTTGGCTTAAATTCCCCAACCGCTATCTACAGGGGATGATGAACGACGACGTGACGGGCGAGTACATCTACAATTCGAAGAACATCCACTACGGATACTTGGTGCGGGGCAGCCGCGACCTGAAGTACGTTCAATATATGCAATTGCCCGGCAACGTCGATTGCTACGATGCCACCATGTGGGGTGAGAACAGCGAACTTTTCTACGAGACGGTCGGATCGGGGGATGGCCATCGGATCAGGTTTTGCATGGAGTGTCACACCAAGATTCGTGACCTCGAGTACTGCATAAATTGCGTTTCATGCAGCAATTGCTTCGGATGCGTCGGTTTGCGGAAAAAAGAATACTGCATTTTCAACAAACAGTATACGCCGGAGGAGTTTCGGAAATTGCGCGAAAGAATCGTTCAGCACATGAATGATATGCCGTACGCCGACAAGATGGGCCGAACCTACCGCTACGGCGAGTTCTTTCCTCTTGAGCTGTCTTATTACGGATATGACACCGACCTGATGCGGGACCACTTTTTTCCGAAAAAAGAACATGCGCTCGAACAGGGTTACGCGTGGTATGAGCCTGACCGGCGGGAATACGAAACGACGTTCGATGCCAAAAACCTGCCGGATTCCATTAAGGAAGTTACGGACGAGATATTGAAAGAAGTTATCCGTTGCAATTCGTGCGCCAAAGCGTTTCGCATCATCCCCATCGAACTGGCCTTTCTGCGCCGGGAGGGGATTCCCGCGCCTCGCTTATGCTATGAATGTCGGCATAAAAGAAGAATTGTCTGGCGGAACAAGACCCCGCTCTATTCCAGAAAGTGTCATTGTAACGGAATGAAAAGCGAGAACGGCGTGTATCAGAATACCGTTTCTCACCAGCACGGAACGGGGAAGTGTCCGAACGAATTCGAAACGTCCTATGCTCCGGACCGAAAGGAAATCGTGTATTGCGAACAATGCTATCAAAGTGAGGTAGTATAGATATATGGGTCCCGAGAGAAAGATTTGTCAGAATTGTAAGCAGGATTTCACTATAGAACCGGAGGA
>Ga0187878_1004623_pt1 | contig 10599 bp, 6 predicted proteins | sample June2016WEW_17_1_FD_132979 | JGI IMG/M metagenome (GOLD analysis project Ga0187878, IMG submission 132979) | Peatland microbial communities from SPRUCE experiment site at the Marcell Experimental Forest, Minnesota, USA - June2016WEW_17_150 | ecosystem: Environmental > Terrestrial > Soil >...
CTCAGCGGGTACATTCTCGGACGCGCTGCCTCGATTTACGACAACAAATATGCGACGATGATCCAGGCGTTTGGACCAGAAGCCCGCGGGAGTGCCTGCAGTGCACAATTGATCATTTCAGACGAGCAGATCACGTACCCGTACATCATCGCACCAAATGTCATGGTGCTCATGTCACAGGAGGCGTATTCGAAGTTCTCACCGGAACTTGCTCCCGGCGGTGTTCTTCTGACGGATGAAGATCTGGTTGTGACGCACAACCTTCGGTCGGACGTCAAGCATTTTTCTATCCCTGCAACTCGTTTCGCCGAGGAGCTCGGGAAAAGACTTGTGCTGAACATCGTGATGCTGGGATTTGCCACGGCAGTGACGAATCTCGTCGGCCGTGAAGCGGCTCGGAACGCGGTGAAGGTTTCGGTACCGAAGGGAACAGAGGAGCTCAACTTCGCAGCATTCGAGAAGGGGTACGAGTACGGGCTGCAAGTGCTCAAGAAAGAGCCGGAGAAGACTCTCGCATAAGAAGAGAAGTCTGATTCAAAAGGAAACGCCAGGGGTCCAAGGGAGGGATTCCTGGCGTTTTCGTTTGCTTTGATCTGTCACCAAACTTCGACATTCATTATTCAGTATTCGACATTGGATATTCAAAGGAATCACGACAAATTCGAAACAAACCTGCCTGCCGGCAGGAATTTCGAAATCCGAGACAAATCCCAAATCCGAATTCCAAGATACGAAACTGCGGGGGATGAGAATTTCCTTCCCATTCATCCTCACTCCCACCGTTTCAGCTCATTGAATTGCGCAATATTGCTCCAAAGATCTTCATCAATTCCATTGACTCCCGAATGAGCCGCTCCTGAGCAGGTTTCGATGTGTTATCACATGTCACAAGCTCCAACCAGTACCGACTCTCCTTTGATTCTTTTCTTGAGATTTTGATTCTCATCAGAAAGTCTTTCTTCCCCAAGGACTCGTTCGCTTCAATGTAGTTTGCTCCGACAGAACCAGCAGACCTGACGAGTTGTCTGGCAATTTCAATATTGGGGAGGGTTTTTGGCAGGAGACCTACAAACTTGATGGTCTCTTTCGCGAAGCGAAGAGTTCGCTCTTCCAAATCGTACTTCGGTGGTGTGTGCGCTTGAGCCATTTCGATTCGATCGAGTCAGTTTGAATCGAATGTACACCAAGTTACCGACATTATCCGAAGTGGGAGAGAATTGCCAATCGAATTATAGCTGCAGTTTGGAAGGTTTTGGTGAAGAGGTGTGAAGGATGCTCCAACTCAAGAATCGGATTTCGTGCTTAGTTTTTGTCTAGGATTTCGGTATTCGAATTCCGGATTTGTCTTCAAAAAGATGTAATGTCAAGCTGTCTCTTTTACGCCATCGTGTGAAACACCGACTGGACGTCGTCGTCTTCTTCCAGCTTGTCGATCAGGTCCTGCACTTCTTTCGCTTCGGTTTCGGAGAGCTCTTTTGTCGTCGTTGGGATGTATTGAAGCTCTGTATTGATGACTTCAATCCCTTTCTCCTCGAGAGCTTTGTGCATCTTCCCGAAGTCCTGGAAGGATGTATAGATAAATACTTCCTGGTCCTGCTGTTCCATATCTTCCAGCCCGTGGTCAATCATCTCGAGTTCGAATTCATCGAGGTTGGGAATCTTGTCTGCCGCAACCTTGAAGATCCCTTTCCGCTCAAACATGAAGGCAATCGAGCCTGTGGAGGCCAAAGTCCCGTTATTCCGAGAAAAGATCATGCGAATGTTCGCGACGCTGCGCGTCGGATTATCCGTCGCACACTCCACCATCATCGCGATTCCGTGAGGCCCATATCCTTCATACAGCACTTCCTGGTATCCCGCCGTGTCCTTCGATGAAGCGCGGTTGATAGCCGCCTCGATACGCTCCTTCGGCATGTTGACGCTCTTCGCGTTCTGAATGGCCAGACGCAGCCGGGGGTTCATTTTCGGATCGGTCACCCCCGCCTTCACTGCGATTTCGATCTCACGCCCAATCCGATTAAACGCCTTTGACATGCGGGCGAACCTTTTGAACATCTTCGCTTTACGTGTTTCGAATATTCGTCCCATAAATCTTGCCGGAATTCCGAGTCGGTTGAAAGGAAAATCTTCTGGGGAATAAGATACGAGTCTGAAAGTTGAAATGGAAGAACGATCAAATGGGCATCATTCATGTGGTCCGCTGAAGCGCTTGCTTTCAGCCTTTTCTTTGAATATCATTCGCAGGTCGAGGCAAAATCCCCCATTCTGTTCACCCCACCTCTCAAAGGGAATTACCATGGATGAAAAACGGCTCGAATGGCATGAGTATTTTATGAAAATCGCCGAACAGGTTGCGACGCGGAGCACCTGCGATCGAAAAAACATCGGTGCGGTGATCGTTCGGGACAAGACAATACTCTCCACGGGCTACAACGGCAGTCTTCGCGGAGCAGCACATTGTGATGAAGCCGGCCACGATATGGAGAATGACCACTGCGTGCGGACGGTCCATGCCGAGGCAAACGCGGTTGCCCAGGCTGCGAAGAATGGTGTGTCTATCGACAACTCCGAAATATATGTCACTGCCTCTCCCTGCCTGGCGTGCTTCAAGCTCGTTGCCAACTGCGGCGTGAAGGTCGTGTATTACAGGGAATTCTATCGCGATGAGCGGATCACCTCGTATGCAAAGGAAGCCGGCATCACGCTCATCTACATGGGCGAGGGAGACCACCTCGAACTTATTTGAGGGGACAATCCGAATTCTCACAAGGTTCCTTGTCATTCCCGACCCGCCCCGAACTCTTTCTTCGGGGATGTGTTAGTCGGGAATCCGGAACGCGCAGTCTGGATTCCCCGCCTGCCCGCCGAAGTGCGGCGTTTCGGCACGCAGGCGTGCGGGAATGGAAATGTTGCTTTTCAAGTGTCCATAGTTGCTGAAAGGGGATCTGAATCATGAAATCTCTCTACGTGTTCACGCTCCTATTCCTCTCGTTCCTCCTCCCTTCATACTCGCAGACAGTGAAACCGGTCGCCGTAAGCGAACAGAACAACCCACGACCGGTGCGGGAGAAACTGCTCCTCGACTTCGGCTGGAAATTCCATCTTGGTGACGCCGCCGATCCAAAAGCGGATTTCGATTTCGGCATAGGGACGCTGTTTGCGAAGGCAGGGGAGTCGCATGGTGCGGTCCATCCTGATTTCAATGACAGCACATGGCGTATTCTGGACCTTCCACACGACTGGGCGGTCGAGCTGGAGTTTGTCAATGTGAACGATGAAGATGTGAAGAGCCACGGATACAAGCCGACTGGCCGGCAGTTTCCGAAATCGACCATTGGCTGGTATCGCCGGGCGTTCGTCATCCCAATCGAAGATCAGGGAAAGAGGCTGAGCGTAAAGTTTGACGGCGTGTTCAGGGATTGCATTGTGTGGATCAATGGGCATTATCTGGGCAACAACCTCAGTGGTTATTCGGAATTCGGATACGATATCACCGACTATGTGCGGTACGGGCAAAAGAACGTTCTCGTCGTCAGGGTTGATGTAAGCCAGTATGAAGGATGGTTCTACGAAGGAGCCGGAATCTATCGTCATACGTGGCTGATGAAAACCCAGCCTGCGCTCATTCCGGAGTACGGCGTGTTCGTGCACACCGATGTCACGAATGGCGCAGCTAAAGTTCATGCAGAGACGGATGTTCTTAATAAGAGTGACGTGGCGACTACCTGTGAACTTGTCACGATCGTTCAGGACGAACGCGGAAGAACGGTGGCAAACAACTCATCGGCTGCAACAACTCTCAAGGAAGCCGAGCAAACAACGGTACGTCAGGACCTGGATGTTTCATCGCCTCTTCTCTGGTCAATCGAAACGCCGCATCTCTACACTCTCATCTCAGTTGTGCGTTCAAAGGGAGTGACAACCGACAGCGTGACGACGTCCTTTGGAATACGGACCGTTCGCTGGGACAAGGACAAGGGATTCTTCCTCAATGACAAGCGGGTGGAGCTCAAAGGTGTCTGCAATCATCAGGATCATGCCGGCGTTGGTTCTGCGCTTCCGGATCGTCTGCAGTACTACAGGATCGAGCGGTTGAAGGAGATGGGGAGCAATGCCTACCGCACAAGCCATAACCCGCCGACAAACGAGTTGCTCGAAGCATGCGATCGTCTCGGCATGCTTGTCATGGACGAGAATCGATTGATGGGAAGCTCGCCCGAGTTCATGGGACAATTCGAGACGTTGATTCGTCGTGACCGGAATCATCCGTCAGTTGTTCTCTGGTCGTTGGGGAATGAAGAGTGGGTGATTCAAAACAACGACGTTGGGAAGCGGGTCGCGCTCTCACTTATCCAGAAACTGAAGCAACTCGATCCAACACGAATGTATTCGTATGCTGCCAACAACGGAAACACGTACGAAGGGATCAACAGCGTCCTGCCGATTCGCGGCTTCAACTACATGACCATCATGGACATCGATAAGTACCGGAAGGATCATCTCGACCAGATTCTGTTCGGAAGTGAAGAGGCGAGCACGTTGTGCACCAGAGGGATCTTCGCCGTCGACACGATCCGGGGATACATGTGCGATCTGGACGTCACGGCAACCGACTGGGGTGCAATCGCAGAGAAATGGTGGACGTTTTATGCCGCTCGTGAGTGGTTGGCCGGCGCGTTCGTATGGACAGGTTTTGATTACCGCGGAGAACCGACTCCGTACAGCTGGCCCTGCATCAACTCGCACTTTGGCATCATGGATGTTTGCGGTTTTCCAAAGACGAATTTCTTCTACTACCAGTCGTGGTGGTCGGACAAGGATGTACTGCACCTCGCGCCGCATTGGAACTGGGCAGGAAAAGAAAGGGATGTGATCAATGTCTGGTGTGAGAGCAACTGTGAAAGCGTGGAGTTGTTTCTGAACGGGAAGAGCCTCGGAAAGAAAACGATGAATGTGAATTCTCATCTCGAATGGAATGTCCCATATCAGCCCGGCGTTCTCGAGGCCCGCGGTACCAGGCGAGGAAAGCTCTTGACAACAAAGGTCGAGACGACAGGTGCCCCAGTCAGTATCACAATGACGGCCGATCGGACTTCGATGCATGCTGATGGGGAGGATGTCAGCGTTGTGACGGTCCGAGCGCTCGATGGGCGGGGCAAGGAAGTCCCGATTGCCGACAATTTGATTCGCTTTGAGCTTCAGGGAAAAGGGAAGATTATTGGCGTCGGTAACGGCGATCCCAGCAGTCATGAACCGGACAAGTATCTGGATGGTCGCTTTCAGCGAAGGCTCTTCAACGGACTGTGCCAGGTGATCATTCAGTCCTCAAAGGAAGCTGGCACGATTGAATTGATAGCTTCCTCGGATGGATTGAAGCCAGCGTCTTTCACTGTTAAGTCCGAAGCTGCGACGCTGCGGCCGAGTGTGGGGGAGAAGCAGTAAATAGTGAAGAGTGAAAAGTAAAAAGACAGAATACAGGAGTCAGAATACAGAATTCAGAAGTCAGAATGCAGGAGACAGATCACAGATGGGACAGCGCGCAGCTCTCGGCGTTCAGCTGGTTGCCCCGAGCGGAGTTGAGAGGTGTGAGGGTTGGTCGAGCTGGCTTAACAAAAAACCCTCGGGGTGACCGAGGGTTTTTTGCTTTTTATGCCGTGATCGTGTTCGGTGAACGAGAGGCGCAAGGTGATCGGCTCCCATGTCCCCGTGGATAAATCGACGGGCTACTTGTAATCGAATGCTTTGTTCGGGAATTTGGGAGCAGGAGGCACCTCGACCGGATGGAGCTTGATTTGTTCCTGCAGATACTTAATTGCCGCGTCGAGCTGCGCATCCTTCCCGTCAAATGTCGCCTTTGGAAGATTGTCCACGACCATGTCGGGATCGACGCCGTGCCCTTCGATCAGCCATTCGCCTTCCGGCCCATAGACGCCTGTCTCGGCTGCGGTCGCCATGCCTCTGTCCTGGAGCCATGGGCGTGCAGAAAGCCAAATCTCGCCTCCCCACGTTCTTGTCCCGATCACTTTGCCCAACCCGAGTCGGCGGAATCCTTCTGAGAATGCCTCGCCGTCAGAGGCAGTAAACTCGTTGCAGAGGACCACGAGGTGACCGCGAAACGCATATTGCATATTCCAGGTCGGCTGCAGTGTGCGCTGTTTCCAGTAGAACCATGCCTTGCGCATGAGTTTCTCCAGGATCCAGCTGTCGATGTTTCCGCCCCGGTTGTGTCGCACGTCGATGATCAATCCTTTTCGATTGAACACTGGGTAGAAGTTTTTCACCCATTCTGTGTAATTGCCACTGCCCATTGCGCGGAGATGAACGTAGCCTATGTCGTTCTTGCTTGCTTCTTCGACTCGCAGCCGGCGGGTATACTCCCATTCACTGTACCGAAGATTCGATTCATCTCCCTGCGAAATCGGTTTCACGACCGCCTCATAGTCTTTGCCGGTTCCAGCGGACTTCATTTTGAGCAGCACCTGCTGGTTCGTCAGATTTCTGAGAAGCAGGTACGGAGATTCCACGGACAACGTCGAAACACCGTTGATCGATTTGATCACGTCCCCCTCCTTGATGGTCAATCCAGGTCTCGAGAGTGGCGAGGAGACCTCGAGATAGTCCGGATCTGAGAGGTAGATGTGCTGAATCCTGTATCCTCCGTTCGCTTCATCCTTCACGAGAAGAGCGCCGAGGGAAGCGGGGCTGATCTGGTCAAGACCCAGCCTCCTGTCGCCCCCGCCAACAAAAATGTGGAGCGCAGCAAGCTCGCCCACCAGGTCTGTAATGAGGTCGTTCAGTTCATCCCGATCGGTCACGCGGTCGACGAGCGGAAGGTGTCGTTCCAACAATCCCTTGTAGTCGATGCCATGAAGATTCGGATCGTAAAAATTATCTCTCTCGAGTCTCCATTCTTCCATCACCATCTGGCGCCATTCTTCACGGGGACTGATCGTGAACGTCCAATTGTCAAGGGTTACCTTACTCTTCGGCAGATCCGACGGAGGCGAGGTCGATGCGTCGATGATATAGATATCACCTGATTTCTGAACCATCAACTTCTTGCCGTCGCGGGTGAGATCGTAGCCGTTCACCTCATCCAGCAGAGTCTTCGGTGTAATATCCTTGTTCTTTATTTCCAGTGCGACGAGTTTCGTCTTTGAGCCGAAGCCGGCCTCAGACTCCGTCCAGAACAGGTTCTTGTCGTTGATCGAGAGCTCCCGGTATCTGCCTGCTGGCAATGGAACTTCGAAGACCCTGTCCTGAATTCCGTCGAGATCGATAACAACATCGATCGTCTTCTCCTTTTCCTTGTCTTTCTCCTCTGATTGCGCAGCGGCGAGTTCATCCGTCGGGAGGAACGGGGAACGCCCGTCTTTTCTCAGCGAGATGCTGTAGATTTTCGTGGTCTTGTCGAAGAACGGCTCGGGTTGGCGCGATCCCCACGGGCCGCCAACGAGCGACTGGAAAACACGGTCGGAGAGGAAATAGATCCACTTCCCATCGACGCTCCAGACGGGATTGTAGCTCTCGACCCGATCACGAGTTAAAGCGACTGTCTTCGCGTCCGCGATGTTATAGAGCATGACCTGCGAATTGGTGTTTTCTGCGGTCTGAACGAACATCAGCCACTTGCTATCCGATGACCAGCTGTAGCCGCTGAATCCGTCGTACTCCGACGACGCAATCTGAGTCATCTTTTTCGTTTCGAGATTGAACAGCCAGAGCTTCTGATTCTTGTCGTCGAACACGATCCACTTCCCGTTCGGCGATATCGACGGATCGTAGCGGAAGACCTTTCCGTCATTCGTAAGCTGCTCCGGATCTCCGATGCCGTTTGCAGGCACCTTGCAGAACTCGAGCTCGCCCGTTTCATCCGAAAGGACGAGGAGCGATTTGCCGTCGGGCATGAATTGGGCACTCCGGTAGCGCACCTTGCTCCTGGTTGTGGCACGCACCAGCCTTCCTTGCTGCGCCGGTGCGACGAATACCTGACCACGTGCAGTCAACACGACATAGTCCCCGTTTGAAGAAACGTTCGTCGATGTCAGGTAGTCGGATGGCTTCTTCACCCATCGTTCTCGCTCCTGGTCAAGATCGGATGAAAGTGTGATGGGGACGAGCCGGTCCGCATTCGCGGCAATATCGAAGACGTGGATATCGGCGCCGACTTGGTACACAATTTTTCCATCCCTCAATGCGGGAGATTTGACATCCCACCCTTTATGAAACGTAAGCTGTTTCAAATCCTTCCCATCTTCATTCATCGACCAGAGGTTCATCGTGCCGTCACGATCGCTCGCGAAGTAGATCCGTTTGTTCCACCACATCGGGACCTTGCTCGTTCCGGCAAAGTCGGCAGTCAGCGGTGAGGCCTCCGGTTTTCCGAGTTCGTACTTCCAGATATTCTGTGCGGTTCCTCCTTTGTAGCGCTTGGTGTGGCTTCCCTGGAACGGGAGTCGTGTGAAGAACAGGGTTGTCCCCTGTGCGTCGAAACAACCGTCACTTGCCTGGCTGAGGGGGATCAAGTCGGAGGTTCCCGTCTTCAAATTGATCGTGAGCAGCTGTCGATTCGGGAGCGTCGAGTAGTGGCTGGATTGATAAATAATTCTGCCGTCCGGTGTCCAGCCCACGACAATGGCGTCGCCGTCATACGTGTGCCGGGTCGGGAGCCCTCCCTCGACCGGCATCGTATAAACTTCTGTCGGCCCTTCATATTGAGCCGAGAATGCGACGAGTCTACCGTCGGGTGAGACAGCGGCGTTGGTTTCACTTCCCAGGTGAGAGGTCAGGCGTTGTGCCATGCCGCCGTTGAGATCGACTTTCCACAAATCGCCTTCGGCAGTGAAAATGATTTTGTCAGCGCTGAGTGTCGGGAACCGGTAGTACCCTTGCGGAGAGCCCGCCAACAGCACCGCAGGAAATGCAAGGACAAGCAGGAAGAGCGCGAAGCGTTTCATGATGAGATCCTGTCAATAGTGATGACTGGTTAGGAGTGGTGTGGTCGGTCAGGAGATGTGATCGTTGAGGAAGCACATCGACATTACGAAAAAAAGGAGGTGGACGCAAGGAATGCGCAGAACGAGGGTGGGACGAAGCGGCTAATTACTTCAATAGCACGATTTTCCTCGTCTGGACAAAAGCGTCGGTCGTAAGCCGGTAGAGATAGAGTCCGCTGAAATATCGAGATGCATCCCACCGGGCGATGTGGCTGCCGCCGGATGGAGGCTCATCCCAAGACGCGACGAGAATCTCATATGCAGCGGCCGACAGGCCGAAGGGGCTGGATTCACGCAACGAGGGATGCTCAAGCAAGATATCGCAAAACCGGCCCAGTGTCAGAAGAGCGACGGCTGGCAGGACCATCCTTATTGAGTAGTACTTTCTCTTTTCTTTCCAAATCAGGTAGAACGCCCCGAGAAGAAGAAGAGCGCTTACAAGATCGATTGCCACGAAAACAAACACGGATCGATTCCTCCTTGTCAACAGTACATTTCTAGAGCTGACGCGTCCTCATGGTCGTCGGTGCTAAAGAATACTGATACGCGTTTCCTCTACTGATCCTCTCTGTCGCGCACTCATCTCTTCCCATTTGGAATCAGGCGCTTGAACAGAAAGTGCGAGCAGTGTAAGGTCGTCCTGATAGATGCCCTTGCTGAACTCTGATACTACCTGAAGGATACTGTTGCACGTCGCCGTTGCCCCCTTGGTGTGATTCTCCTCCAGAACATTGAGAAGGCGTTCGTCATCGAATAGTTCGTTTCGCAGGTTTCTTGCTTCCACTACACCATCGGTGTAGAGGAGCAAAAGATCCCCCTCCTCGAGGTGGACTCTTCCCTGATTGTAGCCAAAATCAGGTAGCAGCCCAAGAGCGATTCCTCCTTCGGAAGGCGAAATCCTATCGCCATTGGTACGCATAAGAAGGGGCCGATTATGCCCGGCATTCGTGTACACGAATTCTTTTTTGCTGGTATCCAGGACACCGTAGAAGAACGTGATGAATTTGTCACGCGTGGTATTGCTGAAGATGAACTTATTCAACTGAGTACATATCTCTCTCGGCGGGAGCTTGCTGATCGCGAGCATTCTTACCGCAGCCTGCAAGTTCGACATGAGCAAGGCGGCAGGAATTCCGTGTCCTACGACATCCCCGACACAAAAAGCCAACAAGTCGTCATCCAACGTGATGACGTCATAGTAGTCTCCACTCACTGATTGAGCGGGCCGCCAAGCTCCTGCGATTTCATATCCCGAAACGCGTGGAATCTCTCTCGGGAGCAACCGCTCTTGAATTTCTCTTGCAAGTCGGTTCTCGCCATCTATCGTTTGCTTGAGTCTGGCAAGAACCAGTGCAGTCGTGAGAAAACCAGCGAGCATCACGAGAGCATTCCAGTAGGGAATAAGAGGATGCGAATACGATGGTGATGACATGAAATCAGCCAGATACCACACAATCGCAGAGACAATCGAAAAGAACACACCAGTCCGCCGACCGAGGACCCAGGCGCCGAGTGCAACAGGAACCAGGTACAAGGCCGAGAAAGAAACCTCAACTCCGGTAATGTAATCGATTGCTCCGACGACGACCAGAAGAAGCATCAA
>Ga0187878_1004626_pt1 | contig 10596 bp, 10 predicted proteins | sample June2016WEW_17_1_FD_132979 | JGI IMG/M metagenome (GOLD analysis project Ga0187878, IMG submission 132979) | Peatland microbial communities from SPRUCE experiment site at the Marcell Experimental Forest, Minnesota, USA - June2016WEW_17_150 | ecosystem: Environmental > Terrestrial > Soil >...
GATGTCCCAGTTCTGGCAGAAGAAGCAACCCATGTTGCACCCGGCCGTGCCCATGGAAAAGATCTTCGTGCCGGGCAGAAAGTGGTTGAGCGGCTTCTTCTCGATGGGGTCAACCTGGAGCGCCGCGGGCTGCGCGTAGCCCAGGCTGTAAAGCTTCCCGCCGATGTTCTTGCGGATAAAACAGAATCCCGCCTGCCCTTCGCCCATCTGGCAATGGCGCGGGCAAAGATAGCAGTGTGCCTTGCCCTCGGGAGTCAGCTCCCACCACCGAGCCTCATGCCGTTGGGATTTAGCAGTCGCTACACCCATCACTGTCGCCCTGGGTCCATTCTCCGACCCAACTCTTTTGATGTCAAATTCGGGGTTCGAGTCAGAAGGGCCGCAACTCCAGAGGGCGGGACTTGGCCTACCCGGCTCACAAGTGCGAGGTCGCTTTCTTAGCCGTGGCTTCGTGAACCTGACGGCGCAAGGCGTCGAGGGCTTCGGGGGCACGCTTCGCCATCCACTTCTCGTACTTCCCCGCCAAGCTTTCCAGGTTACTCCAGAGGAAGGGGTTCTTGCGATTCTCGCGCATGGCCGGAGCCAGGTGCTTGATTTTCTCCCAAACCACCCAGAACTCGCCGGTGTTCTCGAAGAAGAACTCCTCGGTGATGAGGCCGTGGTTCACGATGGAGGCAGTCATCTCCCAGTAACTCACCACCATGCGGAAGAAGGCGTTTTCCTGGCAGCCCATGGGCCAGCGCAGCCAGAAGTCCTCGAGCGTCTTAACCTGGAATTCCATCTGGAACCATTCGCGCGCCTGGCGCATCCTCGCTTCGCGGCGCAGATCATAAAGCCGCAAGAGCAGTTCGGCGTCGTGGTGATCCGGGTGCTCACGCATACTGACCTCCAGAGGTTAAGTGCCCGAGGCCGAGGGGGACGGCAACGGCGCAGCGACGGCGCGCTGCCTGGCTTTCAAGGCCTCGAGGTCCTCGGCCAGTTCCCGTGCCGTCTGGTAGCGCTCGTCAGGCTTCTTCGCCAGGCAGCGGGAGAGGATGGTCTCCAGCTCGGCAGGCAGTTCGGCGTTCGCTTCGCGGGCGGGAGGGGCCGGGACGTGGACGACCTTGTAGGCTATCTCTGTGATAACATCTCCCGGGAAGGGCCGGCTGCCCGTGAACATCCAGTAGAGCAGGATGCCGAAAGAGAAGATGTCGCTGCGCGAATCGACGACGCCGCCGGTGATTTGCTCGGGCGACATGTACGCCGGCGTCCCCACGATCAGCCCCGTGTGCGTCATGTGCGTGCCCGCCAGCTTGGCGATACCGAAGTCCGCAATCTTGGCCCGGCCTTCCGTAGTAACCATGATATTGGCCGGCTTGATGTCGCGGTGGATCACGTTGCGCCGGTGGGCGTAGTCGAGGGCGTCGGCCACCTGGACCGCAATATCCAGCAACTCCCGGAGGCTCCAGGTGGCTCCCGCCTGCCCGGGCCGGTTGGCGGCCAGCAACTTGTCCAGGGTGGTGCCGTCCACGAACTCCATCACCAGATAAGGCTGGCCATCCTCATCTTCGCCCACGTCGTGGATGGTCACGATGCTGGGGTGCGACATCTGACCAGCCGTCTGCGCTTCACGGCGAAAACGCTGGAGATAGTCCTCGAGCACCTCGGGAGGCTGATTCCCCACCAGAATGACCTTGATGGCGACCGTGCGGCCAATCTGGGGGTCCAGCGCCTTGTAGACCGCGCCCATCGCCCCACGGCCCAACTCCTGCACGATTTCGTAGCGGCCCAGCCGGAGGGCCTCGCCGGCGCCGGGGCGAGCCGGTGCGACGTGAGGCCCGGCCCGACGCGCGGGGCGGGGACGCGCCGGCTCGAGACTCCATTCGTAAACCGGCAACCCGTCCACCTGTTCCCCAACCAGCCGGAAATCGGCCTTGTCGGCGATCAGATTGTAGACCTCCTCGCCGACCCACAAGCTGCCGGGGCTCCCTTCCTTTTGCATGTGCCCCGCCACGTCAATGACGTGGTCCGCGATTCTCTCCAGCTTGCTGTCTTCGAAAATCGCCACTTCCCCATAGTTCAACCCGCTGCGGACGCGGAAGGAGGTCCGCAGCTTGTTATGCACTTCGTTGAACTTCCTCAGATTCTGTAGGACGCGCTGGCCCGCCGCGACCGCCAAGTCAAGTTGGAGAAAACACACCATCACCCCATCGGGGGTCCAGGCCACTTTCCAGGCGCCATGTTGGTCGAAAATCTGATTGAGCATCTCTTCGTAAGCCTGGAAGGTCGCCTGGATGGCTGTTTCCGCCTCGCCTTCCTTCATTTGCGTGGAGCCGACGACGTCAATGGAAAGGAAGGCGCAGGACTTGCGCTTCGAGGCCTTGAGCGCGTCCTCGATTTGCCGGTAGCGCTTCAGAAGTTCCTCGCGCGCGTGCTCCGAGTCGGCGGGGACGCCCAGCCCGGCCAGGTCCGGCAAGACACCGTCAGCCGCCACCGCGCGCTTGGGTTTGCCCACCAGTCGTTGCAGCCGCAGCAGCGCCGCATCTACGCCGACTTTGACCACCCAGGTAGCGAACGCCAGAATAAGGGGAAGGAAGCTGAAGCCAGCCGGCGGCCAACTCGCACCCACCCGTTCCGCAACCTCGCTGATAACCGGATCGCCCAGGTGATGCAGATAGATGATGGGCCGGGTGGAATCCAACCGGATGGAGTGGGGGAGTTGCAGCCCGAAGAGAATCAGAAAACCGAGGATACCGAGAATGAGCGCCCAGCCGACCACCCGTTGAACGGCCCGGAGGAACGCAAGGACGGCAGAACGCACACTAACGGCCAAGGACCTTACTCCTGATCAAGAGAATCGCTTGCCGTAATGCTGATGCCAGCCTGGGGGCTGAGCCCAGCGGTGCCAGAAGCCTGCTCGAACCCGTCGCGACGACCCTTGCCCTGCGCGTGAAGGGCATCATATCACAGCTCAAAACACAGCATCTGTCTTCTCTGCCGCGCGCTACCCCTCCGCCGCAGACTCGTCCAGGTCGCTCAAGAGCGCCGCCACCTGGCGCTCGATCAGATCCCGTACGCTCCGGTAAAATGCCAGATCCTCACGGTAGGGATCGGGGATATTCCACTCGATCACCCGGCCCTTGAATCCGGCAGGGATGGGACAAACCACATCGCATCCCATGCCTACCACAACATCCATGTCGGCCACCGGCACGTCTCGCAGTCCCTTGGACGATTGCCCTTCGAGCGAAATTCCCTTCTCACTCATGATCTCGTAGGTTTCAGGAATGATCTCGCCCAGTGGGTGCGATCCCGCGCTCCAGGCGCGAACCCTGCCCCCACCTAACTGCCTGGCCAACGCCTCGGCCATCTGGCTCCGACAGGAATTGCCGACACAGACAAAAAGAATGTTCACGGGCCGACGCTCCGCAGCTGCAGACATGGCCCTTTGATATCACAAAACGCCGATTGAGTCATGGGGCCATCGAGTGATTGGGCGATTCGGACACTGTCCATGGTCTGTTGTCAGTTGTCCGCTATCACCAGCCACGGCCCGTTAGGCCCAGCCCGACAACGCCCTCAGCGTGTGACTCTATTTCCGCTTGACAGGCCAACCGTGCAGGCGTATTCAGTCTCTAATAGCCTGACGGACGATACGTCTTCATTCGCTGCCGCGGAGGGATAATTCCATGAAGCGAACGACCTGGTTAGCGTTCCTGACGGCGCTGTGCCTAGCGCCGGCGCTGTTCGCCCAAGAGGCGACCGACATGCTCCGGCCTCCGCCCAAGTACGACCGCGCCACCGAGACGGTGGTGCAAGGAATCGTCGAGGAGGTCAGCGCCTACCACGGTCCCGCCGGCCTGATGGGCACGCATCTCCTCATGCGGAGCGGCGATGGCGTGCTCGATGTTTACCTGGGGCTGCCGAGCCTCCTCGGGAAGGACAAGGTTGCGTTTGTCCCCGGCGACCAGATTGAAGTCCTCGGGTCAAAGGTTCCCTATCGGGGCGGCGAAACCCTGCTGGCGCGCCAGATCAAAAGAGGCGAGCAGACTCTGACCTACCGCAATGCCCAGGGCATCCCCGTTCGTTTGCGGGGCCGCGGCCTATACCCCAGGGGTGAACGATCCTCGTCCGGGAGGAGGGCGCAATGAAAAAGCTAAAGATGCTGTACGCCTTGCTGGCCTTGGGACTGTTCTCTTGCGGTGGGGGAGGAGGAGGTGGAGGCGGCGGCCCGCAGCCCGTTTCAGTGTCCATCTCCCCGACCAGCGCGTCGGTGGAGATAGGAAACACTCTTCAATTCACCAAGACGGTCCGGAACACTTCGAACACCGCCGTGAACTGGCTGGTCAACGACGTAGCGGGTGGCAACACCACCGTGGGCACGATCAGTGCGAGTGGTCTGTACACCGCGCCCGCCGCCGTGCCCAATCCCAACTCGGTTACGGTCAAGGCGGTTTCCCAAGCCGATACGAGCAAGTCAGCCTCGGCCACCGTGACGATTACGTTGATTATTTCCATCTCGATTGCGCCCACCGCGGTCACACTCCCGGCAGGGGCCACGCAGCAGTTCACCGCGACCGTCCAGAATCCGGCCGACACTTCCGTCACCTGGAAGGTGAATGACGTCACGGGCGGGAACTCGACGCTGGGCACAATCTCGACGGGCGGCCTCTACACTGCTCCGCTCGCCCCACCGCTTTCCGGCACGGTGACCGTCACCGCCGCCTCGGTAGTCAACCCGGTGCGGACCGCCTCGGCCACCGTGACCATCGTCTTCTCCAACGCCACCTTGACCGGCCAGTACGCGTTTGGCTTCACCGGATATGATGGCATTAGCGACATTTTCCTGATGGCGGGAAGCTTCGCAGCCGATGGCAACGGCAACATCACCAGCGGCCTCGAAGACCTCAACCATAGCTCGGGTGTATATGAGAACACTACGTTTACAGGGAGCTACTCAATCGGCGCCGACGGGCGCGGCAGCATGACCCTCACGCTTTCACAGGCGCCGGCATCTTGGGGTCAGTTAACCACCAACTTCCGGTTGGTCGTGTCTTCCAATCGCGAAGGGCGAGTCATTGAGTTCGATACCTTTGCCAACGGCACGGGCTTCATCGAGAAGCAGGACCCATCCACCTTCATGAGCTCTGCCCTGACCGGCGGCTACGCGTTCCGCTTCGATGGGCTCGGCTATGACGATGGCAGCCAAAGCTATGGCGCCATGTCGGCGGCGGGCAGGTTTACCGCCAGCGGCGCAGGGGCCATGAACGCCGGCGTCGAGGACATCAACAACGTCGGCGTCGTGAGTACTAACGTCGCCTTCACCGGAGCCTACAGCGTCGCCTCGACCGGCCGGGGCCAGGCCAACGTGACTAATCTTAACGGCACCTCCCACTTCAGCTTCTATGTTATTTCCGCCGAGAAGTTTGTTTTCGTCTCCCTGGACTATGTCCCGGCCTTGCTCGGAGTTGCGGAGCAACAGACGTTGCCGTCCTTCTCCAACTCTGCGCTGGCGGGCGATTACGTGTTCCAGTCGGTCGGGTACAGTGCGTCGAGCATCGACTATTCAGTCGGGCGGTTCACGGCGGACGGCATCAACGCCCTCTCCAGCGGGGTCTTCGACGACAACGATACCGGCACGGTGTCTGAGAACGTCCCCTTCACCGGCGCGTACGGAGTCACTTCCAACGGTCGTGGGACGCTGACGATCACCGCCGGTTCGGAGACCTCCCACATTTCCTTCTACCTGGTCTCGCCTGATAGCGCGTTTTTCGTGCAGACCGATTCAGGACTGGTGGTCAGCGGGGAGGTGTTCGGCCAGCACGGTGGACCGTTCACCACAGCTTCCCTGACCGGCAGTTACAGTTTCGGCCTGACCGGCCTCACCGCCAGCGGCGACATCGACATCTCCGGCCAGTTCCTTGCCGATGGCGCCGGCAACCTCGCCGGAGCCAACGATGTGAACGATTACGGATTGCTCACCACGGACCTGCCGCTCACCGGCCCTTACACAGTCTCCCCGAACGGCCGAGGCACCATGACGGTCACCACCGGCGGCGTGCCTTCTAACCAGGACTTCTACCTCATCTCCCCGTCCCGCTTCGTGGTGATCGGAGTGAATGACTTCGAGGTGCTGACGGGAGGTGGGGAGAAGCAGTTTTAGGATTGGGTAATTGGTTCATCGGCTCATCGGGCCATCGGCTCATCGAATCATCGGACCATGGCACTCGTAGCGTCCACCGTAAGGTGGGCGTTTCTTTCGTTCGATGACCCGATGGTCCGATGAGCCGATGGTTCGATCTCCCGATGATTCAGTGATTCAGTTTCGTGAGGAAATACCGGTGTATCGTTTCGTCTTCAGTGAGTTCGGGATGAAAAGTTGCGGCCAGGACATTGCCCTGCTCGACCAGAACCGGCAGGCCGTCCGAGCGGCCGAGCACGCGCACGCCGTCACCCACGCGGCGGATGATAGGCGCGCGAATGAACACCATCTCCACCGGCCGGTCCGCTAGCTCCGGGCAATCGCCCAAGCGCACCGAGCTGTCCACCTGCCGTCCGTAAGCGTTCCGCTCAATCGAGATATCGAGCAATGCCAAGCGCTCCTGGGGAGGATTCAGGACCTCTCTCGCCAGGAGAATGGCTCCAGCACAGGTCCCGAAAACCGGTTTGCCCGCTGCGGCAAAACCCTGAATCGCAGTGCCCATACCTTCGTTTGAGAAAAACTTGAGGATGGTGGTGCTCTCGCCGCCCGGCAGGATGAGCCCGCCCACCTCGGAGAGTTCGGAGGCGTACTTGATGAGCTTCCAGGGTGCGTTGATACGCTGCAGCATCTTCGCGTGCAGCGCAAAGTCACCCTGAATAGCCAGAATGCCGACCGGTTGGTTACCGTTGTTCATTGGAGTAGAGGCGGCCCCGTAGGCCATCTTGAAGGAGACGTTCCGCCGGAACGTCTCTACGAGCTACGTCTATCCCGCAAACAGATTCCGTGCCAGAAACCAGACGTTGGCCGGCCGCTCGGCCAGCCGCCGCATGAACCAAGGAAACCAATAACTCCCGTAAGCGACCAGCACCGTGGACCGCCAGCCGTTCCTGGCCAAGCGAAGCTGCTCGGCGCGCTGGATGCCGTAAAGCATCTGGTACTCGAGGCTGTCCTTGCTCAGCCCCTTCGACACGGCCAGTTCTCCGATGCGACGAATCAGTTTGCGGTCGTGCGTCGCAATCGCCGTCTTCACGCCGGCGGCCCGCGCCTCGTCGCTCAAAAGCTGCTGGCTCAAGGCAAAGAAATTCTCGTTCACATCTCGCTTGCGCGGAAACGCCACGTCTGCCGGCTCCTTGTACGCGCCCTTCACCAAGCGAACCGCCGGCGCCAGCGGCATCAGCGACACGAGATCGTTAGCCGTGCGGTAGAGGTAAGCCTGCAAGCAGATACCTACATTCGGGTAGGCCTGCCGCGCGCGGCGATACAATTCCAGCGTAGCGTCAACATAGTTGCTGGCTTCCATGTCGATCCAGACCACGCTGTTCGCGCCGGCGTGCTCGATGATTCGCTTCAGATTTGCGTGGCAAACCTCAGGGCCTAAATCCAGACCGAGCTGCGTCAGCTTGACGGAAACTTCCGTGCCCAGGCCCAGCCACTCAACCCGATCGAGCACCTCGAGATAGTGCCTGGTAACGGATTCAGCTTCCGACGCCTCGGTAACGTTTTCTCCCAGCCGCGTAAAAATCGTTCCGAGCCCGTTGTCCTCAAGCACGCGCGCGGCCCGGAGCGCCTCGCTCAGCTCTTCGCCCGGCATGAAGCGCGAGACTGTGCGGCGCACAAAGCGATAGCGCGGCACGCGGTTCCGCAACCACTGGTTCTGCGACGCCGCCAGGAGGACGTCACGCATCACACCAGCCATGGTCCGTTATTCTCCTCTCAGGAGAGCGGCGGCTTGCCGCCGCTCTCGCCGGCAGAGACGGCCCACTGGGCCGTCTTCTGATGAAGAGACGTTCCGCCGGAACGTCTCTACCAGCGCATCCGCTCACCGAGCGAAGTTATGTGCGCCACGTGATGGCGGCCGTGCCAGGCGTACATTGCCAGCACCCGCTCGAGCTTCATCAGGCCATGTTCCGGGTGTTGGAATTGGCGCGCAAAGTCCGCCGCGCTCATCTGCCGGAGCAGTATCACCCATCGCTGGTGCAGCCCCTCGAGCATGGCCAAGGAGGGCTCCACGGGTGCGGTGCGCGCATCCGCCAGTTCCGCCCAAAGCTGCTGCTCGTAAGTCTTGACGGCAGGCCGGTCTTCGGTGAGCGCCAGCTTGAAACGCACGAAGGCATTCAAATGGCTGTCGGCAAGGTGATGGACCACCTGCCGCACCGTCCACCCGCCCTCACGATAAGGTGTGTCGAACTGCGCCTCCGAGAATCCCGCCACCGCCGCGCGCAGCTTCGCCGGCGTTTCCGCAATCTGATCGATCATGGTGCGCCGCTGTTCTTCCGTGAGGTTGTCCTGCCCCTGGAATTTGCCAATGGGATATTTCAGGTCCACTTTAGCTCCCTCCTGTCAGTTCGCAATCGCGGAATACTTGCTGTTCGCTGTCGGAGCCTTCCGTGTACAATAGTGGCATGCGAAAGACTCGCCAATTCCTGGTCAACCTGATTTTCGATCCCGAGTACAAGGGATACGTTGCCGACGTGCCCCGATTGCCCGGCTGCATGTCGCAGGGCAAGACCGTTGAAGCGGCCCTAAAGAACGTGCGCCAAGCCATCACGGCCTACCTCAAGGCGACGCGCCCAAACCGGTTGGCGGAAAGTCCGGAAGTCATCACCAGCCAGGTCGAGGTCCGAGTGTGACGCGCCTCGCGGGAATTTCCGGACGCAAAGCGGTTCGGGCCTTCGAGCGCGCCGGCTTCGTCACTGGAAAGCCTGAGGGCAGCCACGTGACCCTCAAGAAACCCGGGTTCCCCGTTCTCGTTGTCCCCCTCCACCGCGAAGTTTCGCCTTTCCTCCTGCGTTCTCAAATCAAGCGCGCCGGACTCACCGAACAACAATTTCTTGAGTTGCTCTAACTGGGCCCGCACTTAAGGCCGTGGGTCTTCGCATACTTTCGGAGAGCGCTGTCAAGTCTTTTGGAAACCTCTGACCCGACACCAATGGTAAAGAATGCAAGCTCCCCTAGTCCATTCCGAGTCTTCTCAGCTATCCAACGAACCGATCCTCGGTACGACTGAACGGAGCACAATCTCTTGTGAAGCCTTTGGCCTCTCTCATTGAGATCGTCCTCGCGGCGGTTTGCATTTTTTTGGAGAAATTGAAAAAGCAGCACCGCCGAATTTCCAGAACATCTGCTGACGACGTTCGCAATGTTTTCATGGGTGACGTGCTTCTCGGGGTGCTTTTTCCAAAAAGGTGTTCTCGGCTCGAGCCCAGTATCCGGGTCTATCAAGATAGCGGCGTCTCCTAACCACTCTCGGGGTACGGCGCTGAAATATGCATCCCATGAGCCATCCTGAAAACCCTTGTCGTCTTCGTCACGGTAGAGATGATATTCGATCCGCTCGTCACACAGGAACTCTCGGAGACGGGTGGTCGACCGGCGTCCGGGTGCTAAACAGAATTGAAGAAAGCCGTACAAACGTTTTCGCCGCTTGCCCTCTGGGTACGTGACTTTGCGCCCCTCCTTCGTTGAGTCGTCTGGTGTCAGCATGGGAACGAGAGTCAGACGTTCTATTCCCTTTTCCTTCAGCTTCTCCGCGACCTCAAGCCAGAGGTCGTACTTGAAGTAATCGCGCTTGTCCGCAAAGAATTGGTTCTTCACAATTGTGCCCCCAACAGCGGCCCCCTGTGGCGCCGGTGTACCCACCGGCGTTTTTCGGCGATGAGGACATCGCCGCTACAACTGACCACTGACAACCGACGACTGCTTTTCACCACCCCCGCGTCTGCAGCAACTCCTTCGGGTCGAGCTTGGCGACGTCGAGGCCGCGCATCGCTTCGCCCAGGTCCTCGCAGCACTCGGCGACGACGGCGGGCTCGTTGTAGTGCGTGGTAGCGCGCACGATGGCTTTGGCACGTTTCGCCGGATCCTCGGACTTGAAAATCCCTGAGCCCACGAAGCAGGCTTCGGCGCCGAGTTGCATCACGAGCGACGCATCGGCTGGTGTGGCGATTCCGCCCGCGCTGAAATTCGGCACGGGAAGCTTGCCGTTCTGGCTCACCCACTTTACCAAGTCATAAGGCGCGCCCAGCTCTTTGGCCTTGGCCATCAATTCCTCTTCGCGCAGCGTGGTGAGCAAGCGAATTTCGCTCGTGATGGCGCGCATATGCCGCACCGCCTCGACGATGTTGCCCGAGCCGGCCTCACCTTTGGTGCGAATCATGGCCGCGCCTTCGCCGATGCGTCGCAGCGCTTCGCCCAGGTTGCGCGCGCCGCAGACGAACGGCACCTTGTACGGCCACTTGTTGATGTGGTGCTCCTCGTCAGCGGGCGTCAGGACTTCGCTCTCGTCCACGTAGTCCACGCCGACGGACTCCAGCACCTGCGCTTCGGCGAAGTGCCCGATGCGCGCCTTGGCCATCACCGGGATGGTCACGGCCTCCATGATCTGCTTGATGATCTTGATGGACGCCATGCGGGCC
>Ga0187878_1004629_pt1 | contig 10591 bp, 9 predicted proteins | sample June2016WEW_17_1_FD_132979 | JGI IMG/M metagenome (GOLD analysis project Ga0187878, IMG submission 132979) | Peatland microbial communities from SPRUCE experiment site at the Marcell Experimental Forest, Minnesota, USA - June2016WEW_17_150 | ecosystem: Environmental > Terrestrial > Soil >...
GCGGCCCACGGCAGTGGATCCGGTCAACGCCATGAACGGTGTCCGCGCCGTGATGCGCGCCGGGAAAACCGTTGCCGAGCAGCAATCGCTCGCGCTCGCCGCCGCCGAGGAATTTGCCAGTGAAGACGTGCGGCATTGCGAGGAAATCGGGCGGCACGGCGCCAAGCTGATTCGCAGCGGCATGAACATTTTGACCCATTGCAATGCCGGCTGGCTGGCGTGCGTGGACATCGGCACCGCCACCGGGCCGATGTATGCCGCCCAGGCACAGGGCAAAAAATTTCACGTTTTCTGCGACGAAACCCGTCCGCGCTCGCAGGGCGCAACCCTCACCGCGTGGGAACTCGCGCAGCAAAAAATTTCGCACCAGGTCATCGCCGACGACGCCGCCGGCCATCTCATGCAGCGGGGAGAAATTGATCTGGTCGTTGTCGGCAGCGACCGCACGCTGGGTCGCACCGGCGAAGTTGCGAATAAAATCGGCACCTACACAATGGCGGTTTTGGCGAAACGGCATGGCATTCCATTTTACGTGGCGATTCCGCTTTCAACGATTGACTGGAAGTTAAAATCCGGCTTCGACATTCCGATTGAGGAACGGCATGAAAGCGAAGTCCTCGGCGCGTGGGGTAAAATATCAAATCCGCAATCCGCAATCCGCAATCCGCAATCAAATCGGCGGGTTTATGTTCGCGTGGCGAACCCGACGAGCGGGGCACGCAATCCGGGATTTGACGTGACGCCGCCGGAATTGATCACGGGCATCATCACGCCGGCGGGAATTTTCAAACCGAGGGAGCTTTGGCCGCAACGGCGCAAGCTGGGTTATGCCGATTGAACTTGCTCCGGGTGGGAATCGAATTTAGTGTTGAAGACTCGTGTGGCGGGGTAGCCAAGTGGTAAGGCAGGGCTCTGCAAAAGCCTCATTCGTCGGTTCGATTCCGACCCTCGCCTCCAGCCTTCGCTCGGAGCGCAGTGGAGAGCGAAGGCTGCCGCGTCGTAGCGCAGCGAAGGCGGGCGTTACATCTCCCCTCACACGTCCCGATGCTTCGAGCTACGGCTCGGCAAGTCAGCCCAAACGATTTGCTCGCAGGCGAGCTTCGGCTGGCCCGTCGGCCATAGCTTTTCTGCAAGCGCAGGCTGACAGGCCAGCCTTGATGAAAGGGACCTGTTTGAACACCAACAAACAAGTCGGTTGCGAAGGTTCGCGCCGACTTTTTGCGAAGCTCCTGAATTGCTCGACGGAAGATGTCGCCATTCTCGTCAGTGCGGGGAAACTGCGGCCGCTGGGCAAGCCGAAACCCAACAATGTGAAATTCTTCAGCTCCATCGAATTGATTACCTTGCTTGCGGATCGTGATTAGCTGGATGATGCCACGAAAACCATCGGCCAATACTGGTGGCGAAAGAACGCACGCCGCAATGGTTTTACCACCGAAGAACAAGTGGATTCGGCCGTCACAGTTCGTTGAATTAGCTTGCGTTAAAACCCGATTTGCTGGATAAGCTCAAGCGCTACGAAAGCGCTGCATACTTTGAAGATTGCCTGTCTGCTGTTCGCGGCGATGCTGCCCGCCGCGGTGCAAGCTCAATTCACTTACACGACTAATGGCGACAACACGATCACCATTACGGGATACACCGGTTCTCCAAGTGTGCTGACCATCCTAATTCGATCCTTGTTAATGGAGTTAAACTCCCAGTTACCATCCTGGGGGATGCGGCGTTTTTTTCCTTTGGTGGTTTGACCAGCGTCACAATCGGCACCAACGTTACTCGAATCGGGAACTCGACATTCCTTTTGTGCTGGAACCTGAGAAACGTCACTATTCCCAACAGCGTCACCAGCATCGGGAGCAGCGCGTTCGATGGCTGCACCAGCTTGAGAAACATCACAATCCCTAACAGCGTCACCATCATAGGGGACGATGCATTTTACAACTGTCAGAGACTAGGCGGCGTCACGATCCCCAATAGTGTCACCAACATCGGAACCTCTGCATTCGCTTACTGTACTAGTTTAACCAGTATCACCATCCCGAATTCAATCACGACCCTCCCGGATAATTTGTTCTCTGTTTGCACCAGTCTGAGCAGTGTCATAATTCCCAACAGTGTGACCAGCATTGGGTCTGCGTTTGGTGGTTGCACCAGCCTGAGAAACGTCGTTATTCCCAACAGTGTAACCAACATTGGATATGAAGCGTTCGCTAGTTGCACCGGTCTGAGAAGCGTCACTATTCCCAACAGCGTCACTTGCATCGGGGAATTTGTGTTCTATAACTGCACTAGTCTGACTAGCATCACCATCCCAAGTTCCGTCACCAGCATCGGGAATGATGCGTTCAGTCAGTGCCCCAGTTTGACAGGGGTTTATTTCGAAGGTAACGCCCCCAGCATTGGGGTGTATGTATTTCTAGGCGATAATAATGTGACAGTGTATTACTTACTAGGAACTACTGGATGGAGTTATTTTTTATCGCAGGTTAGTATTCTGGGGGCGCTGTGGAATCCGCTGATCCAAACCGGCGACGGCAGCTTAGGCGTGCAGACAAATCAATTTGGTTTCAATATCAATTGGGCCAGTGGCCAAACTGTCGTGGTGGAAGCCTGCACGGATCTGGCTAATCCCATCTGGTCACCGGTGGGAACCAACACTCTTCCCGGCGGTTCGTCTTATTTCAGCGATCCGCAGTGGACGAATTATCCCGGCCGTTTCTACCGCATCCGTTCGCCGTGATCCTCCGGCGCGCCGTCAACTTTTTGCCCGGCAAAACTTACGTTTTCCACACCCCCGCAATCTTCGTCCCGCAAAAATTGCATTTGCCGTCCGTGAGGTCCATGCGGGTGACGGCGAAGATGTCGCGCTCGATGACAGCCTTTTTGCAGTTGGGACACCACGTCGTCCCCACCCCTTCGAGGCCGGGCACGTTGCCGATATAAACGTAGTGTAAGCCCTCGGCGCGGGCGGCATCGCGCGCTTTCAGGAGCGTCTCAACGGGCGTGGGCGCCAGGTGCGTGAGCTTGTGCTGCGGCTGGAACCGCGAGAAGTGCAGCGGCTGGTCCGGCCCCAATTCCTTCGCGATCCAGGCGCACATGCGGCGGATGGTGTCGGGGTTGTCGGTGTAGGTCGGGACGACGAGGTTGATGATCTCGAACCACACGCCCAGTTCCTTGAGCGTTTTGAGCGTGTTGAGGATGGGCTGGAGCTTGCCGGCGTTGAGCTTCTGGTAGATGTCCTCGTCAAAACCCTTCAGGTCCACGTGCGCGGCATCCACGAATTGATACAGGTCGCGCGCGGGCCGTTCCTCGATCGAGCCGCAGCTCACGACGATGTTCTTGAGCTTCCGCACGCGCGCGGCCTGGCAGGTGTCCTGCGTGTATTCGTAGAACGCCGTCGGCTCGGAGTAGGTATAGGAAATGGACGGGCAACCGAGCGCCTCGGTCACCGCGACGACGTCTTCGGGGAACAAGCTGAGCCGCGACATCTGGTCGAGCGAAAGGCTCGCAGGCAGCGGCGGGCGCAAGCGCAACTCCTCCCCGCGCGGGTCCTTGGTTTCCTCGGGTTTCTTCTGCGAAATCTCCCAGTTCTGGCAGTTGAGGCAGCGGAAGACGCAGCCGGACGTGGCGAGCGAAAATGTCCGGGTGCCGGGCAGGAAATGGAACAGCGGTTTCTTCTCAACCGGGTCAACGTGGAAGGTGCAGGGGTTGCCATAAACCAGCGTGTAAAGCGTGCCGTCGCGGTTGATGCGGTTGCGGCAGTGGCTGCGGTCGCCGGGTTCAAGGATGCAATTGTTCGGGCAGACCTTGCACTGGACGTTGCGGCCGAGCTTGAGGTAATGGCGGCCTTCCTTCACCCAGCCGCGCTTTTGCCACAGTTCCCAAAGCTCGCCCGACGGCGCGTCGCCTTTGAAGATGTCCGCCGGCGCCTCAGACTCGCGCCATTTCGAGAAAAGGTCGAACAGCGACACCGCGCCCGCCAATCCCACAACGCCTGCCGCCCCCAGCCCGATGGCAGCGCGGCGCGAGATGCCCGCCCGGCTTCTTTCGGATTTCGGATTTCGGATTTCGGATTTCACGTCACGTGCGCTGTTTAATCCAGCCCCATCGCTGGAAGGCAAGATACACCGCCGGCACGACATGCGCCACCACGAGCACAATCAGCGGCACGTGCAGCATGCGGTGGAACGTCAGCGCGGATTTCTCGTCCAGCAGTTTGCCGAACCCGTAGCGACCGTCCATGATGTAACCGGTCAACAGGAACAGCATCACCAGCGGCAGCAACAGCCAGCCGCTCCAGCGAAGCATTTTGAGGGAAACCATGTTGAGTTTATTCATGTCACAGCCTTTCACCGGCAAAAGCGCCGGGCCGGGCATTCCGGCCCGATTGAACTACCGACACAGGATGTCACAAACTGGATTGATGAGAAACGACGAATTCACGAAACGCGCAGTTCGTGCCCGTCATGGCAATGAATCCCGCCGATTTTCAGGGAAGTTTCCGGCTTTGACGCATTTCTCCCTCGCGGGGCGTTGCCGGACGTGGCATGCGATCATCTGATTTCGATGAAGGCGTCAGCCACGGCCCAGGTCACCCCCGTGGCTGACGCTCTTCCACTATCACCTCCTTGGCTCTATTCCGAAGTCAACTCCAGTCCTCAACCGCAGGGCTGGCAGCGACCCGGTTGTTTCCCCAAATCGCGCAAGCTCCAGGCGCGATCGCGTCACGACTGGCTTCGGTTTGCATTGGGGTTTGATTTTTCATGTGCGTTCCCTTTTACGGGGCGTTTAACAGTGATAAACTTCCGTGTTCATAGCTGAGTGCTTTCTGAACCACCGATGTCGCGGGGTTGGTCCATTCCGTCAGCTTCTCCATGTAAAAGTAACCGCGTGATGCCACCGGCAGCCTGCGTTCCCGCAACAGGAAATCCAACCGGCCCTTGCGCGCGACTGCGCGCAAGTAGCCCCGGGCGTGTTCCAACTGGGCGTTCACCTGTCCGGGCACGCTGATCAGCGCAATCAAAGCTCCCGTCTGCAGGAAACGGCGCGGCAACCACGCGTCAATCCACACGCAGAGATCAATCGGCAATTCTTTCGCGTCATAAATTGAGACCAAAATGACGTCGGCCACCATCGTCATCAGGACGGCGTCCTTGAGCACCTCGGGATCGCCCAGGCGGCTGATCTCCCACTGAGTGCAGTGAACAGCGTCCTTGCCGGCCAGCCGCGTCACCTGGTCACACACCTGGGTGGCCCATTTCCGGGTCGGCGCGTCTTGATAAACCAATACGACATTTAACGCATACTCCGTTTCTGACGGGACAAATTCCAATTCATCCAACGGAGTGGTTCGTTCCAAGATGTTTGTTTGTTTCATAAATCGCGGCAATAGTAGCCCACAAGTTCCTCGCCCGAACAGTCGGGGAAGGGGGAATTCTTGCATCAGGGAATTCCCTGACATTCAACAGCAGGAAACTCGATGTACACTCGAGAGGCGATGGTGGGGCAGACCTAGCAGAGCATTGCCTCGAGAGCGTGGACTTCACGAACTCGGACTGAAACTGTGGCCCTGATATCACGAAACGCACAGTCCGGCCCGGGGAATTTGTGTTTGTCACGTCGCCCTGAAAATGTTGGAATTTGCGTCAAAGTCGGCAGTGAAAACCGAAAACAAATTGTGATGAGAAAACTACGACTGCATGAGAACTTGGGAATGAGGTTCCCATGAATCACAACAACTCTTCATCATCCAACAGACGAAGCTGGGTCTGGCGCTATGGCCTGGCATTCGTGGCCGTGGCGGCGGGATTTGGGTTGCGCAAGGCGTTGACGGCGTGGATAGGGCCGGGGCTGCCCACCTACATCACGTTCTACCCGGCGGTGATGGTAGCAGCGTTGCTGGCCGGCTTCGGGCCGGGCCTGCTGGCTACTGCATTGACAGCGTTGTCGGTGGCATTTTGGATCCTGCCGCCGGAAGGGTTCGCCATCTCCTCACCTGTTGAGCGCCTTGGGGTGGTACTATTCACGGGCATGGGCCTGTTCATGAGCGTGGTCGCCGAACTCTACCGGCGCGACCGGCGCAAAGCTGCGGCCTATGACCAGGAAATGGCCTTGCGTGAAACCCGCCGGGAAAAGGAGTTCCTCGCCGACGTGTTGGAACACGCTTCCCATCCTTTTGCTGTGGGCTATCCGGATGGGCGTGTGGGCCTGTGCAACCGCGCTTACGAACAGCTTACCGGCTACAGTGCCGAAGAACTGCGTACCATTGACTGGGCCACGAAACTTACGCCGCCTGAATGGCGCGAACTGGAGCGGCAGAAGCTGGAGGAACTCCAGCTCAGCGGCCAACCCGTCCGTTATGAAAAGGAATACATCCGCAAGGACGGCACGCGCGTGCCCATCGAGTTGCTGGTGCATCTGGTAAAGGACGCCGGGGGCAAGCCGGAATATTACTATTCGTTCCTCACGGATATCACCGAGCGGAAGCGGGCCGAGGAGGCGACGCGCCTCCTGTCCGGCGCTGTGGAAGCGGCCGCCAACGGCATCGCCATCACTGACCGCGAGGGAAAAATTCTCTGGATCAACGCGGCGTTCACGCAACTCACCGGCTACACCTCAGCCGAAGCGGTGGGCCAGAATCCGCGCGCCTTGAAGTCGGGCCAGCACCCACCGGAATTCTATCGGCAGATGTGGTCCACGATCCTGCTCGGCGAGGTCTGGCACGGTGAACTGATCAACAAGCGCAAGGATGGCTCGCTCTATCCCGAGGAAATGACGATCACGCCGGTGCGCGCGACCGGTGGAGAAATCACCCACTTCATCGCCGTCAAGCAGGACATCACCGAACGCAAGCTGGCCGAGAAGGCGTCGCAGAAACTCAACGAGGAATTGGAGCAGCGGGTTGCGGAACGGACGGCAGAAGTGCGAGCCGGCTCGCTTTACGCCCGCAATCTGATTGAAACCAGCCTCGACCCCCTCGTCACCATCAGCAAGGATGGCAAGATTACCGACGTTAACCATGCGACCGAGCTGGCGACCGGTGTGCCGCGCGAGCGCCTGATCGGCAGTAATTTCTCCGATTACTTCACCGAACCGGACAAAGCCAACGCCGGCTATCAGAAGGTCATTGCCGAGGGATTGGTTCGGGATTATCCGCTGACGATCCGCCACGTTGCCGGCCACGTCATGCACGTGTTGTATAACGCCGCGGCCTATCACAACGAGGCCGGGGAAATACAAGGTGTGTTCGCGGCGGCGCGTGACATCACGGAGCGCAAACGGATGGAGGACGCCCATTCCGATTTACAGCGCCGCCTCGTCAAGGCACAAGAGACCGAACGGGGGCGCATCTCACGCGAGCTTCATGACCGATTGGGTCAGGATCTCACCGCGTTGAAATTGGGTCTGCAAATGTTCAGAAAGCAAAAAGCATTCTCGCCGTCGGTTCAGGCCAGCATCGGTCAGTTGGAAAAACTGGCCGACAGTCTGATGCAGGACATTCATCGCCTGGCTTGGGAGTTGCGTCCGGCGGCCTTGGATGACTTCGGGTTGGATATGGCCCTGCGGCGCTACGCCAGCGAATGGTCCGAACATAATGGAGTGGCGGTGGACTTTCACAGCCACGGTGTGGAAACGCAACGGTTGCCCACGGAACTCGAAACCACTCTTTATCGAATTACGCAGGAAGCGCTGACGAATGTGCTGCGCCACGCGAAAGCACAGCGCGTCGGTGTCATCCTGGAACGCCGGCCCGACCACGTTCTGCTCATTGTGGAAGACGATGGCCAGGGCTTCGATGCCCAAGCCGTGCTAAAAGTCGCCGATGCCCACGGTAAATTGGGCTTGTTGGGAATGCAGGAGCGTGTGATTCTGGCGAACGGAACGATTGAGATTGAGTCAACTCCCGGAGCAGGTACGACGGTGTTTGTGCGCATTCCGCTGGAATCCAAAATCCCAGCGGTGAAGTGAGCGACCATGAAACGACTTCGCATTCTTTTGGCCGATGATCACAAAATCATCCGCGATGGGTTGAAACTGTTGGTCAACGATCAGCCGGACATGCACGTGGTCGGCGAAGCCGGCAATGGCAGGGAAGTTTTGGAAAAGGCCCGGGAACTCAAACCGAACGTGGTGGTGATGGACCTGTCCATGCCGGAAATGAACGGGTTGCAGGCCACGGCCCGGCTGAAGGAGGAGCGTCCCGAAATCAAGGTCGTGGCGCTGACCGTTCATGAAGACGAAAGCTACCTGCGCCAGTTGTGCCAGGCCGGGGCCGCCGGTTATGTGCTCAAGCGTTCCGCCGGAGATGAATTGATTCAGGCAATTCGCACGGTGGCCAAAGGCGGCCTTTTCTTTGACGCAACACTCGCGAACAAGGCGCTGGCCGGCCAGCGTGCGCCATCCACCATCAAAGGTGAAACGCACACCGCCGAATTAAGCGAGCGGGAAAAGGATGTGCTAATCCAACTGGCCTGGGGCTTCAGCAACAAGGAAATCGCCGCCAAACTCCGCATCAGCGTCAAGACTGTCGAAACTTACAAGGTCCGTATTGGGGAAAAACTGGGCCTCCGCAGCCGGAGTGATATTGTGCAATACGCCATGCGACAGGGTTGGATGAACGAGACATCCCCGTTTACGCGGATTGCCAGATGACCGGGTTTGAAAAGTCGTTGCGGGTGATGCAGCCAGGCTGCTGACGACGCTGCTGATCGGTTTCTTTCTCAATTCGTCTGTTTTTATCTCCCACCGTGGTCAAGCAGCCGGGCTCTGCTTCGTCGCGCGTCAGGAAATTCTCTGACACAAGAATTCCCTCTTTCCCGACTGTTCGATTTGAAGGCTTGCGTCCTATGCTCGTTGCGGTTGTTGAAGCGGTATTAGAAGAACCGCCCGGCAATTAACATTAAGCGACATAAACCAGAACTTGAGGGGACAAATGAAAAGCACGAACTCACAAGAAGCATTTGACACGATTGAAAAACCTGCCCTTTCGTGGGGTCAAACCAACCCGGCAGGCAAGGAGCCATCACCAAAAGGGAAAGTTTTAATGAACGGAAAAAACAAACGCAACACGCCCCAATTTGCCATCAAGGATGCGCCAAAAATTAAAACGCTCGATCTGCGGCTGGCCATCTCCACCCCCGATTTGGGAAAGGAAATTACCAGGGCTTTCCTGCTCGCGAAAAGTTCATCCCAGGAGCTCAATGTCTTTTTCAATCATGCAACCATCTGAATCGTAACTCATGGCACACTCCAACATTTTGGAACGACTCGCCCCCTCCGACGAGGTGCCGGTTGCCTTGGTCGAAGACGAACCTGCGTTGAACGTCACAATGGTCTATGAAGACCCCACGACCCGGGAATGGGCCACGGAGACGTGGAGTCGGGTGACGCAAATGGCCGGCGAGGAAAATATCAGCGTCGCCACGTGGAGTATTGACAGCCTGGCCCGGCCCGAAGTGCTCGAGGAAGCTGTTTCATCTGCCGCGCGGGCCGATGTCATTGTCATTGCCGTCTCGGCCGCGGAAAGATTACCCATCGACCTTTGCGTATGGATCGGCGCCTGGGTATCGCGCCGTGCCCGGCGGGCGGGCGCCTTGGTGGCGTTGATCGGCCTGCCCCAGAAACCCGACCTCCAGGCTTTCAGCACCCGGGATTTCATGCAGATGGTTGCGCTCAAAGGCGGGCTGGACTTTTTTCCGCAGGAGCGCGTGCTGCCGGTGGCATCAACCGATTTCTTCGGCCTGGAAACAATCAAAGACCAAGTTGATTCCATGACGCCAGTGCTCGCATGAATTGTCAGTGGTGGTGATGGTGACGAAGATGTTTGAACAAGGAGAAAACATCGAAATTGAATTAAAAGTATGAAAAAACAAATAAAAGCCGGAGTGGTGGGGTGTGGTTATTGGGGGCCAAATCTGATTCGCAATTTCAGTTCGCTTCCCGACTGCAGCCTGAAAATGATGTGTGATGTCAGTGAAAACCGCCTCGTATATCTCAAGTCGCATTATCCCGAAGTCGAAGGGGAGATGAATTACAATCACATGCTAAATGGTGCCGGTCTTGATGCAATAATCATAGCCACGTCCGTCAGATCGCATTACCCAATGGCCAAGGCGAGCTTGCTGGCCGGCAAGCATACCTTTATTGAGAAACCGATGGCTGCCTCATCCCAGGAATGCGAGGAGTTGATTGATATTGCTGAGAAAAATGGATTGGTGTTGATGGTGGGGCATACGTTCCTCTATTCGCCTGCGGTCAAAAAAATCAAGGAGATTGTCCAGCGAGGCGACATCGGAGAAATCCGTTACATTTGTGCGCGACGGTTAAACTTGGGCCTTTTCCAGAAGGACATCAACGTCGCTTGGGACCTGGCTCCGCATGATATATCCATAATTTTACACATCATGGAAAAAGAAGCGGTCACCATCAACTGCCAGGGCAGCGCGCACATCACGCCTGGTGTGGAAGATGTGACGACCATGTGGCTCAATTTCCCGGGAGATCGCTCGGCCATCATTCAAAGCAGTTGGCTCGATCCAAGAAAAATCAGGGAAATGACCATTGTGGGCAGCAAAAAAATGATCGTTTACGA
>Ga0187878_1004630_pt1 | contig 10591 bp, 11 predicted proteins | sample June2016WEW_17_1_FD_132979 | JGI IMG/M metagenome (GOLD analysis project Ga0187878, IMG submission 132979) | Peatland microbial communities from SPRUCE experiment site at the Marcell Experimental Forest, Minnesota, USA - June2016WEW_17_150 | ecosystem: Environmental > Terrestrial > Soil >...
AACCGGGGCGCTTTCGGCTATAGTAATGCCACTTCCTCTGAGTGCCCCTGTAGCTCAGTATGGATAGAGCAATGGATTCCTAATCCATGTGTCGCCTGTTCGAGTCAGGCCAGGGGCACTTCAAATTCTCCCCATATAAGCCTTGAAGATCAATAACTTACCTGATCATCGACGGGATATCGGATTTAAGTCCGTTTAAGCCGATTTAAGCCCTTTTTAGCCTCCAACACGTCACGAATCTTGACAGTCAGTTCTGATCTCCGCCCGTTTGTTTAATCCGGGGGGGCTTCTCGGTGGCGGGAAGTGATGCCAAATCTATGGGTTCATTAATGGCGGATAGAATGTGCCAAGAACCGTGAATATGTTTTGAAGCCTATGTAGGTTTCCAACATAGAAATATGAATCCTTCTTAGTATCATCGACCATGTCCATCCATTTATCTTCGATCTTTCTCAATAATTCCTGCTCGTCACGATACCGATATTTCCATCGACGAAATGATTGACATATTTCCCAATCGGTTATTGATAGATCGTGGGAAGGGCAAGCTAATTCTGAAGCGCATCTGAAGTGATAATAAAATTGGTATGGGATTTCTTCTATTGGTTGTTTTAATCTTCCAAAAAGGCTTTTTTGGGCATATGCTTTCATTCTCTTCCCGGCGTCAGATTTCGGCTTCTTTTCACAATGAAAAGCGATATTAACAGGCTTTATCAAACCCAATGAAGCTTTAGCATTTTTTTCGTCTTCGATTACTTGACACATCGATTTAACGGGAAGATTCAGCACAATAGACTTTCTTTTGTCCCATCCCTTTCGGGTATCAATGTGATCTAGGATTCTGATAGAAGCTGATCTTATACGATAGCTCTCAGGTCTTAAATCACCGGGTGACTTGGCACAATCGGCTTCGATAATGCTATATTTACGAAATTTCTTATCATCTTCCAGATCTCTGAAAGGTATCGGATAGAGACGGATCCATTTAAAATCTTCGAGGTCCACGCCCGCACAGCAAACCGTCTCTCCATAGCTGATACTTGGGTATGGATAGGCTTTTACTGTAATTAGGACTTTCTTCGCTATGAAGTCTTGGGCCTTCAAATGTGAACTATTTTCAATCCATTCCCATCATATTCTTTTATCTTCTGAGCGACGGCTGAGCGATGGCACCTATCCGAAGAACGTTCATAACACATTAAACAATTTGTTCCATCTCGGATGTATCCATGAGCTCTAGCAATCGCCTCTGTGTTTACAGCTAAATGATTATGGAAAGCGGAGAAAAATTGATCGTAATTATGGTCTTCCCTGAGTCGATGACGGATCTTTGAAGGACTTCCAAGTGACCTGATATGGACATATTCAATATTTTCTGATTCCATTCTTCTCTTTAGTTGGGACTTCGAAAAACCTCTTTTCCTGGATAACGGAAGCTCTCTTACATCAATAAGGCGCGTAATTTTTAGGGACTTTAGATGCGAAATAAAATCGTCTATTTCACGACCCTCATATCCGATCGTAAATATTTCTTGAGCTCTCATCGTCCGTATTATACCTCAAAGCTTATTCAGCTGCCCGTTGCTGACCTGATTCTACTGCTGACCTGCTGGGGATGCAATAGGAGAATTACCCCCTGTCCGGACATAAAGCCAATGGCCTGAGGGTTCGCCCCCTGGACTCGCTATGCAGAAGCGTACCGTGGACTAAAGGCCTTGATGTCGACAATCGTGACGAGGTGAAGCCGGCCGCCCAGGATCGCGTCAGGACGACGATCTCGGGCGGACCCTGGCCGGATGGTGGGGCTATTTGAAAAAAAGGTTGACAAAGCCAGTTTAAGATGCTATTTTCTATTAACAGTGGCAATAGACGATAGAAAGCTCTTCAAATCCGGGGACGTCAAAAGCATCCTTGGAATAAAGCCCGAAGAAGCTTACCTTTGGTCTCGAACCTGGGGATTGTTTGAACCCGCCATTAGGGGCAAGGCACATGGCAAAAACCTATACTCGCCCGAGAACCTGTTAGAGATGGCGGTAATTAAAGAACTGTTATTATTCGGAGTTAACTTGGCAGCGATCAAGGAGATCTTGGGACAGCCCATCGCAATGGAGCTCGCTGGAGATCACCTTCTCTATAAGCCCTTTAAGGAAGCCTCAATCTTGGCAAACATAGCTGCTCACCGGGACAAATATCTCCGTGAGGGCTGCGTTCTTCTCATCAATAGAGGGCCCTATATAGACATGACCCCCGTCGGAACAGCCGCTGGGATACACATTTCTCTTACCCCCGGAGAACACAAAAAGCCGGAAGCCTGGGTCAAAACCCTATCGAGCGCGGTTGATTCGCTAGGGCTGGACCACGGGCCAGCGAGGGATCGTGCAGCGGTTAATTTTGGGAGCACGTTAATTATCGACCTCATGGGGATCGTTAGCTCTATCGAATTGATGACAGGCAAACTGAGCCCATTCGCTACGAGAAAATAAAAAGGCCCCGGGTTCGAAGCCGCTGACACGGCAAACGAACCCATGATGGGGCCAGGAGGTAAGTCAGATGGGGTCCGACAAACTCCCGGCTAAGGATGACAGAAAATCAGGGAGGGGTCAAGGCCCATGCATCCTGCGGGTCATCCGTAAAAGTAGAGGGTTAAGCCAACGTACGCTAGCCCTCGCCGCCGAGGTTTCCCTTTCGTCCGTATTCAAAGCCGAGTCGGGGACGGACGTGCTACGGAAGAGGACCAGGGCGAAGATCGCCGGCGCCTTCGGCTTCCCCCTGGAAGTCCTATTCGGCGACCGAACCGGAGACGAATCGTGAACGTCCCCACCCGGCGTTGGATCACAGTCGGCGACACAGCAGCAATGCTTTCGCTTCATCCGATGAGCGTCAGAAAGATGATCGCTCGCGGCGAGATCGGGGCCGTTCATATCGGGCGGGCTGTCCGGGTCGATTTACGCGAGCTTGAGCGGCGGCTTGAACAGCAGAACCAGGCGAACAGGCCATGAGACGCGGAAAAATCTACGATTGGTTGCCGCTGTGGCGCAATAAATGGCTCATGGGTTCGACCCGCTGGGAACTCGACCCTGCAGAACGAGGCGTCTTCATTGACTTTCTGTGCCTTGCCGCCGCCGACGACGGATTCATCCGCGCGAACCCGACAACGCCATACCCTGTTGAATATCTCGCCGGGATGCTGCGGGTTCCCGCAGACGTTATTTCGCGCACGATCGAAAGATGTGTCGCTTTCGGCAAACTTACGCGCTTGGAAAATGGAATTCTTTATGTCAACTCGTGGAAGGACTATCAGATCGACCCCAGAAGAAAACGGGAGCTTATGCAGAAAGGCGTACCGGAGCCATCTCTATCATCTCCGCAAGATTCCCAGTTAATGGGAAGAGAAAATCAAACCCTAGATGATACAGAGAGGTCCGCCGCGTCATCGCCGGAAATCCGCCGGAAACTAGGCGCGAACGAAGAAGCGGCGCTTGACAAGGAGATTGAGAAGCATAGGTGCGAGGCGGCTGAGTACGAGGCGCGGCTACTGGCGAAAGACGGCAGGAAATGAAAAAGCCAGATTTGCCGGTCCTTTGCATCGCCTGTCCGTCGATCCTCTCCGAAGGTCGGCCCGCCCGTCAACTTTTTGGTCGTCCCCGGGCCTGCAGGAACCTGGAGGCGGGGCTGAAGGCAATATGAACGTGTTGCCGGCTGGAAAAGGGATGAACCTGTGAGGGCGCCGCAGGACTTGAGGGAAGGCCGCTACGGCCGCGCAGGACGCGCAAAAAGGAGCCATTCGGCCCTGACCACGGGGATAAGGCCCTCTACCCGAGAAGTCCGGGAAACGATCGGCCCGCAGATGAACGTTAACGTTTGCCCCGTCTGTTTAGAGCGGTTCCAAGCACGAAAAAGCGGCAAGCCTCAGCGCTTTTGCTCGCGCCGGCACCGGCTTCTGGCTTGGGCCCTGGGCGAGATCGTAAAGGAGCTCGCGGCCGGCCGGGCGCCCGGATTTCGGGACATGATCATAAGGCTGAAGACATGAACAAAAAAATGAGGCAGAGGCCAAGCGCGAGTCGCGTACTGGTCAGGGGGACACGCCACCCGGACCCCGGATTACTTCAATAACGGGGATTTAAATGACCATTGTCAGGATGCATGATGTGAAACACACGATCGAGGCCCGGATATCGACTACGGGGACGGGCTACCCGTTCTAAGGTCCGGGCTTAGCTCGCAAGTATAGCCGAGAAACGCCGGCATTTATTCTGGCATAACACCTATGTATTACGGGAACCCTAAGAGAGTGAGCCGCTAAAAATGGGACGCTATCCAGGGCGGGGCCGGGATATGGTAGAAGAAACGTCCCGGCTTACCATACACGATTTAAAAACCTGGGGCTATCTACACTTGGGCTATAAGCAAGGGCGGCTTACGTTTTCAAGCGGCGGGCGAGAAACCGGGAGCCTTAACCTCGAGGTCCGCTTGGACGAATGGGGCGGGGTCATAAAGTTTGACTACCTACTGGACAAAAAGCCCGTAGATTATGAGCACAGGATAGAGGCCTTTCCCTGCTATTACGGCGGGCGTAGGCTTTATTTCCGGTGTCGGCATTGTTGCCGGCGAGTTATGGCCCTCTACCTGAGCGGCGGATATTACGCCTGCCGTCATTGTCATAGGCTAGCCTACGAAGTAAGCCAAAGGCATAGAAGCCCGTATGAGCTCCTACGGCGGGCGGGGACTTTAGAGGACCGGGCCAAAGAGCTACGGAAACACGGACACCCGAGAAAGGCGAACCGGCTTCTAATTCGGGCCTACCCGCTCTACGGGCGGGCCCTGGAAGAACTCCGGTCTATTCGGGAAACCTGGCATGAATGACCGCAAACGTTCCTTCATGGCCCTCGACTCGGGGGCCGGTGAACAGTCTGTAATCCGCCCCCTCTACATTAAAACAGCACGACCCGGGGATAGGATACAGATCGATCTGGCGTGCCAGAGCGCATAGTCCAATAGGCACCGGCCGCCCGAGATATCCACCCTCGACCCTACCCCCATCAGTCCAAAAGGACGTCCTGACCACTGGACATGAAGTCCAGAAGGCGGGTCTCATAGGGCTACTTTTAAAGGCTTAGTTTTAAAGGTGTTAGAGGATTGAGCTTGATGATAGATTCTGTGGCGGTGTCGATTTCTTGTCGTCTTGGCCCGAGATTCCTTGCGCTTTTCGTTGGAAGCTAAAAAACTAAAAGACTCGCATTATGTCTAGAACATTCTCATGAGATGGGGGCCGCCTCTGAGCCTCACCCAAAAACTGTGAATAACAGGGGTGGGTGAGTCGGTTCTGATGAATTATAAAGGCCATAAATCAGTGCTTAGATACTTTAACCCCGAATCATTGATAAGGATCGCGATGGTCTTTCCCTTACACGGCCCGCGCAGAAGCTTTATGGCTGCAGCAAGGTTGGCCCCGGAAGAAAAGCCGGCAAAGATGCCTTCTTCCCTGGCCAATTTCCTCGCCGCGGCCGTCGCTTCCTCGTCTGTAACTTTGAGATAGCCGTCGATATGCTCGGGCTTAAGGAATGTCAGCGATAGCATCGAATATCCGCCGCCTTGAATCCGATGCTGAGGGTAGGTTACCTGTTCGCCCGCCAAAGCGGCCGCCCCTTCCGGCTCAACCACGTAGCACCGAATTGAAGGATTATCCTCTTTAAACGAACGAGCGCAGCCGGCAAAAGATCCTCCAGACCCCACAAAGTCACAAAAAGCATCAATCTTATGATTGGATTGTTCGAGAAATTCAGGTCCCGTATGCAAGTAGTGTGAGCGAAAATTTCCCCATAATTTGAACTGATCCGCCCGGAAAGCCTTTTTCTCTCTGGTAATGCGCTGAGTCTCTAGCTCAACGAGTTGCAAGTCCCCCCCGGAAACCTGTCCCGGCAGGGAACCAGGCTGTTGGTCGACCAATACGACTTCTGCGCCAAGGGCCGCCATCATACGAGCCCTCTCGGGGGAATTTCCCTTGGACATGACCGCAATAAACTTGTAGCCCTTGATGGAGCAGGCGATGGCTAATCCGATGCCCATGTTGCCGCTCGTCAATTCCACGATAGGTTGACCAGACTTGAGCAAGCCTTCTGCCTCAGCGTCCTCGATAATTTGGAGAGCAGGCCGGTCCTTCTTGGAAAACCCGGGATTGAGATATTCCAGCTTGGCCAAGATCGTTCCCGCCTCGTTCTTGGTGATGCGTGAAAGACTGACGACAGGAGTGCTGCCAATAGCCTCAAGGACGGAGCCCAAAATATTTTCCCCCCGACTTTTCATGATCTCAAACCAGAAAACCTATCCAGAACCTGAAGCATTGAGATCAATTGATCAATCCCATTTTATTTAATAGCTCACTGAACCGAGGATCTGGTCGCAGGTCGCTCCATATGGGGTCCACCCTGAGAAACGCCAACCACATATCCCTTTCTTCGAGACATTTTTCCAGCCAACGAAAGGCCTGATCTCGATCGCCGATATCCGCATAGATGGCGGCTAAATAATAGAACGGGACATGCCTTTGTTTTGATATCTGTTCGAGCTCAGCGAGAATTTTCTTGACTTCATCTGTCTTTCCCCACCTGGCGTAGGCATGGCCGATAGCCGCATCCATGAGAGCGCTATCTCCAAAAAGAACTTTGGCTTTATTAAATTCCGCTAGGGCTTCCTTATACATGGCTTTTTCCACGAAGGTCAACCCCAGGAAGAAATGTGGAGTCATAAAGTTCGGGTCCAGCTCCAGCGTCCTTTGATATCGTTCTATCGCCTGATCATATCGACCTGAATAATGAAACGGCCATCCCAACAGTGTATTTATGACCAGCGAGAAGGGATCAAACTCCAAAGCTTGTTTTCCCTCCCCAATGGCTTCCTCCATTTGGCCTACCAAGACCAAATATTCGGCATACCAATGGTGAGCTGTCGCATATCCTGGGCCATACTCAATAGCACTCTTGAAATTCTTATGAGCACCCTCCCAGTCCCAATCATAGTATAGCTGGGCGAAAGCCAGGGACGAATATGCTTCAGCGATTGAAGAGTCTATCTCAAGTGCCTTCAGCGCAGCTTGCTTGGCCTTGGGAAAAGCCTCTTTGCCGGGAAGGACACTATAAAACCCAAGCAAATTGTACGTATCAGCCAAGCCAGAATAGGCGAGTCCAAAACTTGGGTCTTCGCCAATGGCCTGTTCAAAGAATTCAATCGCTCTTCTAAAGCTCTTTTGGGTCCGCTTGCTCCAGAAATAGCGGCCTTTTAAATAGAGATTATAAGCTTCAATATTTTCCGTGTGCCTCTTAACGAGTCCCTCTCTTTCTTCGCTCAAGAGCCTGACTTTCAGTTTGTCGGCAATTGTCAGAGCTATTTCATCCTGGATGACAAAAATGTCCTTCATTTCACAGTCGTATTTCTCGGACCAAATATGGTAACCATCCGCGACATTAACCAGCTGAGCCGATATCCGAAGCCTGCTTCCCGCTTTCCGTACGCTCCCTTCGAGCACGGTCTGAACTTTTAATTTTTCTCCGATCTCATGAATGTCGTGTCCTTTTCCTTTGAATTGAAAAGCCGAAGACCCTGAAGCCACTTTCAACTTTTCGATTTTTGTTAAAGAATTGATGATCTCTTCGGCTATTCCATCACAAAAATAGTCCTGATCTTTCTCCGGGCTCAGATCAGCGAAGGGCAAGACGGCGATGGACGGCGCAGTCCCGGCCTCGCCGACCTTATCCAGCCCGCGCTTTTCTATTTTAGCCCTATTAAGCTCAATTAGAAGTTGCTGGACACTTTGATACCTTTTCCCTCTATCCTTTTCCATGCATTTCAATATGATCCGGCTCAGATCTTCAGGTATTTGGTTGTTGATCCGCTTCGGACTTGGCGGAGTTTCTGTCTTTTGCTTTACGGCTATGCTTAGAGGAGTATCTCCCTCAAAAGGAATGCGGCCCGTGGCCATTTCATACAGGATCACTCCCAGAGAATAAATGTCGGAGCGTTGGTCGGCCTCTTTTCCTTCGACCTGCTCCGGTGACATATACTCAGGTGTCCCGATGATCATCCCTTCACCCGTGATCGCTTTGGCCTTGAGTGAGCGAGCGATGCCGAAATCCATGATTCGAACATTGCCTTCCTTGTCAATGATGATGTTGCCGGGCTTCAAATCGCGGTGGACAACGCCCAACCTGTGAGCTTCCGCCAGCCCTTCGCAAATCTGCTTTCCTATATTGATGACGAATCCCGCGCTCAGTTGCCCCGACATACGGATCATGCTCTTTAGATCCTCGCCGGGCACATATTCCATCGTTATATAATAGGCGCCTGCTTCCTTGCCAAGATCGTACATCCGGCAGATATTCTTGTGGGAAATATCTCGGGCAACTTTGAGTTCTCTCCGGAACCGGGCGATAGTGCTTTCATCAGCGGCAATATCCGGTCTAATTAGCTTCAAAGCTATTTTGGCGTTTATTTCTTTATCAATGACCTTATATATGTTCCCCATCCCCCCTTTGCCCAGCTCCTCGATGACCTGGTAACGGCCTGCGAAGGTGGAGCCCGTAGTGAGCTCTCGGATGGGTGTTTGGAGCGTTTCTGTCATGACCGGAGGACGGTCCTGGGGAGGAGGGAGCTGGGTTCCGCACTCCCCGCAGAATTTCAGGGTATCAGGATTGTCGGAATGGCAGGTTGGGCATTTGATGGCCACCACTGGCCCCCTTTTCTATGTCGGCCTAAGGATAACGCCGTGGAGGCGGGAAGTCAAACGTGCCCTGCCTGAGAGGATTAGAACCTTCGACCTTTGGATACATAGTCCAGAGGTCATCCCTGGATGCGAGGTTTAAATGGCGGGATCTAAGACTTCTTCGCCCGGACAATACGGGCCTCGAGCCAGGTGTCTACAAGGTCCCGGCGGAATAGAACTTTCCCCCTCGGCTTGATAAACGGCAGCCCATCTTTCATCAGCCGATTCACCGTTGCGGGGCCAATTCGCAAGTAGGCTTGAAGGTCCTTTTTATTCAGGTATTCCCGTTTCATCTCGAGGAAGGATAGCACGGATTCCTGCGCCAAAAAAAGGGGCTTGACAAGCCTTTTTAAAAATGATACGATTTGATTAGATATGATACGATATGACATTGCTTATGTAGAGGAGAAAATGAGCGATTTCCTGACGGTTAAAGACATCTCCTCCCTTGTCAAAGTCTCGAGGCAGACGGTCGTCCGCTGGATTCGGGCGGGCAAGCTCCGGGCCCTCAAGCCTGGCGGCCGTCTCTGGCGGGTCCGGCGGTCCGAGTTTCAGCGATTCGTTAAGCCGCTCGTAGGGCGGGGCAAATGAAAAAAGAACGAAATCTTAAGCTCACCGACGGGAAGTGGAATCTCGATTTCACGTTCAGGGGCAAAAGGGTCCGCCAGTTCGGCGGGTATACAAAGGACCAAGCGCGGAATACCCTGGTCAAAATAAAGGCTGAGCTTCTGGACGTGGCCAGGGGATTCAAGAAGCCCGATGTGCAAGACGTGTCCTTTGAGAAGTTCGCGGACGATTTTCTCGAGCTCTATTCAAAGCCGAACAAACGGTCCTGGACACGAGATGAATTCTCATTGAATAACCTGAAGGCTTTCTTCAAAGGCGATATGCTGCGCGCCATCGGTGCTGAGAAGATCGAGCGTTACAAGGCCAACAGAAAGGCTGAAGTCTCGCCGGCGTCGTGCAATCGCGAGCTCGCGTGTCTTAAAACGCTCTTCAATAAGGCAGTCGATTGGGGTAGGCTCGGGATCAATCCTGCCGCAAAAGTTAAAAAGCTCAAAGAAAATAACACCCGGGAGCGGATCTTGAACCCAGCTGAGGCCAGTCGTCTCATCGAGTGCGCGGGTCCTGAGCTCCGGCCGATCCTAATCATTGCCCTGAACACAGGGATGAGGAAATCTGAGATTTTGAGCCTTAGGTGGCAGGACGTCGATTTTGTTCGAGGCTTCATCCTCATCGGGGATTCGAAAAGCGGCAAATCCCGCAAACTGCCGATGAACACAGCTGTGTTCGAAGCGCTGAAGGGCCTTCAGCGGCGATCTGACTACGTTTTCTTTAATCCTAAGACCGAAACGCACATCAAGGGGGTCACGCGCTTATTTGCGGCGGCTCTGAAAGCTGCCGAGATCAGTGGCGTCCGACTTCATGACCTTCGGCATACGGCCGCAACAAAGATGGTTGAGGCAGGGGTTGACCTAGTCACAGTTTCGAAGATCCTAGGTCATTCTTCGATCCAGATGACGATGAGATACGCTCATCCCACGCCTGAGAATATGCGACTGGCGGTCAATCGGCTGGGGGAGATTTTGGATTCAACACGACAAATAGTTGACAGGCCTTCAGACGCCTGCCTTGAGCCTATCCCTATAACTCCCTCAAAACTAAGCCATTAAGCTGCGCCTGAAGGAATTCGCGCACTGGACCAAGGATCCGGTGCGCGGACAATCTTGGCGTCAGACCTCCAGAAAGCTCACATTATGTCTGGGCCATTTTTCAGGGATGAGGTCTCTCCAATAATGGAGCTTATCCCTAAAAAATGGACCAAACCAGGGGGCA
>Ga0187878_1004631_pt1 | contig 10590 bp, 10 predicted proteins | sample June2016WEW_17_1_FD_132979 | JGI IMG/M metagenome (GOLD analysis project Ga0187878, IMG submission 132979) | Peatland microbial communities from SPRUCE experiment site at the Marcell Experimental Forest, Minnesota, USA - June2016WEW_17_150 | ecosystem: Environmental > Terrestrial > Soil >...
CGCGCATTTCCGGCGCGGCAATCACCTGCATCACCTGTCGGATGTCCAGCGTCCCGGTCTTCCAGAACAGGAGGAACAGCCCGATCGCCAGCGCCGTATCGCCGATGCGGGTCACGATGAATGCCTTCTGCGCTGCCATCCCGTTGCTTCGGTCCCGATGCCAGAACCCGATCAGCAGGTATGAGCAGAGCCCTACGCCCTCCCACCCGAGGTAGAGCAGGAGAAGGTTGTCTGCCAGGACGAGCGTCAACATGCTACCGACGAACAGATTCATGTAGCAGAAGAACAGGCTATAGTCGGCCTCACGGCTCATGAACTCGGCCGAGTACAGGTGGATGAAAAACGAGACGAAGGTGATGACCACCATCATGACCAGGGAAAGCTGGTCCAGCCACAGGCCCATCCCGACCTGAAGCGACCCGGCAGTGACCCACGGAAACAGGACCTGATGGAATACGAAGACATGGGAGGTGAGAAAGCCATCGGCCACGGCGAGGCCCACCAGGCAGGAGATGCCGACCGAGGCACAGCCGACGGTGGCGCTCGCCCGGCGATCCATGGCGCCTCCTATCAGCGCCAGCACGAACGCGCCGAGGAGAGGCAGTGCCGGTACCAACCACAGAAGCTGCATCCGCTATCCCCGCATCAGGCTGATCTCGTCACCGTCCACAGTATCGAACCTGTGGTACAGACGCAGTACGAGCGATAGCCCGACTCCCACCTCGGCCGCGGCCGCGACCAGGATCAGCAAGACCATCACCTGCCCGTCGGCCTGCCGCCATTTGGCCGCAGCGGCGATGAAGGCCAGTCCTGCGGCATTCAACATGATCTCAAGCGACATCAGCACGAATAGCAGGTCTCGCCGCACCATCACCCCAAGCAGGCCGATAAGGAAAAGCGCTAACGAAATCCCGAGCACGACCGGAGTGGAGATAGTGGATATCTCATTCATCTTGGGCCGCCTCCGCAGCCGTGGAAGCAGTCCCGGAGACCGGCCGATCCAGATCGGGATGGCGACGCGCGGGCGCCAGGTGGAACGCGCCTACTAGGCCGGCTACGAGGATCAGAGAAGCGAGCTCGACCGCGATCACGTACTCCCGATACAGACTGAGCCCAACCTCTTTCGGTGTCACCACGCCCGCCGTCACACGGGCTTCGCTTGCGCTGGCAATCGCGTAGACACTAAGCGCAAGCAGCACCGCCGCCAGCAGGACGGGAACGGACCAGATGCGGGCGCCAAGCCATCGCCTCTCCTGCCGCTCGGTCGCCGGCCCGAGGTTGAGCATCATCACCACGAACACGAAGAGCACCATGACCGCGCCCGCGTATATCGCCACCTGCAGCACTGCGGCGAATGGCGCGCCCAGCGTGAAGAACACCAGCCCGAGTGCAAGCAGCATGAGAATGAGATAGAGCAGCGCGTGCATCGCGTTCCTGTGCGTGACTACCATCAACGCGCACACGAGCGCGACGGCACAGCCGGCGTAACAGATGACTGTCATGGCCGCAGATCCCTTCGGTCGACCGGTGGATACTCGTCTACGGCCTCGCCCTTGTCCTTTCCGCCGATAGAAACGCCTGCCCGTCGGTAGAAGTTGTAGCCATGGTATTTCCCCGTGCCGGCGATCAGAAGATCATCCTTCTCGTAGACCAGCTTCCTTCGGTCATACTCGCCCATCTCGAAATCAGGCGTCATCTGTATTGCATACGTCGGGCATGCCTCCTCGCAGAAGCCGCAGAATATGCATCGGGAGAAATTGATGCGGAAGAACTCGGGATAGCGCCGCCCGTGTTCGTCCTCCGCTGCCTGAAGCGCAATGCAGTCCACGGGGCAGGCGACAGCGCAGAGATAGCAGGCCACGCATCGCTCACCCCCATCCGGGTCTCGCGAGAGGATTATGCGCCCTCGCCAGCGGGGAGGGATGTCCGGCATCTGCTCAGGATACTGTACGGTGACCCGTTTCCTGAACACGTGCAGGAACACCAGCCACAGTGTTCGCAGCGTAGACCACACTGCTCTCGCACCTCCTGAATCAGGCGCGACGGCCCTAATGGACCGACAACGCGAAATACCCTGTCACCAGAATGTTCAGCAGCGACAGCGGGAGCAACACTTTCCAGCCAAAATCCATCAGTTGATCGAAGCGGAATCTCGGCAGCGCGCTCCGCACCCAGACGAAGAAGACCACGACCGCGCCCACCTTGATCGCGAACCACACCAGGCTGGGAAGCCACGGACCTTGCCATCCCCCGAGAAAGAGCACTGTCGTCATGCACGCCACCAACACGATGTCGAGATACTCCCCCAAGAAGAAGAGCCCGAACTTCATGCTCGAGTACTCTGTGTGGTAGCCGCTCACGATCTCGCTGTCTGCCTCGGGGAGGTCGAACGGGATTCGCCGCGCCTCGGCAATGGTCGCTGTCAGGAAGATCGCGAGACCGATCGGCTGTACGACGCAAAACCAGAGCGGTCGCTGGGCCTCCACGATGTCGCCCAGGCGCAGCGACCCGGCCAGCATCGCCACCCCGACGACCGACAGGGCCATGGGGATCTCGTAGCTGATCATCTGCGCGGCTGCGCGCAGGCCGCCAATGAGAGAATACTTGCTATTCGACGCCCAGCCGGAGAGTACAATGCTGTACACGCCGAGCGAGGCCATCGCCAGAAAGAAGAGCAGTCCGACATTGAAGTCGGCGATGGCGATCCGCGCCGTGAAGGGGATGGTACCGAATACCAACAGCACGGTCACCACCACGATCGAGGGCGCGAGCACGAACACGTATCGGTCAGCAAACGGCGGAACCCAGTCCTCCTTCATGAAGAGCTTGATCGCGTCAGCTACCGGTTGCAGCAATCCGAACGCACCGACGCGATTCGGTCCGTAACGGTCCTGGAAGCCCGCGAGTAGCCGCCGTTCGAACCAGATCAGGCCGATCGGGATGTTCAGCAGCACCAGCAGTATGATCACGACTTCGAGCAGCCGAGGCCAGGTCATGGCGCTCTCTTGGCCATCGCCCGGATAGGGCCGATGACTCCCGCTGTCTCCGGATAGCCGATCGGCACAAGTGCCACGTCGACTGCTACTGCCGGATCCAGTCTAACCGGCAGAGAGATGGCCAGATCGCCAACTCGCAGCCGGATCGCGTCGCCCCCGCCAACGCCGCATCGCTGCGCGGTCTCGGGATTCAGCCGAATGGTGGCCAGTGGCGCTACGGCCGCGATACCCGGAGCGCGCCGCGACAGCTCCTCGGAGCCGAAGATCAGCGGTCTCGGAACCAGCCATATCTCGCCGTCGGCAAGCTGGTGATCGTGCTCGGACACCGAGAATGCCTCCGGTGCGCGGTTACCGGACTCGAACAGCCGCCGTCCGGGAATCATCTCGTCTGGTACGTCGCCGGCCTCGAATCGCGCGCGGAACAGCGCCTGCACGGAGTTCCACCCCGGATACCAGTACCGAGGCGTGAGCGCGGGAGGCATCCCGATCTGCACCCCCTCCATACTGAAGGTGAACGGCGTCCCCGGGTCGGCGGGCGGTCGCGGCTCGACGACAGCGCGGTCGGCGTCTTTGGCCGTCCGGCCACTGTAGCGATGCGGTTCCCGCGCGACTTTCTGACCCGTCCGATCGCGCCATGAGGCTACAGGCGCTGCGTCCATCAGCGCGGCGAAGGCCGGATGAGTCCGGGATAGCGCCTGAGTAACCTCGCCGACCGATTCCCAGTTTGCCCGCGCGCTTCTCTGCTGCGGCATCATCTCCCGCAGAATCCTCCACGACGCCCGCGTCTCTCCTTGAGGGATGAAGACTTGATACGAGCGCTGCGCCCTGCCTTCATTGTTGACGAGCGTGCCCGTTGCTTCGGCAAAGGTCGCCGCAGGGAGAATGAGGTCCGCGGCCGCTGTTGTCGCTGTCGGAAGATGGTCGAGCACTATGAGATGCTGCACCGACTGAAGCGCCCGCTCTACCCGCGATGGCTCGCCGCGCCTGAATAGGTCGTTCTCGAGCACGATCAGGCCGTCGGCGGCGCCAGACTCGATCTCCTCGAACACAGCCCCGAGCGGACGGCCGCCCATCATCGCAACGCCCATCGAGTTGCACTCGGGCACGATGATCGAGAGCAGGCACGGGCTCCGCCGCGCTGCCGAGACTGCCCAGGCGATGCTCGCAGCGGCCTTCAGCAGTCCAGGGCCGCAGTTCGCGCTCGTAACCACAAGTGGCTGTCGAGCTCCGGCCAGCGACAGGGCGATCCGGCCGGGCAGCGACTGCTCGTCGCCGGCATCCGCCTCGACGGCCTTGGCGATCTCGAATCCTAGACGGACCAGGTCCGCCGGCGGCGCGTAAGTTGTCTCTCGAGCGATCGCTTCCAACTTCATGCCGGCGACCGACGCTATGAACAAGTCGCCGCGCTGGTTCTGGAGAGCGTTCCGCACGGGGTAGTCATCCCAATCATGGATGCCGAGCGCGCGGGCAATATCGAGCCGCGCCCTGTGGATGCCCTGGCGGATCGCCAGGCCGAGCATCGGGGCCTCATGGGTGGGATCGGCGCCGAGGACCAGAATTGTGTCCGCCGACTCTGCCTCGGCGAGCGCGGCTGCACGCGCCGGGCCGTCGCGCAGAATCGCCAGCGCCAGCGCGACGCTGCCATGTTCGGCGGCGGACATCCCGACCGAGAAAGCGTCGTCGCCGACAAGTGTCTTGAGCGCGTAGTTAGCTTCGAGACTGGCCCGCGGAGAACCGATGCCCACGACCCGGCGGCATGACGATAGCACCTCCTGCGCCTGCCGAACGGCCTCCGGCCACGACAGCGACTGCCCCGCGCCGCGGCCCGCACTCGCATGGCGTATCCGCTCCCCATCGTTCACAAACTCATACCCGAACCGGCCGCGGTCACAGATGAAGTACCGGTTAATCTCCGGGTGAAACCGAGAGTAGATCCGGCGGAGCTTGCCGTAACGGGCCCCTGGGATGGTATTGCATCCCAGGCCGCAGTGCACGCATACCGACGGAGCCGTCTCCAGATCCCACTTCCGCGTGTAGTGCTTCTTCAGCGTCTTGTCGGTGAAGACTCCGGTGGGGCATACCTCCACGAGGTTGCCTGAGAACTCCGATTCGAGAACGCCATCCTCATAGCGCCCGAAGTAGACATGGTCTTTGGACGCGAAGGCGTCGAAGTCACGTCCGCCCGCATAGTCGCGGTAGAACCGCAGACACCGGTAGCATTGGATGCACCGGTTCATCTCGTGGTTGATGAACGGCCCCAGATCCTGATTGCGGTAGGTGCGCTTGCGGCCGCGATAGCGACGATAGACGTGCCCGGTCATGACCGTCATGTCCTGGAGATGGCACTCGCCGCCCTCGTCGCAGACTGGACAGTCGTGAGGGTGGTTGACCATGAGCCATTCGATGACGCGCTGGCGAAAGGCCGTCACCTCAGGATCCTTTACCGATAGGCGCAGCCCATCGCTCACAGGCGTCATGCACGCCATAGCGATTCGCCCATGTTGATCCGACTTGCCATAGTAGACTTTCACTGCACATTGCCGGCAGGCCCCCACCGACCCCATCGCCGGATGCCAGCAGAAGTAGGGGAGGTTGATGCCGAGATCGATCAGGACCGAGAGCAGGTCCTTGTCACCGGGCACATCGTAGGATTGTCCGTCAACGTGGATCGTGGGCATGATCAGCGCTGATCCTCGAACGGGCACCGGTGCAACCGGATATGATCGTCGTACTCGCTTCGGAACTTGGTGAGGCTGCTCTCGACCGAAACCACCGCTCCTAACGCGAGCGCGCAGAACGTGTTCCCATGGATGCTGCGGCTCAACTCCATGAGCAGCTCCGGGTCGCCCGCCTCCCCGCGCCCCTCTTCCTGGTCCCGGTAGAGCTTCTCGATCCATGGAAGCCCGTCACGGCACGGCGTGCACCAGCCGCAAGATTCGCGGGCGTAGAACTGCTGGAGGTTATGCGTCAGGCCCACAATGCAGGTGGTGTCATCTGCGATGATAGCCGTCCCCGTCCCAAAGTAGCAGTGGATCTCCCTCAGCGATTCGAACTCCAACGGCACGTCCATTTCCGAATCGTCCAGGTACATCGTGGATGCTCCGCCCGGCAGGGCGGCCTTGAACTGGTAGCCATCGAGCATCCCGCCCGCGTGATCGAGCAGCTCGCGAAGCGTCGTGCCCATCGGCAGTTCGTACGAGCCAGGCCGCTTTACTCGGCCGCTTATCCCGTAGATCTTCGGCCCCGCATCCTTCGCCTTCCCGATCTTCCGGAACCATTCAGGGCCGTTCAGGATGATGTGAGGCACGCAGCAGAAGGTCTCCACGTTATTCACGACCGTCGGCCTGCCCCACGCGCCCGATGTCACTTCATAGGGCGGCTTCGTGCGAGGAATCGCGCGCTTTCCCTCCATGGCGTTCAGGATTCCCATCGCTTCGCCGCACATGTAGCGCCCGGCGCTCAGGTGGATGTGAACCTCGTAGTTCCAGCCGGAGCCGAGGATGTCACGACCCAGATAGCCGGCGTCTCTCGCCTCGACCAGCGCATGCTCGACGATGCCGGCAGGGGGGGTCAGATACTCCCCGCGGATGAAGACATACGCCAGTTCGGATCGGCACGCGTAGCCGGCGATCAGGAGCCCCTCGAGGAATTGGTGAGGATCGTTCTCGACAAGATATCGGTCCTTGAATGTGCCCGGTTCCATCTCGTCGAGGTTCGCGATGACGATCCGGGGCCGCGCCGGCTCGTCCATGGGTGGTAGGCTCTGCCACTTCTGGCCGGTCGGGAAGCCGGCCCCGCCGCGACCCCGCAGGCCCGAGTTGGACACAATCCCGATCACCTCGTCGGGGGTATGTTCCTTCAGCGCCCGGCGCAGACCTTGGTAGCCGCCTGCCGCCTCATACTCGCGGAGGCTCGTCGTCGGCCGATCCTTCCTGAAGTTCCTCGTCAGCACCGGTTCCATTGTGCTATCCGCCGACCTCGAATCGACTGGCGATCAGCTCGTCAATGCGCTCCGGCGTGAGATCGCGGATGGTGGTGCCGTCCACCATCATCACAGGCGCGTGATCGCAGTCGCCGACGCAACAGATCGGGAGCAGGGTCACTAGGCCATCTCCTGTCGTGCCACCGGATTCGATCCCGAGCTTCTGTTCGAGATACTGCATGAGGTTTCGGCTGCCCAGTATCCAGCAGACCGCGCCATCACACACCTTGACCACATGCTTGCCGACGGGATGGCGATAGATCAGGTTATAGAAAGTCGCCACCGCGTCGAGTTCATCCGTGGACATCTCAAGCATGGCGGCGATGTCACGAATGGCCTCATCTGAGATCCAGCCGCGGCGGGCTTGCACAGCGCGCAGCGCCGAGATGCAGGCCGCCCGCTTGTCCCACGAGGCCGCGATCTCGTTCTCTATGTCATGTCTCTCCGCATCGGTCAGCACGTCTGCCTCGCAGCGCTCATCTGTCCACATCCGCCAGCACGAAATCGATGCTGCCCAGTATGGCGAGCAGGTCGGAGATCATGAAGCCGCGACACATAAGCGGAAGTGTCTGCAGGTGGGCAAAGGACGGCGCGCGGATACGCACCCGGTAGGGATGCGTTCCCCCGTCACTGATCACGTAGTAGCCGCTGTTACCCTTGGGCATTTCCGTGCCCGCATGCGCCTCGCCCGCAGGGATCGGATGACCCCAGCTTACCGCGAGGAAGTGGTGGATGAGAGTCTCAATAGCGAGCATCGTGCCTTCCTTGCGGGGCGGATGCGTCAAGGGATGATCGCTCTTGTAGTGGCCCTCGGGCATGTTGCTCGCTGCCTGAGCGATGATGCGCAGGCTCTGGCGCATTTCCTCCAGCCGCACCACGGTGCGCGCGTAGCAGTCCCCCGCGTCCGCAGTGGGGATCTCAAAATCGAACTGGTCGTACGACGAATATGGGCGTTTCTTCCGGAAGTCCCACTCAACTCCCGTCGCTCTCAGATTGGGCCCGGTCACCCCCCACTCGATCGCCTCATCCTTGGCGAAGGGACCGACGCCCACGGTGCGGCCGCGGAAGATCGCGTTCTGCACCAACATCTTTTCGTACTCGTCGATGCGCGGCCTGAAGTCGCGCACAAACTCGTCTACCAGCGGCTTCCAGCCGTTCGGCAGATTCTCGGCCACTCCGCCGATGCGAAACCATTCCGGGTGCATGCGGTAGCCGCAGATTGCTTCCACGATGTGGAATGCCTGTTCCCGATCCGTGAACGTATAGAAGACCGGCGACATGGAGCCGACGTCGGTGCCAAGCGTACCCAGGAAGACGAGGTGGCTGATGATCCGGAACAACTCGCACAGCATCACTCGGATGACCTGAGCACGGGGCGGGATCTCGATCCCGGCGAGCTTCTCCACGGCTAGCAAATAGGGGAGTTCGTTCTGCACGCCGGCGAGGTAATCGACGCGATCCGTATAGGGAATGAAGGTGTGATATGTCTGCCGTTCGGCCATCTTCTCGACCGCGCGATGATGGTAGCCGATGTCCGGGATCGCGTTGACGATCTCCTCGCCGTCGAGCTGGAGCACAATCCGCAGCAGTCCGTGCGTCCCGGGGTGGTGCGGCCCGACGTTGAGGAACATGTAATCAGAGTGATCGGTGCTGCGGGGCAAGCCGTAGTGCTCCGGGTGGAACTGCAGCTCGGCCTCTTCCTCTTCCACCCGCCAGTCAGGCAACTGGTACGGCTCCATCTCGGTGGCGCGTGCCGGGTGCTCTTTGCGAAGCGGATGCCCCTTCCACCACCGCGGCATCAGTATCCGTTCGAGGAAGGGGTGGCCGTCGAAGCGCACCCCAAACATGTCCCAAACTTCCCGTTCGTACCAGTTCGCCGCGGGCCAGATCTCCGTCACCGTCGGCACGCTCTCGCCGTCCGCGATGGCCACTTTGATGCGAACATCCTCGTTGCGATCGTACGACAGTAGGTGGTAGACGAGAGTGAAGTCACGTCCCTGATAGTCCGGAGGCGACTCCAGACGCGTCCTCTCGTCTATCGCCGTCACATCGTAGAGCGCGCGATATGGCTTCGAGATGCCCGATTGGAGGTGCTTCAGGATTTCACGCAGGCGCGGGCGCGGCACCCATGCCGTCGGAATCCCGTCCTGGACCGGCTGCGGCTGGATATCCGCGTCGCCGAACGCGCTCTGCAATTCCTGGATGGGGTCAGCAACTTCAACCATTGCCGGGCCTCGGGCGGGCCAACGCGATCCTCGCGAGACTCGTCACCGGCTACACCTGGTCCATCGGACGGATCTCGGTCATCTGCTGCCGTTGGGTCCGCTTCAGATCCCGCGGCGAAGGCAGCTCCGGACGGACAACGCCCTGTGGTCCGACCACCCAACTCAGCGGCCGCTTCTCGGCCCCGACGAGCTCTCGCAGCAGGAGCACTCCTTCCAGAAACGCCTCCGGGCGAGGCGGGCAGCCGGGGACATATACATCGACGGGCAGGAACAGATCCACCCCTTGCACGACGCTGTAGATATCGTACATGCCGCCCGAGTTGGCGCACGACCCCATCGAGATCACCCAGCGTGGCTCCATCATCTGGTCATAGAGGCGCTTGATCACCGGCGCAATCTTCACGAAGACCGTCCCCGCGATCACCATTATGTCGGCCTCGCGGGGTGTTTGACGAATGACTTCGGCGCCGAACCGCGCGATGTCGTGCTTGCTGGTGATACTGGCCATCATCTCCACGAAGCAACATGACGTACCGAAGCCGAAGGGCCACATGGAGTTCTTGCGGCCCCAGCTAACGAGGTCATTCAGCCGAGCAAAGACGAAACCGAGGCCGGAGGACGCGGACTCCGGTCGCGCCTGATGCGAGCGGCGCGGCATCACCTCGGTGTCTCCATGAGCTTGCTGTCCTCCTCGGCAGGGGCAGTCGTTCCATGACGAATAAGAGCCGCTCGCCGGCGGGCCGGGCTCCAGTCGAGGCCGCCGAGGCGCCAGATGTAAACGAGCCCCAGAAAAAGAACGACCACGAAGAGCACGATCTCCACGTAGCCCGGCCAGCCCAACTCCCGCATTGCCACCGCCCATGCGTACAAGAAGATGGCTTCGACATCGAACAGGATGAAGAAGATAGCGACCGTGTAGAAGTGGATTCCGTACCGCAGACGCGCCGTGCCGGTCGGGGTAATGCCCGACTCGTATGGGAGGTTCTTTCCAAGTGCGCGGTGGTGCTCGCCGAGCAGATGGGAGAGGATCAGCATGCCGGCGGTGAGAGCCACAACCAGGGCGCCATAGAGGAAGAAGGGCCAGATCGATTCCCGCCCGACCATCGGCCCTGCGATCCCACCAGAACCGGCAGCCACAACCGGCGTCCAACTCGACACGCGTCGACCTCCTTGCCCGTTGCGTCGATGCGCGCACCCGCCCGCGGCCGCGTAACGTCAATCACATGCACGCGGCGCAAGACAGATAGCGCTTGCCATCCATCGACATTTCAACACTTACCGGCGCGCAGCCTTTCTCCCTGTGCGAGTTAGAAGGCAAGTGCCGCGGTCGTGGACGATTCTGTGGACAAGACGGGGAGCTAGGAAGTGGACGACGGTGGGGCAGGGC
>Ga0187878_1004633_pt1 | contig 10585 bp, 20 predicted proteins | sample June2016WEW_17_1_FD_132979 | JGI IMG/M metagenome (GOLD analysis project Ga0187878, IMG submission 132979) | Peatland microbial communities from SPRUCE experiment site at the Marcell Experimental Forest, Minnesota, USA - June2016WEW_17_150 | ecosystem: Environmental > Terrestrial > Soil >...
ATAAGGAGGTAAGTATGGCCTAGCAGTTGACAAGGTTTCACGCGGTATTAAATTTTAGAAGGAGAACAAAGTGAGAAAATTCAAGATTGGTGGACAAAAGGGTTTCACTCTTATTGAGCTTCTGGTAGTCATCGCCATCCTGGGAGTCCTGGCGGCGGTTACTCTGCCTAACGTTATCGGTCTGATGACGGCCGGGAATGTCTCCGCAGCCAATGCCGAACTCGCCACGGTTCAAACAGCGGTCGATGGAGCTACGACCTCTGCCGGTCATGGCCCTACTTCTGTTCTTACCTTTAGCGGAACGACAGACGCCACAATAGGAACGTATACCGTGTCGTCTTACGTCCGTGGCGGTCTCAGCAGCATCAAGGGCGTGTATTCTATAGCCATTGATGGAACGGTTACCGCCACTGGCGCAGGTACCTGGAGCGGAGTTGCCGCATCCGGCGGCAAGTTTATCAAAGGATAAGCGGTACAATGAACTGGTTAGCGATAGGTAGCGTAATTGCACTTGCCTGCTCAATTGGCCTGACCCTTAACTTTGCCATCGTGATACTACTGGCAATGCTTCATGGCGGAAAGGTCACACTTGTCTTTAACAAGTTTCACGAAGGCTGGTTTGAAGTGGTATTGTGTTTCTTAACTTTCTTCCTGAGTTCGGCAGGGTTATTCTACCTATCACTAACCTACTACATACAACACGTCAAATAGTGGCTTATTCCTTTACAACCTGCGGAGAGGCAACTATCTCCGCAGACGTAAGTGAATAAACTTAAAGGAGGTGATTATGACAGATACGGAAATGACCGACCCGCGGCGAACGATACCGGCCGCCGTAGTAAACGGCCTGGTGCATAAGCTCTTCGAAGGCACCACGATGACCGGCTGCGGCCTTCAGGTCACTCCCGGCGATACGTGCGTGATGCTCATGCGGCCGGAGGACATAACCTGCCCGACTTGCGCCGACCTCAAGATAACCAAAGAAGAGGTAATGTTGCTCCTCAGGGAGCAGCCGAAGACCCTGGCCATCCTGCCACCCGAGCCGGGTACCTGCCAGGTCTGTGCCTGTGTGCACGAGCCGAACGAGCCGCACAACAAGAACAGCCTGTACTACCAGATGAAGTTTCATCTTGACTACGGCCGGTGGCCGACCTGGGAAGATGCGATAAAACATTGCACGGAAGACATGAAGGCAGAATGGCGTAAGCAACTCAAATTCTTCGGGGAGAAATTGGATTAAAATCGAGGAGGCAGTATGGCAGAAACCAAAGAATTGAAAATTGGAGACAGGGTTATCGGTGTGTGGCAAATCAACAATGACCTGAAGGTGAAGGGTACGCTTCAGGAAGTAAACCCGCCTTTCGTGAAGAACGATACCGATGGACTGCTCTATTGCTGCAAATCGGTTGAGCGCATCGACGGGAATACCTTCACCTTCGAAGCCGATATCCCCAATAACGAGGAGCTGGCCGACGATGTCGAAGAACAAATGGCGGACGAGGTCAAAAAGCGCTTTGGCCATCACCGGGAGATTAAGGATTACCACTACGCACTGGTAGTCACGGTAACAGTATAAGGAGGCATGATGGTACTACGAGTAGTGATTTCAACCGACAACGTGGAAAGCAAGGAACAAATCAAGGGCTTAATCGAGGCCATCCGGTCGTGGGAACTCAAGACGCCGCACGCCGAGGTGACCGCCATCCTCATCGAGACGGAGCCGGAGATACCGAAAGAAGAGCTCGACAGGCTGTTTGCGGGTATCTATCCAAATCCCGATGAGGTCTTCTTCAAGGCTACTACCGCTGAAGAAAAGCCTGGCGCCGTTCTCTTCGGCCGCCGCTCCATCATGGTCAACGGCAAAATCATGGGCTACTGCGAAGACATGGGCTTCACCTTCAGCGAGGCGACACCCGAGGAAATCAAGCAGCTCCAGGACGCCGGCTCGATAGTTCTGTCGAAGATGTATCAGGGGTAGAGGAGGTGATAATGGATAAAAGCGCGACTGGGACGACATCTTTAATGCTGGAAGCAAAGAAACTGACTCTGTTCCAGCAGCAGACCGCCCTACTTGATTTCGTGTGGAAAGTCGGGACTCATGGTGGGGCGAAGCTCGTCAGGGAAATTATAAGCACGGCAGCTTTGAGACCGAAGGGCGTTTACAGCACGCCGGACGGGCCTTATTCCCAGCCGTTTCTCCGCAATGAGGCGGCCATTCAGCTCATCAAAGACCAGCTCGGCAAGGTGGACTCCCTGGGTAAAGAAATCCAGTGTGATGCTAAAGACTTCGAGGCAATCCAGTACCTGCTCGAAAGGGCCGCCGAGTATTTGCCGAAGGAGCAATCAGATGTCAAACTACGATAAGTTAGTAGCGGATGCAAAAGCGCTGGAGCAGGGCTTAGTCAAACCGGCCGGGCAGAAACTCGCGGCAACCGTTCAGGAAAATCTCAAACAGATTGAGCTGGTGGAAAACAAAGATAAAGCCCGGCGCGAGAGCACCGACGAGGAAATCAACCGGCTCACCTACAAAGTATATCAACCACAGATTCGGGCGCTTGAAGCGGAGTGCCAGGAAAAGGTTGATAAAGTGAAGGGGCGCTGGCCGCCAGCAAGAAGGAAATCGAGGAGCTATACTCTCCGGCCAAGCGAGCCGAGCGTATCATGAATTTCCTGAGACTCTATGACCGCGACCTTAACATCAACGATGATGAGGTAAAGCCGTCCGGCCGGGGCTACGGACCAGCGAAGACAAAGGAAAATCTCGGCTTTCTCTTCGATGATGACTACCTGAAGATAAAGCTCTACATGGTGGAAAACGAGAAGCCGAAGAACAAGTACGACCTTATCGCGCTCGGCCGCTGCCGCTTCGATGAAGACCTCTTGAAGTTGCCACGAAACTCCTTCTACTCATTCGATATCCCGTGGGGCAATCTTCAAACCGTGGTTCGGGAATTCGCCTCGGTCGCCGACCTCAAGACCTGGCTTGGCACACACCGGGACAAGATACTGACCGATGAAATTCACGAGTACCTCGATGTCAAGGCTGATTATCTGGCCGCCCTAAAAGAATACACGATTGACGACTTTACCGAACTCCTGCGTAGCCGCTGCCCGAAGTGCGGCTATTTTACCTCGGTACTCGACACCTATCAGCCGGATAAATGCCCCAGGGACGAGACACCAATGGAGAAATTATGAGCGAGAACAAAATCGTAGAAGAAAGGGAAAAGCTGTTCCGGAACCTTTCCGGCAACCCGACCGCCCGGCATGTTGCTCAGCGGGCGCTCGAGCTCGAAGATGCGATGCAAGCAAAGTACAAGTCGGATAACGAGGCTGCCGCGAAGGAGAATAAGCCGCAGGCCCATCCGTACCCGTGGATGGGGCTGGAGTGGTTCGACCTCCAGGAGCGGGTACAGACGCTTAACCAGTTCGTCATCGACGGTCTGCTGGTCACCGGCGGCGCCCGGGACACCTTCAAGAGCAACAGTTCGCAGACCTACAAGCTGGCCAACCCGGAGCTGGTCAGAGAGTGCCTGGAGGCTATCAAGATGAGCGAGCAGGGCACCGAAGAAGGAGAGATACCGACCGACCTGTTCGATTTCATCATCGGGCACGACGATATCAAAGACCTGTTCTGGAGAGCACTCAGGGCGCCGCTGCCGGTGCATATCCTGCTGGTCGGGCCGCCGGCGACGGCGAAGACGATGTTTCTGAGTGAGGCCTCCCGGCTGCCGTTCTCCCGCTTCACCAACGGCTCGACAACGACCAAAGCCGGCCTCAGCGACTTTCTGCTCGAGTTCCGGCCGAAGTACCTCATCATCGACGAAATCGATAAGATGTCGATGGATGATATGTCGGTGCTGCTTTCACTCATGGAAAGTGGTACGGTCACCCGCCTGAAGAAGCGGATGCGCGAGAGCGAGCAGATGATGACCTGGGTGTTCGCCGGGGCGAACCGCGCCGAGCACATCTGGCCCGAGCTCCGGAGCCGTTTCTTTGAAAAATCCCTTGATGAATACTCCGAACAAGACTACATCACCATCGCGACCCAGGTACTCATCAGGCGGGAGAAGTGCGACCCGGCCGTGGCTGCCAGCATTGCCCACGAGTGCGCGATGCACACGCGGGACGTCAGGGAGGCCGTTCGGTTTGGTCGCCTGTGTAAAACACTGGAGGATGTTCCCGCAGTGGTCAAGATAAAGTGGCCAGAAAGGAGGTTGTTCTAAATGGCATACCAAAGTGCTTACTTCATAAAGGAACTCACCGATGACGAAATCAAGAAAATCAAGCTCGATACTCCCTTAGCCGAACCGAAGCGCTTCCAGGTTTACACCAAAGCATACACCATTGACTTCTGCGATACCCGCGAAGAAGCTGAAGCCATCAAGAAACAGCATGAGGCGGAAGACCAGGCAGACGACGTGATACAGCGCCGGCTCGAAGCTCTCATTTCCGAAGCCGCCGAGCAGTTCGAAATGACCGAGGAGGCTGTTAGAGGACTCATCAAGAGCGACCTGGAGATGATGGAATAGTATGGGAAAGCAAAAGAAAGTCGGGTACAGCGAATCAAAGACCTCCAGGAAGCCATTAAACAGGACGACATGATAGATGACCTCTTCTCCTATAAGTTTGTTAGCACTTTTGGGCCGATTTGGGGCCAAGCCTATCTGGACTTTATCAATGGGAAGTATATTCCCTTACCTGTCGATGTCGATATACGAAAAGAAGGAGATTCAGAAGACGATGTACAAGCTGATGACTCAAGATGAGCTGGCAGAGCGGCCGGAACTTGAAGAGAGGGATAAAAAGCTAATCGAAGCGACACTCGGCCAGTTGCTCAATACCGGCGAAAAGCCGGATTCCACCCATGCAAACGCCCTGCGTGGATATCTGTTCGACGACCTGAATGATTCGGTTATCGACGACGAACTCCGCAAGGAACTTGATGGCGATGCCGCGTCGTTCGATGATGGCTGGGAGGCCGCATTCGAGGTGACCAACCTTAAAGCGGTTGACAGCTTGAGAAACGCTCTAACTGAAGCGGTCAAGGAACTTCGCCTGCATACCACAGCCCAAGACCTGGGAATGAAGAGCCTGATTGAGCGGTGCGAGAAAGCGCTGGCCGAGGAATGAAGAATCGGGCTGGCAACTCCTATGACGGCAACGGTGTGCGGCTCCGGAGCGGCGAGACGGTTCTTGTCATCAAAGAGCTTCCGAAGTACGAGTACATTCCATCGCCGGGGAAACGTTTTATCTACAAAAGACGGAACTATCTGTCGGGAATTAACGTGCAGACTACACGGCCGGTTAAAATCCAGGTCATTCAGAACAAAAACCAGCTTACCGAATTCTCCGTTGCCCCGGCCGCTGACATCACCACAATCCGGCTCGCCGTGGCGCTGATGCCGGAGCTTAGTGAAAGCCCACTCTATGCCCGGGCGGTATTCGAAAAGCAGGGATTCTGCCACATCGGGGTCGAGATTTACAAGCTAATCGGGAAAAGAATGTCGAGAAAGAAGGTCGGCCACCGGGTCGTACTGCGCCGGCTCCAAAATAAGGAGGTTAATAATGCCTGAAATATATCCAGAAAAAGGGAGGCCTCACACACTCACGTTTACAAGGGATGAACCTGCGAAAATCAAATGTCGAGATTGTCGGTTTATCAGTGACCCCTATTTCGTGCGGTCCCGAGAGTACTCGAGCGTTCGCTGCACCCTGGGGTTGTGGGATAAAGCGGGCGTCGAACAATGGTATTCCTACGGCGAAAGCCAGCTCAACAGAGGCCCGGTCAGGAGACTTGGCGAGAAATGTATCAAGGGAGAAGCTAAACGATGCGCGGTCTGCAAGCAGCCGGCTGACGGCCTGGTGAATGGCGAGTGCGCCAGATGCCGGACCCGCGGCAAATTCACCGGCGAAGTCGAGCTGGAGGACCGCGGTCAGGATTTTACCCGCTGGAAGATTGAGGATGGGGTCGTGGTAGCCTCGGAGCCGTTTCAGGACTGGGTCTGGAAGGGCACGCTGGTACACAATGCCGTCATCGCCCCGGGCGACATCCTGCTCATCAGCCCGCCGAACAGCACGGCTCGGGTGACGCTGAATTACCCGGTGACCAAGGTCAAGCAGACAGCGGTAAACAAGGAGAAGGCATTACTCGTAACTTGCAGCCTACATTCCCCTTAAAGTGCGATTTCTGCGATGCCACACACCCGGGAGACACCTTTAAGGCGATAGCCGACAAGTGGCGGTTTGCCGTCTACATGACAACGGAAGGCATCGTCCAGATGGCCGGATGCCCGAATCACATAGCCGATGCCGAGGAGGAAATGCACGATTTCCTTCACGACAAGGGTAAAAGAACGCCCAAATTCCAGGCACTGCATCCATTATCGGCCGAAGGTAAGCAGCATGAAGCTAGATAAGCGGGTTGCCTATTTGCAGAAGGTTCTTTTGACGGCACAGCGGGCCCGGAGCATTTTACTCGAAATGAACGGCGAGGATGCAGCCGCCTTAACGGTGATGGAGGACCTTGAACCCTGGCTCTTCGGGAAAATGTGCATCATCCCGGCGCTGGCCAAGAAGATAGAAGCACCCGAGGACATCGACGTCCTCAATTTCTCGGCTATCGTCGGAACCAGTCCGATGCTTCAGGTGGCCGGCGTGCAATACGGCCTGGGCGAACTCGATATCCTCGACATCTTCAACGGAGAGAAATAGTGGAAAACATCGGGATAAAAACTGAGCTAAACTGGAACCTGCCTGAAGCGGAATTCAGACGGCAAATCATCGACATGATTGAGAAGTACCGGAGAGCCGGCAAGGTTATACCGCTGCCCTGGGAAACTGAAAAGGGACTGGCCTTCGCCAGCCAGCTCGCCGTGCTCCTGGCCAATCTGGACTGTGCCATGTGTAATTCGTTCTGCTGCCGGGAAGCCGTCGCTGGCGAAGCCTACATTGAACTGACGCCCTGGGAATGTGCCGACCTGGTGAAGAAGGGACACGGCCAATTTATAAAGAACGGCTGCCTCCCGATGCCCTGCCCGTTCCTCAAGACGGGAGGCTGCTCGATTTACGCCGACCGGCCGCTGGTCTGTGTCCTTTATCCATGGCAGACAGGCAGAGAAAACGGGAAGGGCGAATCTACCCTGGCGGTATCTTCATCCTGCCCGGAGGGCCGGCGGGTCGCCCTGAAAATATTTATGTGGGCATGGGTAGTACTTCACCGGATGCAGCAAATATTACCGAACTGGGACACCATAAGCAAGCGGGGAAATCTTAGATGAACGAGCGGCAGCGAAAACTGCTGGACCGAATGGTCGTCGAACTCCCCATGAAGTTCGGGGCCATCGTCATGGCGAAAGGCCTCTCGCCACTTGACGGACTATGCGTGACCTATTCCCGCGTCGTGGCCGAAGTCCTCACAGAATACGGCCTGAAATCCCAATGTCGCCCGGTCTTCGTTGCAAACGGCGACGATAAGGCACGGGAGGCCATGAAGCAGAACATGACGCCGGAGCAGGCAAAGACCCACGGCGCCAAAATAAACACCTGGGGAGAATTCTCTCAGGGCAAGCTTTATCAGCACGCGGTTGTCTTTATCCAAAGCTGGAATACGGTCATTGACCTATCCATGCACGACGGCCAAACTAAAACGGTGGGCGCCCGGCCGTACTGGTTCAGCGGCAATAGGCTCCCACCGTTCATGTTGTATTTTGAGTTCCGAAAGTACCGGCTGGAGAGCGGTTTCTATCAATGCTATCCAGCCGAGGTCTCGGCCATGAAGAAGATGGTTCGAGAAATCATGGACGACTATGTATCGGGCAAATAATGATTACTATTTACCTATCTCCATAGTTAAAGCCTCTCTAAAGACTTTCAGGGCATCAGCAAAAGCCCTCCGGGCCTGCTCCGCCCTGGCTCCACTACCAGCCGTCTGTAGCCTCGTTACAGACGACTTCATCAGCCCTACATAGTCAAGCGCCGACCGCAAGCGGGTAGCCAGCGTCTGAAGTGCCTCTAGCCTGGCGCCCGTCGCACCCTCCGAGGCAGTCACCACCTTATCAGCGATGCTGAAGGTATCGCGTTCGATTTCAGCCTCCAGCGCCGGCGTCGGCGTCTTACCGAGCTGGTCAACCTTCGCTGCTACCGCACTAATTTCCTTTTCAAAGCCTTGCATTTCCGCAGAAACCGGCTTCGGCGGCCGAGGTTTCGCCTCTCGCCGCGGCTTCTTCTTCAGTGCCCGCTTATTGAAATTCTGAAGCAGCCGGGCTTTCCCCCAACCAGCCGGGATAGCGACCCGGTCGATAAGCTTGCCCTGGGCATCGGCGATTTTGACCGGCTCTCCGTCTTCATCGACCGGTATCAGCGCCCGGTTCTTTTCGTCATATTTCAGCAGGGTACCGGGCGCGATGTTCTCCCACGCCTTCTTCGGCGTGATGATATCCCCATCCTCAAGGGTCGGCGTCGCCTTGCCCGGCTTTTCTTCAACCGGCTTCTCTGCGACCTTTTTCTTCGCCGGTACGGCAGCGGTAGGAGCGGGCAATTCAGGTATTTCGGGAACGACCTTCGGCTGAGTGCGAACGGTTGTCGGCTCCCCGAAGCCCATCTGCACCCGATAGCTCTTCTGAAGGTTTATCCAGTGGGGGTCAGCGGCGTCCAGGATGCGATAGTAATGCCGGGGAGACGGCGCCAGCGGGCGGGGCTCCGGCCGGTAGTTGGGGGCCGGCTGAAGGGCGTTTGGCATGGCGTCCCAGTACTCGACAGGCGAAGCGTGGTCGAAGACTACCAGGTTCAGCTTTCGGCACAGCCAGAGGTAATAAGTCATCGTCCATCGGTTGATTCCGATGCCAAAGCCAGTGAGATAATTCTTGTAGGCGGTGTAGATGTTTTGCACATAGTCGACGCCGCCGATTTCGACCAGGTGATTCCGAATGAACTCACCCGGTGAAAGGGTATTAGGACGGATGGGCATAAGACTTCGGCCTCCAGGAGCCGGATTTACCGTATCGCCTGGCCCGCCACTCCTGCCGGTTAGCGGGAATATCCAAATGCAGCGGTTCGATGCACCCAATATAAAGCGGCATTGTGGCGACCGTGGCGGCCGTATCATTAAAGTCTGGCCATGAGACGGTCGAAGCGCTGGAATTTGACGCATTAACGACGAAAGCGAGCATCTTAACTCCCCTTCTTCATGCTCCGAATCATGGCGACCAGGTCTTCTTTCGACATTTCCTCAAGGGAATCCCCATCGGCGCCGCTTTTATCGAACCGGCGAGGCAGCCGGCTCCGGAGGTCCGCAGTAACGATATGAGTATAGATTTGAGTCGTCTCGGGGTTGTCGTGCCGCATGAAATCCTGAATGTCGCGCTCGGAGGCGCCACCCTTGCGGAGCTGATAGCCGGCAGTATGCCGCAGGCTGTGAATATGAACGTCCGTAAGCCCGGCGCGCTTGCAAGCCGACTGGATTATCCGCTGGGCGGCGCGCGCCTGAAGGTGAGTACCGGGCTTTTTACCGGGGAAAATATAGGAGCCGTCGTTAAGCGGATTAAAGGCCCGAACCGCCTTGATGACGGCGTCTTCGACGGGTACGAAGTCCTCCCGGTCGCCTTTGCCGACGACGCGGATGAAGCCTTCTTCGTGAACATCGTTTGTCCTCAGCGAAATGGCCTCAGAACACCGGAGCCCGCCGCCGCAGTAGAGCATAATCAGAGCCATCTCAAGCTTTGCCCGTTGATGGGTATATTCAGGTAGCGCGGGATTCGTTAAAGCATCCATCGTCGTGCCGAGCAGCTTACCCCACTCATCGTCTTTGAGATACCGGGGCAGGTACCGGGTGGTTCGTAGCCCATGCATCTTGAGTTCCAGCCCCTTGAATCGGAAATAGGCTTTGAGCGCCCAGATATGCAGGTTAGTGGTGGTCGCTTTGACGCCGGTCTCCTCCTCACTCTTAATGAAATCCCGGGCAAGGTCAGACGTCAACTCGCGGCCGTCCAGGTACTCGAGCAGCTTCTTGGCGGTCGCAACATAGGTCTTTCGGGTCGATGTCTCTTTTTCCCGCTCCTCGTCCGTGCCGAACCGCAGGTAGTCATCGAACCGGCTTAATTCCGTGTCGTCTTCGGTCATCACCATCTAATTCCTGGCTCCCTTCAGGCCGACGCCCCACTGAGTACTGGTTACCGACCGCAACACGTTTGAAGCATCCCGATACATTACCTGTAACTTCGGGTTATCGCAAGAAAGGTTGCCCGCCTCATCAATGATAACCGCGCCCTTTTGCGCTTCTCCTGTCGGATTGGTCAGGAAAATAGTTTTTACTGGGTTCCACCCCGGCTCGACTGTCACGTTCCCCCCGGGTTCAACCGTATAGGGCAACTGTACTGGAGAATAGTGCGTCTTCCATGTTTTCCCGGGGTCGGGGTCAACGACGAGTGGGCCTAATCCAGCGCCAATGTGTTTTAGAATATCAAGTTTCGCCTTGTCTTGGCATAATCCCTGCGGGTCGGTTATTTCGATTGTCTCGATGCCGCTTACCTTGTGGCATAATCCCTGCGGGTCGGTTATTTCGATTGTCTCGATGCCGCTTACCTTG
>Ga0187878_1004635_pt1 | contig 10580 bp, 5 predicted proteins | sample June2016WEW_17_1_FD_132979 | JGI IMG/M metagenome (GOLD analysis project Ga0187878, IMG submission 132979) | Peatland microbial communities from SPRUCE experiment site at the Marcell Experimental Forest, Minnesota, USA - June2016WEW_17_150 | ecosystem: Environmental > Terrestrial > Soil >...
AGGCCGCGAGGATCGGAGGGCGTCGAATGTGTCGGCAATGATCAGAATCCGAGCTCCCAATGGAATCTCGTCCCCTTTTAGTCCATCCGGATAACCTGTCCCATCCCACCGCTCATGGTGGGCGCGCACGATTTCTGCCACGGGAAAGGGGAATTGGACCTGCTTCAGTATCTCTTCTCCCGCGATCGTGTGGGTCTTCATTTTTTCGAATTCGTAGCTGCTCAAACGGTCGGGCCGGTTGAGAATGTAATCGTCGATTGCCAGCTTCCCGATATCGTGCAACAGTGCGCCTGTTTCGATCGCCTGCAACTCATTGGCATCTTTGATTCCCAGGAGTCGGGCGAGACCCATCGCGTAGGCGCGGACTCTGCGGACATGACCATAGGTTTTCTTATCTTTGGCGTCGACGGCAAGCGCGAGCGATTCCACAGTCCGAAGATACAGCTCTTTCAGTTCCTTCAGCCGCCGGTTATGTTCCTCTACCTTCTCCCTGTAGGTGTTGTAAGTGAAATAGGTAACCAGGATGATCGGAATCATCGACCCCAGCAGTGACAGGTTAATGGAGCTGACATTTACCGATATCAGGGCTGCAAAAGTAGCTCCGGCTAGATACGAGATCGAAGCCCAGCGAAAATTTTTCAGCCATACTTTCGAAATGCTTCCGCGCGATTCGAGGGCAATGATGATGGCAACACTGCTGGAGTTGGCGATGTAGTGGACTAAACCCGTTACGCCCATCGTCCACATGATGGCAAGCAAGCCTGCATGATGGCTACCGAAAAGGGGCCCGCCCCTGAGTATGCCAAAGAGCACCCGTCCCGAGAGAAAGGCCGAGAGCGCCAGCGCTCCCACGTTGAAGATTGTGAATTCCAGCCGTTTGCTGATAGACCTTGCCCGGATGGATCCGACCAGGCCCTGCACCGCAGCTGTGACACAACCCGCTTGCGGACCGAAAAGAAGAAGGTTGGTGAAGAAGAAGGTGTCCTCGATCGAGATCCTGAAATCTATTCCCGGTATTTTGATGGCGAGGGCGCCGGTTACAACCGTGAGCGAGGCCAGAATGGTCCACTGATAGGTGATTCCTCCTCGGACAATCTCCAGGACGGAGATGACCAGCACCGCCAAACCGGATGCCGCGATGCTGTAAAGGAAAGGGAAATATGCGGGATGACGGTTCTTATTCATGGAAGCCCTACGCTCCAATCACTCATCGACAACTGCCCTTAGCCTATACAGTAGTTCCTGCGCAGAATCGCCAGCCGTCATTTCGTCGGCGCTTTTGGAGCGCGGGCGTCCGGTTTTCCAGCGCGCCAGCCGCTTGCATGTTGGCCGCGGGCTTGATTAGGTGAAAGCGTTGCCATATAATCGAAAGGCGTAATCGTATTTCGATTGCGAAATACGATAAGTGAGCTGTGGATAGCCGGCATGCGCAAGGGTGTTCTGGCGCACGCATGAGATTGCGCCGCCAGGGCAAACAAACCCGGCGCGTGGGAACGTTCGATGGAAGATCAAGACTTGTACTCGGGACTCATCCGCCTGCATATCCTGCACCATGCCGCGAAGGAGCCGATTTTCGGCCTTGGGATCATCGAGGAGCTGGGGCGGCATGGGTACAAGCTGAGCGCGGGTACGCTCTATCCGATACTTCACGGCCTCGAGCGCAAAGGGTACCTGTCCTTATCCGAGGTCCGAAACGGCCGGCACTTTCGCAAAGTCTACCGGGCAACCTCCAGAGGACGGGCCGCTCTTAGGCTGGCCAAAGGAAGAGTCCTGGAACTATTCGGGGAACTATTCGAAGAAGGTTGAGTTTTTACCATGTCAACATCCCGCAGATGTCAATTCGATCCCGGCCGAGGAAGATATCGTTTTCCAATCATTCTTGTTTTATCTCAATTCCTTCCGGCTGCTGTCGCGTTGAGTGCCCAGCAGGACCCGATCACGCTCCCGCAAGCGGTCGAGCAGGCGGCAGGCAAGTACCCTGCCATTGCCGAGTCTCTCGAAAGGGTTTCCGCGGCGGCGGCAGGAATTGATTTGGCGCGGACGGCCTATTTGCCGCGCGCGGATTTCCTCGGGCAAATCAACCGGGCTACCCGGAACAGTGTTTTCGGCCTGCTGATGCCGCAAGCAGTCCTCCCATCCATTTCGGGCCCGGTACTGGGCACGGACAGCATCACCAACGTGTGGGGAAGCGCGGCCGGCCTGCTGGTTTCGTGGGAGCCTTTCGACTTCGGCCTCCGGAAGGCAAATGTGGAGGCCGCCCAATCAAGCCGCGCGCGCGCAGAATCGGGAGTAAGCGTCACCAGGCTTCAGGTTAGTTCCGCGGCCGCGGATTCCTTCCTCACCTTGCTTGCGTCGCAACAGACCGTGATTGCCGCGCGAGCAGGTGTGAATCGGGCGCGAGTGCTCCATCAGGTGACGGACGGCCTGGCCCAGAGCGGGTTGCGGCCGGGGGCGGACGCCGCCCGCACCCGTGCGGAAGTCGCGATTGCAGAGACGCAGCTGATTCAGGCCGAGCAAGCGGTGGAGGTGGCGCGCGCCGCGCTCGCCGGTCTCCTGGGAATTCCCGCGGCGCAGGTCGTGGTGCAACCGGGACCGCTCCTGGGTGCGCCGGCCGCGGAGGTTCCATCCGCCGGGGCACTCTCGGATCACCCTCTGGCCCTGCAGCAGAACTCGACGGTTCGGGAGGCACAGGCACAGGAACGCGCGCTTCAACGCACGTATTTCCCGCGCTTCTTCCTGCAAGGAAGCACTTACGCCCGGGGTTCCGGCGCGCGGATGGACGGGACCACGGGCGGTGCATTGGCCGGTCTCGGGCCGAGCGCAGCCAACTGGGGCATCGGGTTGACGGTGACCTTCTCCGCGTTGGACCTGTTTTCGCTCCGCGCGCGCGAGCAGGCGCAGGTCCACCAGGAACAGGCTGCCGCCGCCCAGTATCAGCGGATTCTGCAAGACCTCGACGGCCAGCTCCAACAGGCGCAAGCCCGGCTGATGGGAGCCCGGCGGGTAGCGGAACATACGCCAATCGTCTTGGAAGCAGCCCGCGCCGCCGAGCAGCAGGCGACGGCGCGCTACCAATCGGGACTCGGCAACATTGTCGAGGCCGCCGATGCCGAGAGATTGGTGACGCAAGCGGAGATTGACGACTCGTTGGCAAAACTGAGCGTCTGGCGCGCGCTTCTTGGCGTGGCCGCCGCCCAGGGTGATCTTCAACCGTTTCTGCGATTGGCTGGAAGGTAAGGGCCTGTCAATGAATAACGTTTGCACTTTGCCGCGGCCCTCAGGCCCGCAGCCCATAGGGGCACGGCGGCGGGCGGGCATCTGCAGCGTTGCCGCTCCTCGACGATGTCATCACATCGCCTGCGTCGCGGCGCCTTGCATCTGCCCGCCCGGCGCTCGCGCCAAAGTGTAAACGTTATTCATCGACAGGCCCTAATCGAAGGAGTTCCTTATGTGGTTGGTACGCGTAGCCATGCGGCGGCCAATTACGATATTGGTTGCGATGATCGCAATCGCGCTGGCTTCCATCCTGGCCGTGCTCCGCATGAACGTGGACATTTTCCCTACCGTCGGCGTGCCGCAGGTCTTCGTGGCCCAGCCCTACGGCGGGATGGATCCCAGTCAGATGGAAGGGTTTCTCACGTACTACTACGAGTATCACTTCCTTTACATCACCGGTATCGAGCATGTCGAGTCGAGAAACATCCAGGGGGCATCGCTCATGAAACTGGTGTTCCATCCAGACACCGACATGAGCCGCGCGATGGCGGAGGTGGTCGGCTACGTCAACCGGGCCCGCTCCTTTATGCCTCCGGGCACGGTGCCGCCGTTCATCATGCGCTTTGATGCGGGGAGTGTGCCTGTGGGCCAGTTGGTGTTCTCCAGCCCGACGCTTTCTCCCGGCGAGATGCAGGACATTGCGCTGAACCGGGTGCGGCCGATCTTCGCCACGCTGCCGGGCGTCTCGGCGCCCCCGCCATTCGGAGGCAACCAGCGGAGCATCGTGATCAGCGTGGATCCGGAAAAGATGAGGTCGTACCGACTCTCGCCGGATGAGGTGGTGGGGGCGGTCAACCGTGCCACCACCGTGCTTCCCTCCGGGAACGTGCGCATCGGGGACTTGCTTCGGATCGTTTCTACCAACGCGGTGCTGGGCGGCAATCTTCAGGAATTGCTCGACGCGCCGATCCGGCTGGGCTCGGGGCCTACTGTGTATCTGCGTGACATCGGGCGGATCCAGGATTCGACCGACATCGTCGTGGGTTATGCCCATGTCAATGGCCGGCGTACGGTGTATATCCCAGTCACCAAGCGCGCCGACGCCTCGACGCTCGACGTGATCCGGCGGGTCAAGGCGGAGCTGCCTTCCATGCGTGCAGTGGCCGATGCAGTGGCCCCGGATGTGAGCATCGATTTTGTCTTTGACCAATCCCCGTATGTGGTGAATGCCATCAACGGGCTTACCCGGGAAGGATTGTTGGGCGCCCTGCTGACCGGGCTGATGGTGCTGTTGTTTTTGCGCGACTGGCGCAGTGCGGTGATCGTGATAACGACCATTCCGATTGCCCTGCTTGCCGCGGTGATCGGGCTCTGGGCCGCCGGCCAGACGATCAACGTCATGACGCTGGGCGGGCTGGCGCTGGCTGTCGGTGTGCTCGTCGATGAAGCAACGGTCACGGTGGAAAGCATCCATACTCACCTGGCATCGGGGCTGTCGCGTCCGCGGGCGGTGATCGAGGCATCGCGCAAGACGTCGGTGCCGCGCCTGTTGGCCATGGTGAGCATCCTGGCGGTTTTCGTGCCGTCCTTTTTCATGGCGGGCGCGGCCAGGCAGCTGTTCATCCCCTTGTCGCTGGCCGTCGGATTGGCCATGGTATCATCCTACCTGCTGTCCAGCACGCTCGTTCCGGTGCTCTCGACCTGGCTGATGCGCGCCGGCCACGGCTCCGGGGAGACTGGGCTTTTCCGCGCCGCCTATGGCGCCTATCTCAACTTTGTGCTGCGGTTTCGCTGGCCATTGACGGGCGCCTACCTTGGCGGCGCGGCACTGCTGATCTGGATTCTGTTCCCTCGCGTCGGAACCGAGATCTTTCCCACGAGCGACACCGGCCAATTGCAAATCCGTATGCGCGCCCCGGCCGGCACGGTGATCGAGCAGACCGAGCTGATCGCGCTGAAAACGCTCGACGTCATCAAGCAGGTGGTCGGGCCGGAAAATGTGGAGATCAGCACGGATTTTGTCGGCGTGCAGGCAGCCAGTTATCCGATCAATACCATCTATCTGTTTACCGCAGGCCCGCACGAGGCGGTTCTGCGCGTGGCGTTGAAACCGTCGGCCCCGATTGGGGGCGAGGAGCTGCGCGAACGCCTGCGCAAGGCATTCGGTGCGGCGCTTCCGGGAACGGCCTTCTCTTTTGAAGCACCCGACATCATCAGCCAGGTGATGAGCTTCGGCTCGCCCACGCCGATCCAGGTGGAAGTCCAGTCGCCGAGCATGCCGGCCGGCCGGGCGCATGCCGCCAAGGTTTTCGCGGAGCTCGCGAAGATTCCGGACCTGCGGGATCTTGCCTACGTCCAGGCACTCGATTACCCCACGCTGGATGTGACGATAGACCGGGATCGTGCCGGACAACTCGGATTGTCCATGGCGGATGTGGCGCGCCCGCTGGTGACCGCCACATCCTCGAGCCGCTTTGTGGCTCCCAACTACTGGCGCGATCCGAAGAGCGGCAATGCCTTCCAGATCCAGGTGCAAATTCCACCCTATCAAATGACTTCCGTGCAGGATGTGGAAAATCTCCCGGTCATGGCCGACGGCGCGGCGGACCGAGCCGGGCACCCGCTCGTCGGCGACTTGGCCAGGCTGCGATACGGAACCGCTTTTGGCGAGGTGGACCGTTACAACATGCAGCGGGTCGTGAGCATGACGGCGAACATTCATGGTCTGCCCTTGGGAAAAATTGGCGACAAATTGCGGGCGGCCATTGCGCGGGCAGGCGAACCTCCGGCGGGTGTGAAGGTGTTCGTGCGCGGGCAGATTCCGCCGCTGGAACAGACGCTGTCCGGCCTCAGCAACGGCCTGCTGCTGGCCGTGGCCGTGATCTTTCTGCTGCTGGCCGCGAATTTTCAATCCTTCCGGCTGGCCGTCGCGGCTGTGTCCGCGACTCCGGCAGTCGTTTGCGGTGTGCTGCTCATGTTGCTGGTCACGCACACGACGCTGAACGTGCAGTCGTTCATGGGCGCGATCATGGCTGTGGGCATCGCCGTGGCCAACGCGATTCTGTTGGTGACCTTTGCCGAAATGAGCCGGCGCGAAGGCAGGACCGTGCTGCAGGCGGCCGTGGAAGGAGGGCGCGGCAGGTTGCGCGCGATCCTGATGACCGCCATGGCCATGATCGCAGGCATGGTTCCCATGGCCATCGGCCTGGGCGAAGGAGGCCGGCAGGCGGCGCCCTTGGGGCGGGCGGTGATCGGCGGCTTGCTGGTGGCGACCTTCGCCACGCTCACGATACTGCCTTCCGTTTACGCCATCCTGCAAAGGCGGGCAAGCAAGTCTACACCATCTCTGGATCCTGAGGATCCGATGAGCCGATACTATGAGAACTCATAGAGCCGTAATCGTCACGCTGTTCATGTTATTGGCCGCCGCGGGCCGTTCGCAGCAGAGCGTGGAAGCCGTACGCGTCGTTTCGAAAACCGTCGATCGAACGCTTTCCCTCCCCGGAGAAGTCGCATCCTTCCTCGCGGTAAATCTGTATGCGCGGGTGAACGGCTTCGTGGATCAGGTGAATGTCGACCGGGGGAGCATCGTCAAGCAAGGCCAGTTGCTGGTCACGGCCGTGGCGCCCGAGTTGGCGGCCCAGGTGGCGGAGGCTGAGAGCCGGGTTTTGGCGATTGACGCCCAGCGCGCGGAAGCTGAGGCGAAATTTCAGGCAAGCCAGAGCACCTACGAACGGATGAAGGCGGCGGCTGCGACTCCGGGCGCGGTGGCCGCAAATGAGGTGTCCGTCGCGGAGAAGTCGATGGAGGGTGCGCGCTCGCTCGTGGAGGCTTTCGAAAATTCCAGCAAGGCGGCCCGGGCCTCGGTCCAGGCTCTGAGGGACCTCGAGGGCTACTTGAAGGTCACGGCGCCCTTTAGCGGCGTGATCACAGCCAGGTGGGTTCACCCCGGAACCCTGGTGGGGCCGGCGGCAGCTTCTGCTGCCACTCCCATGCTGCGGCTCGAGGACAACTCGCGCTTGCGTCTGGTAGTCGCAGTTCCGGAAGCCGACGCGGACGGGATCGTCATGGGCGCGCGCGTGCCTTTCACGGTGCCGGCCTGCCCGGACGAGATATTCTACGGCGTCGTGGAGCGCAGTTCCCACTCGATGGATTCCAAGACGCGCACGATGCCCGTTGAACTTGACGTGTCGAACGACAACCTGCGGCTCGCGCCCGGCATGTATGCGCAAGTGCAATGGCCCGTGCGTAGCGCCCGGGCGAGCCTGCTGGTGCCCCCGAGCAGCATCGTCACCACCAATGAGCGCCAGTTCGTTATCCGGGTAAACAAGGGCGTGGCAGAGTGGGTAACGGTGACCCGCGGTCCAACGGCCGGCGATCTCGTCGAAATTCATGGTGCGCTGCAACCCGGAGACCTGGTCGTCCGCCGTGGCACGGATGAATTGCGGGAAGGCACGCCGCTGAAATTTCACGAGGTGGCGCGCTGACCGGCGGCCACACCCAAAGTTGTTCCCAGCTATTTTGCGCCGTCCGCGCCGAGCTGTCAGCCTGGAAACCGGAGAAACCGGGGACGCCACCCTATTTCCAGCCGAGATAACCCATTATTCGGATATTGCACCACGGGAAATAGGGTGGCGTCCCCGGTCTCGGTTTCCCCCAGGCGTGATTTTGCTTTCAGCGTGCTCTGACAATTGGACCGTTGGATGGAACAGGTTGGAAAGTTGTTAGCTGTGGCGCTATTCGTAGCGCAGCGCCACCACCGGGTCCACCCTCGTTGCGCGTCGAGCCGGCAGATAACATGCAGCGAGCGCTACCAATGCAAGCACCAGGGGCGCCGTGACATAGGTCAAGGGATCGGTCGCCTGGACAGAAAAAAGCAAGCCGTTGATGACGCGCGTCATGGCCAGCGACAAAACCAGCGTGCCGATGAGGCCTGCGGCCAATCCGATGCCGGCCAGCTTCATCCCTTGGCCGACGACCATACCCAGAACGTCGCGTACCTGGGCGCCCAGCGCCAATCGGATTCCGAATTCATTGGTGCGCCGCGCAACCGAATAGGACATGACGCCGTAAAGCCCGACCGCAGCCAGCAACAGGGCAACCAGCGCGAAGATGCCCAGCAAAATCATGACAAAACGCCTCTGCACCATCGAATCGGCAACCAGCCGTTCCATGGTCGTGACCTTGAAGACAGGCAGTTCGCGATCCAGCGCACGAATAACGTCGCGCACGGATGAAGTCAGGCTCGCCGGGTCAACCTCGGTACGCACGGCCAGGAAAACATTGTTAACCGGGATTTGGCGAAGCGGGATGTAGTACTGCACGGGTGATTCCCCCTCTAACCCTTTATGTTTGACATGACCGACGACACCGACAACCTCGCGCCAGATGACATTCCCCTGCGTGTCGCTCTGGAAGCTGATCCGCTTGCCGACCGGATCCCCGGTTGCCCAGAATTTGCGCGCCATGGTCTCGTCAAGAATCGCCACCTGCTTGGCATCGCCTACGTCGTGCTCGTCGAAGTAACGGCCTCTAAGCAGCGGCACCTTCATCGTCTGGAAATAGGTCGCGCCCACAAACCAGCGGTTGCCCCAAGGGCTCATCTCACCCGGCGCCACGGTGCGCCCTTCGATCGAAAAACTGCCGCTCGAGTTGTTCCCGCTCATGGGGACGGTAGTGGAAATGTCCGCCGCCTGGACTCCCGGCAGCGCCCGTATGTTTGATAGCGCCTGCTGGTAAAAACCGTCTACTTGCTGCGGGTCACGGTACTTGCTGGCGGGCAGTGAGACTTGCATCACCAGCAGGTGATCGGGGCGGAAACCGGGATTGACCCTCTGCAGTTCTTGGAAGCTTTTGATCAGCAGACCCGCGCCGATCGACAGGATCAGCGTCAGAGCTACCTCGGTCACTACCAACAGGCCGCGCATGCCGCGGCGACTCGATCCGCTACGGCCGCCCTCTTTCAACGTGTCATGCAGATCGCCCCCGGCGGTTTGGAGGGCGGGGACAAGGCCAAAAATGATGCCGGTCAACAGTGAAATGCCAAGGGTGAATAGCAGCACGCGCGTGTCCAGGCCGATTTCGTAGGCGCGTGGAAGCTTGTCCGGATTCAGCGAGATTAGTGTCCGCATCCCCCAGTCGGCCAGGAGAACGCCGGCCGCGCCGCCGACAAATGCCAGCAGCACGCTCTCTGTCAGCAACTGGCGAATGACACGCATCCGGCGGGCGCCAAGCGCCGAGCGAATGGCGATTTCTTTTCGCCGCAGCGCCGCGCGCGCCAGCAGCAGGTTGGCTACATTTGCGCAGGCGATCAGCAGCACGAGGCCGACAGCACCGAGCAGCACGAGGAGCGCCGGCCGTATGTCGCCGACGACCAGTTCACGCATCGAGCGCAGCAACAGACCCCAGCTGCGTGGATCGTCCGCATCCTGGCCGCCGAAGTACTGTCGCCGCACGTTGCCGGCGACGATATCCATTTCAGCCTGCGCCTGCTCCATGGTGACAACTGGCTTGAGCCTTGCGATGACCGTCAGATACTCATTGCGCCACCGCGCCGGGTCCAATTGCGCCGGCGTAAGACTGAGTGGCGAATACAACTCGATCGGCATGCCGAACTCGCGACCGAACTGAAAATCAGGTTTGGCAATGCCGATCACGCTGTAGCTCTCGCCGTTGAGCAAAAGAGTCTTGCCCACCAGGCTGGGGTCGGCGCCGAAGCGTCTGCGCCAGAGCCCGTCGCTGAGAACGACAACATGATTGTGCCCCGGCATCTCCTCGGCAGCGTTGAAAGAACGGCCTCGAGCCATCTCGGCGCCGAGCGTGGAAAAGAAGCTTGCAGTGACGGTAATTCCCTGCAGCCGCTCCGGGTCCCCGTCGCCAGTCAGGTTTGCCGCCCAGCCGGCGAAAGCAAAAAGGTCCTCGAAGGACTTGTTGGTCCGACGATAATATTGATAGCCGACGGCTGAAACCGTAGCCTTCAGATCGAGCTTCGGGTAGTTGTGGTTCAGCATCATCAGGCGATCGGACTCCCGGTAGCTCAATGGCCGCAGCAAGACGGCGTTCACCACGCTGAAAATGGCGGAATTCGCACTGATACCCAGGGCCAGCGTGATCACCGCGACCAGCGTGAATCCAGGTTGTTTAACGAGCATATGCGCGCCGTATCGCAAATCTTGCAGCACAGTTTCCATCCTCATCCCCACTTGGCCGTTGCCGGTCCGTCGATTGGAGGAATCAAGGGTTAACCCGCATTTCTCACCAGGTTTCTACTGCGGCGTCGGATCCGGGCATGTCTACTGCGTTGCGCTCCGTCGGGCTCCTCGACGTACTGTCGAGTACGCCTGCGGGGCCCTCGGTCGCGCGCC
>Ga0187878_1004637_pt1 | contig 10574 bp, 4 predicted proteins | sample June2016WEW_17_1_FD_132979 | JGI IMG/M metagenome (GOLD analysis project Ga0187878, IMG submission 132979) | Peatland microbial communities from SPRUCE experiment site at the Marcell Experimental Forest, Minnesota, USA - June2016WEW_17_150 | ecosystem: Environmental > Terrestrial > Soil >...
CTTCATCATGCAGGCCAGCGATGAGGTGCCCAGGTACGGCGGCGCGCTGGACGTCGGATGGTGGCCGCTGGACCCCGCGTGCATCCCGACCTACCTCGACTTCGTGAGCCGGACAGTGGGCCGACGCGTGGACTCCATCGGCCTCCAGCCGGCCTCGCCGGCCCAGCTGCCGCGGGCCTATCGCGAGAAGGTGCAGCCCCGCGCGGAGGCGGCGCTCAAGAGCGGCCGGCCATTCCTCGCCAATCACGACTTCTGGAAGGTCATCACCGGCTACGACCGCGGTGACCCTCCTCTGTTGGGCTTCTGTCCCTGCACGACTGGAACCGAGCCAGAGCGCCTACCGGGGTACGCATGGTCCTTCGCTTTCCTGGGCGAGTCGATGCCGCGGATGGACCGTGGCACGGCCGACCTGGAGGCGCTGAAGCATGCCCTCCTACTGGCGCGCGATAAAGTGCCGATGCCGGGGGGCTTTGTCACCGGACAGAAGGCATTCGCGCTGTGGGCTCGCACGCTGCGCGATGGTGAGCATTTGGGTGAGGCGCGCTGGCATGCGAACTCGGTAGGCCATCTTGCGATCAACCGCGCCAGCGCGGTCGCCTACCTGCGCGCAATGGCAGCCCGTCAGCGGGAAGCAGCCTCCCATCTGGAGGCAGCCGCGGATCTCTACCAGCAGGTGTTGGACAAGCTGAAGATGGCGAACACTAGCACTGCCGCTCTCATGTCTAGGCCGGGGCGTGAGGACCTGGCCGCGCTCGTGGAGGAAATCGCGCGGATCGAGGTGCGCGCCGTCGGTGAGATCGAAAAGGCAGTGGCGGAGATGGGGCCGCGTTGACCGCGCACGACGCGCTCGAATAGGCCGTTGCACGATAGGAGGACGCCGTGCCGCCCCGTCGCAATCCAGACGCACTGACTCGGGAACTCAGGGAGTACGCCCACTCCCGAGGCGTGGACCTCGTAGGCTGCACCTCCCCCGCGCCCTTCGTCGTCGGTGACGCGGCGGAGGAAGTGTCTCCGGAGAAGATGATGCCCGGGGTCCGCTCTATCGTCGTCGCCGCCTGCCACACCTACGGAGCCGACAGCTACCGGCCCTCGCGGTCTGGCGTTCCCCGTGGCCGCCTCGGACCGTGGACACGCGTATCTGTACCGGCCTATGGTCACATCGCACACGTCATCAGCGAGTTCCTCACAGGTCGTGGCTACCGCGCGGCAGCGGGCCACGATCTCCCGCTGAAAGCCACGGCCGTCCGCGCCGGCATCGCCTGCTACGGCAAGAACAGCATCGTCCACGCTGACGGCGCCGGCTCCTACCTGGAACTCATGGCCGTGCTCACCGACGCGGACCTCACTTGTACCGATCGCCCCGTCCATACGTCCGACTGTCCTGACGGCTGTCAGGCGTGTATGGATGCCTGCCCCACCGGCGCGCTCGCGGAGCCCTTCCGGCTCACCCACGAGCAGTGCGTCAGCCATTACCTGTGGGGAGCGCCCATCCCGCGCGAACACCGGGAGAAGGTGGGCGATCTCATCTTCCGGTGCGGTGTGTGCCAGCAGGCCTGCCCGCGCAACCAGGGATTGCGTCCGCGTGCTCAGTTCCCGTTCTCGCTGCAGTCGGGAGATGACTCGCCCACACTGATCCCGCTCCTGCTCGGAGACGAGGCCTACTACCAGCAGGCCATCCCGGAATTCGTGCGACAGGCGGGACCGGATACCATCCGCCGCAATGCGGCGATCGCCGCCGGCAATGTCGGCGACCCGGCCGCGGTGCCGGCGCTGACGGAGTGCTTCGGCGTGCCGCACGCGCTGACTCGCGTGGCCGCCGCCTGGGCGCTCGGCCGACTCGGCGGCGCGGAAGCCACACGCACCCTCGGCGCGCTGCTTCGACGTGAAGAGAACGGGGAGGTACGCGAAGAGGCCGAACGCGCCCTGGGGCAGTGAGCCACACCGGGCATCGTATCTCCGGACGGCCGGCCCTACGCCGCCGCCATCTCCAGCAAGCATCGCGGCTGCAGAATCGCGATGCCGCCGAAGGCGTGTGTGTCAGTAACAATGGTAGCGCCCTGGGCGCGGGCTCCGGGCCGATACTCCGACTTCTCGCGCCACAAACCTCAGTCTGGGTCGGCTGCGGGCAGTCGGCAGTCCGATCTATCATGCCGGCGCGTTCAGGAGACAGCATCTTCTCTTCGGGCCTCCCCCGGCAGCAGAGACAAGACCGACATCGGCTCCCGGGTCAGTGCGTCTACGCCTGCATGATGGACTCTGCTCTATCGCGTAGCGTGCGGATCCAGTTCACCAACTCCTCATCGCTCATGTTGTATGCGTAGTCCACCACGTCGGCGGTGATCCCGCGTGTCCCTGTCAACCGCCCGTGGAGCTGGCCTGAGGGCATTGGGGAGTTGTCTGCCCCTCCTTGCTCCTGTATCATCTGAAGCCAGAGCACGGCGCCTGCAGGCGCCGCGTTCGCGTTGAGGAGTGGAACCGGCATGGAGGTGTTCCCTGCAGATGCGGTGCTTCCAGTCATTGCTGGGAGTAGCGCCGTAGACGGGCCAGGCGGTGGCGCCGGTGATGAACGGCATCAGGCCTTTGTAGGGGAACTGCACGACGAGGATCACCATCCCGTAGACAACCAGCAACTCGACCCGCGTCAGTTCCCACTTCGGACGGACCCGAATGAGCAGGGAGTTGAGGGCCACGAGCGCGAAGAGGGCGACCACTGCGGTGACGGGCAGGGCACTGCCGCCGGGGTCCCAGGTCTCACTCACCGCGCCCAGATAGGGACAGAGGAAGGAAAGGAGGGTCACGGTGACCCCACCGATGAGGAGGGCGCGCATCGGTATGGGGTGCACGTGGCGTTCACGTTCAGCCGGGGCACCGACCAGGGCGTTGCTGTGGGTAGGAGTGTCCATGCCCTCCCTGCCAGAGGGACGTTCCATCGTGGTCCGGGCGTGGGTATCGTCGGACTCTTCAATCCGATCCAGACCCATGGGCCATCATCCGCCCCTACATCGGATCCTCCCATGGCGCGTAGTTCCAGTTCATGAACAGGTTCATTGCGGCGCGGTCCATCGCGTCGGTCTCGGGCAGCAGCATCAGCGCGTCGAGTTGTGCGCCCGCCCTGGCGCCCAGCGTCAGCCGATGATCACCGGCCTTTAGGTCCACCGTCGGGATGCGGTACCACGACCAGTGCCGATAGTCCTCGCCGAAGAAGGCGAACATCTTGGTGTAGGCCGTGTTTGGGTCCGACCAGTCGTCGGTGAAGCCGATCATCGCTTCTGGCCGGACGTCGCGCGGCTTAGCCTCGTCGAGCGCATATGTCAGTCCTGCACCGTCGCGCCCGTCCCAGCGCGCCCTGATCCAGAGCGCGTAGCGGCCCTCAGCCGACGCGAAGTTGTAGGTGAGCTGCCCGTCGCCCGCGAAGGCTGCCACACGGCCGCCGCTCGCCTCTGGGAGGGCGGTGGCCCCAACCGCGCCTGATGTGGCGTCGGCCTCTTCGGCTTCCCGCACCAGGGGGGCGCTTGCGACCAGCACCTGCGCCGGCGCCCTCCGCTCGCGTCCGCCGTCGCGCACGACGACCTCGAAGCCCCGCACCTCCCCCTCGGCCGCCCCCTCTGGCCGCAGGCCGAAGCTCGCCGCCGCCTGCTTGTCGCCGGTAGCCTTCACCTCCTGCCGGCGCGGGCCGTCGAGCCACCCAGGGGGCAATCCCTCAACCGAGACACTGCCCTCGGGCACGCGCCCTAGCAGCGCCACCTGCAGCGGCGCGGTCTTGCCAGGGGCCGCCACTACGAGGTTGCAGAGAGTCTCGCCGGAGTTCAGATAGTAGCTGATCGTGTTCAGGCCCACGCCCAGGTCGCTGCGCCTCCGCTCTACCCAGGTGCAGGTCGTCTTGATCGGCACCGTGGGCGTGCCGTAGAAGCGCACGCGGTTGACGCCCAGCGAGAGCTTCCCTGGCAGAGCCAGCGGCGAGGCGACGAAGGTGCTGCGGACGCGCAGGCCGGTTACAACAGCATCCCTCCCCCCGGCAAGCCCAACCTTCAGCCAATAGGCGTAGCGAGAACTGACCTGACTGCGCGGGTTGACCGTAAAGCTGCCGCTCATGTCAGGGCTGCGCCAGACCTCAGTCCAGGTCCTGCCCTGGTCGAACGACAGCGCCAGCGTGACAGCGCCCGGCTCAGCGCTGGCGTATTGCCCGGTGATCGTCACGTCAGAGAAGAGATATGGGCACTGCGCGCGATAGATGAGGCTCGCAGGCTTATCGGAGCGGCTCGCGCGAAGGGTAGTCTCGGCAGCCGCCGCCTGCACGGTCACGTTCTCCAGAGTGGCGGCATCTGAGCCCGCCACCGGCTCGAAGATAATGGCGCCGTTGCCGAAGTACGGCGGGATCTTGGCGAGCGGCAGCGGCGCGCGCTGGCCCGTCAGTTCGATCCAGCGCCCCTCGTTGTGCCAGGTGATCGCCGCGCGCTCACCTGGCCGCAGGTGGAAGTCCATGTTGTGCGGGCGCACCACCTCGCCGATCGGCGGCTCGGAGGCTGGCCCGGGGAGCCAGGCGTCGGGGTTGCCGTCCTGCCGGTACTTGAGGTAGGGATCATCCTCAATCGTGCGGCGGGCGATCACCGTCTCGTTGTCTCGGTCGAGCCAGTAGAGTCGCGAGGAGAGGTCGAAGATCCGCCACTGGCCATCGTAGAAGCCCTGCTCGATCTGGTGGTGCGTGGAGGGGGAATCGGCGGATGAGATGCCCACCGTCAGGAAGGTCTTGCGCAGCATGGTGTTCAGCGGCCCGCACTGGTCGAACGGGTAGATGTTCAACGCCTTGATGAGCGTGTAGTCAATCCGGTCGCGGTGCCGCCCATCCGGCAGCGTTTCGCAGTAATCTGCATCGTAGTAGTTCGTCGTGTCCAGCGTGTAGCTAAAGGCCTGGAACGCCCGTTCTTGGTCGGTGCGGCCCTTCTTCCCGAGGGTGGCCTTGAGCGTATCAACGCTGAAGGGCAGCACATTATCGTTGGCCCACCAGTGTGGGATGAGTGAGGTGCTGGCCGCGCCCGGATCGGCGAACTGGTAGGTGACGGAGCGCATGAGCGGTTGATAGTCGCCGCCGACATCAAGGCCAAAGCCTCCATCGTGGCCGCCAACGGTATGCTCGACCGTCCGCGTGCGGTACTCCACGAAGCGCGGGTCGGGGAGCGCCTCGAAGGGCCGAGTCACCTTCATCCGGTTCTTGGCCCGGTTCCGCTCGAACTGCTCGGCCGTGCCATGGGGCTTGACGAGGACCGCAAGGCTGACGACCCGCCCGTCTCGCAGCACCTCCAGCCGCGCCGTCTCCTCCTGCGGGTCCAACTCGCAGCCGAGGTATCCAGCGATGAACTCGTCGTCGGAATCGTGTGTGCCGTTGCGCTCATTGTCGAAGTGGAACAGCGCACGAGTGTGCTCATCGGTGGTGAACTCGTGCCGTGAGGGGACGAAGCCGCCCTGGTAGCGGGGCGTGTCGGAGATGCGGAGCTCGTCTATCGCGGCCTCAGCCGAGCGCTGGTCACCCCACTCGCTATCGCCGCCGATGAAGGCCTGCATCGGGATGCTGCGGCTATCGCCGGCGGTGGCACCGATGCCCTTCGTGCCGTCCTTACCGGTGAGGCTGCTGGGCCAGGGCTGTCCGCCCGGCCCCTCCTGCCCGATGCCCCGCCCGTCCACGAAGAGTTGGAGCTGTGCCCGGGCAAAGTCCCAGGTCGCGGCGAGATGGCTCCACTGCCCTGCTCGCAGCGGCGCGATCCCGCGCACGGTGTGCAGCCCGCCATCGGCATCGGCGATGGTGAACTCGAGGGCGTTACCGCTCTCGCCGTCGAGCTTGCGCAGCTGGGACTGCAGCCGGTGCATGTAGGCGATGCCATAGAAGAGCACGTGCTCCTGGCCATCTGCAGCCTCCCATGAGGGCTTGAGCCAAAGCTCCAGCGTCCCTGCCTGGAGGCCCCAGTGCACCGCCTTCGGGTCGCCGAAGACGCCGCCGTTGAAGAAAGCGTCGCTCTCGCCGTTGAAGGCAAGCCGCCGCTTGCCCGTGAACAGGAACGCGCGGTTCACGGGCGCCCCCTCCACGGCCCCCTCTACAAAGCCCGCGTGCGTCAGCCCGGGCCAGGGCCAGCGCTCGGCCGGGCGCATCACCACGCGGTCGAGCCAGACGGTGAGGAATGACTCCGGCCCGGTGAGGGCCTGGCCGGTATCCTCGTCTTCTACCGAACAGTGGAAGAGGAGGCGCACCTTCACGGTCGCGGCGTGGGGGTCGAAGCGCCCGCGCTCCCGAAACTGCACGAGTTGGCCCTCAGCAAGCTCGATGGAGAGCAGCCGGGGGTAGATCGCGTACTCGGGGATCCTGGAGCCGTCCGCGCGATACTGCTCCAACTGGATGGCGACCGGCGCCCCATATTTCGCCCGCTCGGCCATCAGGTCGCACTCAAACACCATCTCCTGCCCTGCATAGTGGCTCACATCCACCACTTGCGAAAGCTCCACCTGCCGCTCGGCATCGGCCGGTGTATCGGCATCCACCGTTACCTTGAGCGACCGCTGGCCGACCGTGTGAGCATACTTCCCGAGGCGCACCAGCGGCTTCGAGTTCACTACCCACCCGGTCGGCAGGCCGTCAGTCACTTCGTCAAAGCCTGGGTTGGCGACGAGGTTATCCGGCGGGAGATCGGCGGCGCCTGGGGCGGACCGTTTCGCCCGCCCTCCTCCCTTCGTATCGAAGTAGATGTCGTACGCATCCGAACTATCTGCCGGCGGCGGAGCCATCCATGCCACGTATGATCGCTGGCTTCGGGTGGCGGGTTCATATTCGCTGCCCAGCGCGCAGGGCAGCGCGCGCCCCCTCCCTGCCGGCAGCCGCTGCACGACGCGCAGGGAGGCGGGATCAAACTCCCCAGGTTCGCCGGCCTTCGCCAGCAGAAGCGGGAAGTCCACCGCGACCTCTACTACCCGCGCCTGGCCCTCACTCCCGTCTTGCGGGGGCCGGTACGGCGCCGGCCGGTACACGGTCGTACGGTACCGCCAGGCCGAGTCCCACCAGTTCGCAACGGCTGCAGCCGCATCAGCTGCCTGCGGCGGCCCGAACGATGATGCCATGGCGACGAGTAGGGCCACGAAAGTCAGCTTGAGGGCCATCTCCAGACCTCCGTGAGCACGCGCGCCCGCGAGTGGAGAGCGCAGAGCGCGAGGATCGAGCGCTCCCCGCACCGCATTCCCGCTGCATGCGCTCAGTCCTCCCAAGACGAGACTTCTCGCTGCTTCCTCTCATTCCGGGTGGATCGAGTAACGGGGTACAGGTCCATTCACCACTCCCTCTTACGGCTGCGGATGCTTGATCTTCAGGTACTCCGCCAACTCGGGGCGGTCCAGGTCGGACTGCCAGCTCAGCAGCGGCGGGGTGTACGGGCCGGCGCCGTGGGCATCTATGGCGCGGACCTCGGCCTCCAGCGGCGAGCTGAGCTTGGGATCGCCGTCCATCACCGTCATCATGTACGGCTCGTCCGTGATGTGAAAGAGCGCCACGGGGACCTCGATCCGCAGTACCGCGCCGGGGCCGCTGTAGTACCGGGGGTTGTGCGGAACGGTCTGCACCTCTACCGGCGCGGTGCGCATCCACTCCGCGAGGAACTCCCGGTATGGTTTCGGATTGTCGGCGTAGCGCGCGGCGAAGGCGACCGGCTTGCGCATGTTGGAGTAAGCCCCCATCGTGCGCTGCGCCATCCAGACATCGGCGCACTTGATGAGGGCCTGCTTGAGGCCCTCATCGTGCGTCAGCTCGTAGTAGTCCAGCAGGGCATGGCCGCCGCCGAAGGCCCAGAAGAACATGTTGTCGTCGTTGACATCAGTGGCGTCATACTCGGTGCGCGTCGCCGCCGGGAACGCCACCGTCGGCTGGATCACGATCCCCTCCGGCACGACGAAGCAGCGGATGTAGCGGTGCAGGAAGTCGGCCACCTCATCGCTTCCGGTCATCTCCCAGTACGTCAGGAGGCCCTGCAGCCGACCGCTGTGGTCGGCATGGTAGTGGAGGGTGCGCTGTGTGTAGATGCGATCATACAGCAGCTTGGCGAAATCGCGGTAGCGCATGTCGCCGCTCAGATAGTGGATATAGCGGAACTCCGAGTGCGTTGTCTGGCGCTCCTCATGGTCGCCGTCGCTCCAATGCTGCACGCCGTGGCGAGTGCCTGTGCCAAGCCACAGCCCGTCATGGCGCATGTCCACATCCCGCTCGTGCCGCGCCATCGCCTCCGCGAAGAAGTACATGTCGCGATCGCCGGTGCGCAGGTACTGATTCTGCATGAACATCCCCGGCAGGCCCTCGGTGTTGCCCCAGCCCCAGCGGCCATTATCGTAGGCCCACTCCTGCACCGGCCAGTAGTCGTGCGTCATTCCACTGCGCTGCCCCCGGGGTCGCCCGCCCTGTGACTGCGGATTCTTCACCATCTCAATCAGTCTCTCCGCGGGGAGGATGTCGCCGTAACCGCTTTGGAACAGGTGCCGCACGTCGCCGTAGTCCCACATCCCGTACCATTGCGCACGAAGTCCACGAAGCTGCGACCGCCCTCGGGGAGCAGTTCCTTGCCGCCGAACTTCACGCTGCGCAGCCAGTTGCGCTCCGCCGCAACCTCGATCTGCAGTGGGCCGGTGCTAATCGCGACCGCGCCTCCGCTCTTGGAAGCGGTGAGCGGCACCGAGGGCTGGCCGAGGCGCGCTGATCCGCCGTAGTCGAGCACATACTGCAGCGCCGGACCGTCGCGGCGAGTAAGCTGGAAGCTGAGCTTGTCGCCCTTGCCGATGGCCCTCTGGGCCTCGCCGCCATCGGCGGGGAAGGTTAGCAGCAGCCACTTGATCGAGTGGTCCGGCCACCACGCCATAACCTTCGTCTGCAGCGGCAGGTCCGTGCCCTCCCGGCGCAGCCTGACGTTGCCGGCGTCCTTCAGCGCACCCTTGGGCAGCGGCACCCCGCCGGAAACGAGCGGCATCTGGGCCGGCTGCGCCGGCGCATCGAGCAGGTCTATCCCCTCGCCGGGCACCTCCTGGCGCGCGGGCAGATCGCTGGGGAGAAAGGCCACGTGCCAGTGCGTGGCGAGGGCGCGGTCGGGGCGCACCTGGGTGAACTCCCCGGTGAAGGGGAGCCAGTCAACGGTGTGCGGATCGCCGAAGACGGCGGCGGCTTGAGGGGCATGAATGTCCAGGGCGGGGAGGCCCGTGTGCCAGAGGCAGACGACGGCCTCGCCGGAGCCGTCCGCCATGACGCGCAGCGACTTCGGGGCGCGCCGGGGCATGTCGCGGTAGGCGAAGAGCAGGCCCCTCCGCTCGTCGTAGGCGGCGATCCAGCCGGCGGCCTGGACGCCGCGCTGCATCGAGAGGGAGGAGGTGGCGGTGCTCTCCGAGCGCCAGATCTCATAGTCGCGCGCAGTGTTCTGGTCAATGGCGAACTCGCGGACGATGTTGTGGTCCGGCTCGGGGAGGACCCCGCCCCCGGGCTGACCCATGAACTGGAACCAGTGCCGGGTGTTCCACTGCACTCCCCGGTCACCCGCCTGCACCACACGCTTGCGCTTGTTGAGCGCCAGAGGGAGGCGCAGCTCCACGCTGCGCAGGAAACGGTTAGTGAACCTGCCCTGCGGCCGCAACGCAACCTTCGTGCCGACGAACGGGCTGCCCGCCTGAGCCGTCAGCTCCAGCGTGTAGCCGAGGCTATCCCCGCCGCCGAACTGAAGCTCGCCCCCGAAGCTGGCGACGAAACTCCCCTGGTCTTCGCGGAAGTTGTGGGAGGCCACATGGTTGGCCGCCTCGATGGTCTTGCCAGAGGCGTAGTCGCGCCAGCCGTCGTAGTCAGCCGATTCCATGAGGCTGGCGGCCATTAGCGGGCTCGCATTGCCAGCGATGACCGCCTCCCCGCCGGCCGACAGCCCCTGCACGGCGGCATCGTTCGTAAGCTCAAGCACAATGGCGCCGGTGTCCACGCGGACCCCGTCCGTTAGCTCCTGCACACTGAGTTTGCTGCTGGTACCCAAGCGACTCCCTCCTACGGCAGTTCCCGCCGATCCAATGGCCGCTACAAGCGCAACGAATGCGGCAAGCGATATGATAGCATAGGACCTCATTGAGGTGCCCCTCCGGGGGCGGAGACGCTTGAATCGCGAATCTGAATCGTGCATCAGGGTGGCGCAAGGTAGACCCACCGATCTTCCCCAGGACTGCGGCTATTTCTGGAGGTTGCGTTCCGGAGCCTTCCTCACAGACAGTTCCCCTCCGAAAGTGAACGTTTGTCAGTTCCTATCCCTGCGTCGCCCGCCGCGTCTCTATCATCGCTTCGCCCTGGGAGGCCCGGCGCTCTCACCCCTCATCCATCGCCGGAGGGTCGGGAGCTGTGCCTCGGTCGCCTTCAGCCGGCCGTCGAGCCGCATCTCGGCGAATGTCCGAATAAGCTCGTTGTGCGCCTCACAGGTCCAGAGGTTCCGGAAGCCCGCGTATTCCTGTCGACCCTGGCGTGCAGTGACGTTGGCCGCATGGTGCTTCATAGTGCCGTAGTACGCCGCGCCGTGCACGGCCGTCCACGCGTC
>Ga0187878_1004638_pt1 | contig 10573 bp, 7 predicted proteins | sample June2016WEW_17_1_FD_132979 | JGI IMG/M metagenome (GOLD analysis project Ga0187878, IMG submission 132979) | Peatland microbial communities from SPRUCE experiment site at the Marcell Experimental Forest, Minnesota, USA - June2016WEW_17_150 | ecosystem: Environmental > Terrestrial > Soil >...
CAGTGCTGTTCGCCTTCGCCGACCGACCGCCGATGTGGCCCGGCGTTGCGCTCGCGCTTTTCGGCGAGTGCATCCAGGTTTGGGCTTCGGCGCATCTCCGGAAGAACGTTGACGTCGTCATGTCGGGCCCGTATGCGGTGACGCGAAATCCGATGTACACCGGCCGGTTCTTCGTTGGCCTCGGCCTGGTGCTGCTCACCTGGCGATGGTTCCTGATCGTGCCATACGTCATCGGGTTTGCGCTGTACGCGCAGGCTCGCGTGCTGGGGGAAGAGGCGCACTTGAGATCGCTCTTTGGGGACAGGTACGAGCAGTACTGCGCGGCGACACGGCGATGGTGCCCGTGGCCGCCGCGCCGGCGATTCTCCGATGAGCGATGGTCGTGGGAGTGCGTGCTGCGCAACCACCAGCTCCGGGTGACGGCGGCTGTGGCGATCGGGCTGATCGCGATCAAGTGGCGGATCTCGTCACTCGGGCGGCTGCCGTGGTGAGCGCAGCATGCAGAACCGAAGGGCGTGACAGCGCCTGATGGGCCGATTGCGGCGAACCCACATCCACTTTCTTCTCGCGCTGGCTGCGCTCGTGCTGGCGCACCCGCGTCCAGTCACAAACATCATCGGCACGGTCCTCTGCGTGGTCGGAATCGCCGTTCGCGTCTGGGCCGCTGGGGTGCTCGAGAAAGGGGGAGGTCTCTGCACTGACGGGCCGTACCGCTGGGTCCGACATCCGCTCTACTTCGGCAGCTCAATGGTGGCGCTGGGGCTATGCGTGATGGCTAACTCGCTGTGGGGGTGGGCCGTCATCCTTCCGGCATTCGCCGCGTTGTACTGGGCACAGGCGGTGTACGAGGAGGGACGGCTGAGGGATGAGTTCGGCGAAGATCACGAGCGGTACGCTCGTAGCGTGCCCATGATCGTGCCCGCGCCTCCACGGGTCGTCGGCAGTGGTCGGGCGTGGCAACTCGCGCGCGTTGTGAAGAACCGCGAGCACTTCCACGTCCTGGTAACCTGCCTGCTCGTCGTGCTGTTCTATCTGCGGCACCTCCTGCCGCGGGTGTGACATGAAGCCGCTGCGCCTGCTTCTGATCCTCGTCTCCCTGATCGCCCTGTGCGGCTGCGGGCAACGACGCCAGGCAGTCGAACTCGAGTTCTGGCTCGCGGACTTCAACGAACAGACCCGCGCGCTCATCGACAAGCAGCTTGTCCCGCAGTTCGAGGCGAAGCATCCTGGCGTGAAGGTCAACACTCAGTACATCTCCTGGGCTCACCTGGATGAGAAGCTCACCTTCAGCTTTGCCGGCGGCGTGGCCCCTGACGTGTTCCAGGTGGGTGCCGAGTACGTCGGAGGTTTGGCCTACCGCGGAATGGCTCAGTCAATCGACGAATATGTGAACCGCTGGGGCGCGAAGGACGACTTCTTCCCCGCGTCCTGGAATACGTGCGTCTATCAGAACCACGTCTACGGCCTGCCCTATCTCTCTGCCCCGCGCGGTCTGCTCTACCGGAAGGACCTGCTGAAGGCGGCCGGCTTTGAGCGTCCACCGGACACGTGGGAGGAACTGGCGGCGGCCGCTCAGCGGATGACAGTGCGCGATGGCCCGGTCACCGAGATGGCCGGCATGAATCTCCCCGTGTCGTGGCAGATCTTCGTGGAGTTCCTGTGGGAGAATGGCGGGAGGATCTTCAGCGACGACGGCCGCCGCTCCGAGCTGAATGCGCCCGCGGCAGTCGAGGCGCTGCAGTTCTATGTGGACCTCTACAACAAGTACCACGTCTGCCCGACCGCGGGCATGCCGCAGATCGGCGGTTCCGTCCCCGTCTTCGCGTCCAAGAAGGCGGCGATGGAGATCATGAACCAGTTCGGCATCTACAATATCACCAAGTACGCGCCGGAACTGCTTCCGCTGGTGGATGTGGCGCCGACACCGAAGAGAAAGCAGCGCGTGATCTCCGTCTATACGGACTGGCTCGCCATGTCGCCCCAGAGCCGGCACAAGGACCTGGCCTGGGAGCTGATGGCGTTCCTGACGGAGCCGAAGAACCTGGCCGCATACAACGCGACTCTCTTCTTCATCCCGCCCCGGCGCTCGGCTGCGAAGTCGGCGGACTTCATGCAGAGGAGCCCCCAGCTTCAGGAGTTCGTCGGGCTTATGGATCGCTACGGGCGGTCGCTCCCGGCGATCCCGGAGTGGTTCGAGATCCGCACCGGCCTGCAGTCCGCCATCGAGGCCGCGATCTATGGGAGCAAGACGCCGCGGCAGGCGCTGAATGACTATTCGCGCGAGTTGGACGCGCTGCTCGCGGAGAGGACGGCCCCGGCCGATGGCAGCTAGCGCCGCGACGAGAGAGGAGCGAACGGCTTACCTGTTCCTCGCGCCCGGCCTGGCGTTGTTTCTTCTGTTCGTGATGATCCCCGTGGTGGCGGCGTTCTACCTGTCGTTTTGTCGCTACGATATCATCCACTCGCCGCACTGGATCGGAACCGCGAACTATCAGCGTATCGCCAGAGACATCGGGAGCCAGGGCGTGTTCTGCGTCTCTCTGCGCAATACCGCGCAGTATGCCCTCGGCACCATCCCTCTCGGTATGGCGCTCGCGCTGGCATTGGCACTGCTCGTCAACGCAGGCCTGCGCGGTGTCAGCATCTATCGAACGACCTATTACCTGCCTGTGGTCACGAGCCTGGTGGCCATCTCGATGGTGTGGATGTGGATCTATGACCCGAGCTATGGGCTGCTCAACTACCTCCTCGTCCTGATCTCCCGCGCGGCGAGCGCGGTCACGGGCCACCACGTCCTCATCGCTCCTCAGACGTGGCTGGCGAACCCGAAGCAGGCGATGCCCGCGATCATCGCCATGTCCATCTGGCGGGGCCTGGGCTACAACATGGTGATCTATCTCGCCGGGCTGCAGGGCATCCCGGAGCATCTCCACGAAGCCGCGCTCATTGACGGCGCGTCGAAGTGGCAGCGGTTCAGGGCGATCACCTGGCCGCTGCTCAAGCCCACGACCGCGTTCATCTTCGTCGTCTCCGTGATTGGCGCATCGCAAGTCTTCGCGCAGGTCTACGTGATGACGAACGGCGGGCCGAACAATGCCACCACGACCATCGTGCACCAGATCTTCCAGAACGCCTTCAGCTTCATGAAAATGGGCTATGCCTCGGCGATGGCATTCGTGCTCTTTGCCATCATCTTCATGCTCTCGCTGATCAACCTGCGGCTGATGCGCGGTGGCGAGGTCGAGTACGTATGAAGCTCTCTCTTGCCACGCGCGCCGCGCTCCACGTCCTCCTCATCGCCGGCGCGATCACGATGATCCTGCCGTTTCTGTGGATGCTCTCGACGTCTCTGAAGCCCGAGTCGGAGATTTTCCGCTTTCCGCCCAACTGGTTCCCGAACCTGTGGAAGTGGGCGAACTACTCGGAGGCGATGCATGCCGCGCCGTTTGGCCGCTACTTCGTAAACACGGCAATCTACGCCGCCGCGATCACGCTCTCGAACCTGCTGCTCTGCTCGATGGCGGCCTACGCCTTTGCTCGCCTCCGCTTCCGCGGACGAAACATTCTCTTCATCCTCACGCTGGGCACGATGATGGTGCCCGGGCAGGTGACGATGGTTCCGGTCTTCATCCTGCTGAAACGCTGGCCCCTTATGGGGGGCAATGGCTGGCTCGGCATCGGCGGACACGGACTGCTGAACTCCTACACCGGCCTGATCCTGCCGGGCGCGGTGGGGGCGTTCGGCATCTTCCTGCTGCGGCAGTTCTTTATGACGCTGCCGCGCGACCTCGAGGACGCGGCCCGCATCGACGGCTGCTCGGAGATCGGCATCTACTGGCGTATCATCCTCCCGCTCTCCGCCCCCGCGCTCGCAACGCTGGGCATCTTCACCTTCACCGCCGCTTGGAATGAGTTCCTCTGGCCGCTGCTGATCATGAGCAAGGACTCGATGAAGACCCTCCAGATCGGTCTGCAGGTCTTCCAGACCCAGTACACCACCCGCTGGGACCTGCTCATGGCCGGCACCGTCGTCGTCACGCTTCCGGTGCTGGTGATCTTCCTGCTGGGTCAGCGCTACTTCACGCGGGGCATTGCGCTGAGTGGGATGAAGGGGTAGAGGCGCAGGGCGGCTCAATCTCTGCACTCCCCCGTCTTCGTGTATAATGTCTCTGCAGGCACTTGGGTTGCTGGGAGAGGTCACATGGAGACGCGGCATTACAACTACACCGTCATCATAGAGCCGGAGGAAGGCGGCGGGTACCATGCCTTCTGCCCGGCCCTCAAGGCCGTCCACACCTTTGGCGACACGCTGGAAGAGGCCATTGCCCACGTTCGCGAAGCGGTGGAGGTCTACCTCGAAAGCCTGAAGGAGCACGGCGAGCCGCTCCCGGTAGAGGACATCGTGATCAAGCCGATTGAGGTGGCGGCTTGAGCCCGAAGCGCTGGAGCCTACCCCCCGCCGGCCTGAGCGATATACGGACTGCGTCTCCTTCCTCCGCCCGCGGTTGACACCTCCCCCGCATTCCTCTATCCTCCAAACACCTCCACGGTGGACAGCAGTCATGTACCTCCTGAAACTCCTACTCCATCTGCTGCGGCCTCAGCGGCGGCGCATTGCGCTTCTGTTCACCATCATCTTCCTCGCCTCGCTGGTTGAGGTCGCGATCCTTCCTGCACTGCTCGGGGGCATCCTCAACCTCTTCCAGCCCAAGCACATCACGCTGCACAAATGGATGACCGCCTACCCGTTTTTCGTGCACGCAGCCGACGGACTGAACCGGCTGTTCGAGGGCTCGGGCCGGACGCGCGTGCATCTGCTCATGATTCTGATCGGGGTGACGCTGGCGGTGGCCGCGCTGCGATCGGCTCTCGCCTACAGCCGTGACTACCTGGGTCAGTACGTAGGCGGCCGAGCCCTGATTGATCTGCGCCTGCAGTTGTTCGAGCGGCTTCAGCGCCTCTCGCTGACGTTCTTCGAGTCCCAGCGGGTGGGCGATCTCATGTCCCGCCTGACGACGGACGTGGGCCTGGTGCAGCAGTTGGTCACGACCGATATGACCTATTACATCGCGTCGCCGCCCATTATCGTGATGGGCCTGGGGGTGATGCTCTACCTCAACTGGCGGCTCACGCTCTTCATCGTCATCTTCGCTCCGCTTACCACCTACGTCATCTCGCGTACCGGGCGCAGGATCGGCCGGCTCACGCGAAAACAGCAGGAACGGATCGGCGATATCAACGCTCGGCTCCACGAGCGGCTCGCCTCGATCCGCGTCATCCAGTCGTTTGCCCGCGAGAGCTACGAGATCGAGCAGTTCGGGGGGTTGAACGAGAGCAGCTTCGACGCGATCATGCGAGTGGCGCGGGTGAGCGCGCTCTCCCCGCAGGTGATTCAGTTTCTCTCGACTGCCGCGTTCGCCATCGCGGCGGGATACGCGGGCATCCTCATCGTGAACGGCCAGCTCGATGTCAACTCGCTGATGGTGTACTTCGTCGTGACGCAGCGAGTGGGCGTGTACTTCGTCAAGTTCGGCACATTGAACCTGCGGGTGCACCAGTCGCTCGCCGCTCTCGGGCGGGTGGCAGAGATCACCATGAGAGAGCCCGACGTGCAGGAGCGACCCGGCGCGCGACCGCTCCCGCCGGTCGAGGGGCGCGTGGCGCTCAAGAATGTGAGCTTCCGCTACCCCGAGGGCGATGCCGTTCTCACGAATGTGGACCTGGAGGCGGCGCCCGGCGAAGTGGTGGCCCTGGTCGGCCCGTCCGGCGCGGGGAAGACCAGTCTGGCGAACCTGGTGATGCGCTTTTACGATCCGAAGGAGGGCCGAGTTGAGGTGGACGGCCACGATGTGCGCGAGGTGACGCTGCATTCGCTGCGCTCGCAGATCGGGCTCGTCCCGCAGGACACGATTCTCTTCGGTGGGACCATCAAGGACAACATCCTCTACGGCCGGTTCGGCGCAAGCGACGAGGAGGTCGTCGAGGCGGCGAATGCGGCGAATGCGCACGATTTCATCATGAACCTGCCGCAGCAATACGAGACGGAGGTGGGCGAGCGGGGCGTGAAGCTGTCGGGCGGGCAGCGCCAGCGGATCGCAATCGCTCGCGCCGTGCTCAAGGATCCACGCATTCTCATCCTCGATGAGGCCACCAGCGCCCTCGACTCAGAGTCGGAGGCGCTGGTGCAGGATGCGCTCGATAGGCTGATGAGGGGGAGGACGACGCTGGTGATCGCCCATCGTCTCTCAACTATCCGTCGGGCGCACCGCATTCTCGTCCTGTCCGATGGCCGAATCGTGGAGTCGGGCACGCACGACGAGCTGATCGCGCGCGAGGGAAGATACGCCCGATTGTACCGGTCATACGGTGAGGCGCATGTCAGCCCCGGCTGAGCAGGAGCAGGCGCGACATGGATGAGGGAACCGGCGGCGGGGGCGGGGGCCGGGCGCCGCGCTCGCAGTCTATCGATCTATCGATCATCATCATCAACTGGAACACGGCCGATTACCTGGCCGGGTGCCTGGATTCCCTGGCGAACTGCGGGCTGGACGGGCTGTCCGCGGAAGTCTGGGTTATAGACAACGCGTCCACCGACGGCAGCGCGGACCTCGTCCGCAGCCGCTACTCATGGGTCCGTCTGGAGGCCAACGCGTCGAACCTCGGATTCGCCGCGGCGAACAACGCGGTGATGCGGAAGGCCGAGGGGCGCGTCTTCTTCCTGCTGAATGCCGACATGGTAGTTCCGCCTTCGACCACCGCGGCCCTGTTCTCCCGCATTGCCGCTGCCCCCGACGTTGGGGCCGCGGCCTGTCGCCAGGTAGACGCGCAAGGCAACACGCTGGAATCATGCGTGTTCGACTACATGGACGGCAGGATTCCGGGGTCGGTAGACCCGCCTCAGCCATCGGATGACCGAAAGTGGATCGAGGCCGCCTGGGTGTGGGGGTCGGGCATGATGGTGCGCCGGGAGGTGTTCGAGCGAATCGGCGGGTTCGACGAGAGCTTCTTCATGTACTACGAGGATCTCGAGTGGTGTTGGCGGATGCGGCGGGCGGGCTGGCGCGTGCGCTACTGTGATGACGTCTACGTGCAGCACTTCGTCCGGCGCAGCACATCCCGAGTTCCCGCCCGGACGACGGCGACACGCCTGGTCGCCGGCGAACTCTTACTGATGCAGCGCTTCATGTCTCCTCGGCGCTTCCGCAAATTCCTCGTCGGGAGGTTCCTCTACTCGCTTCGCGGCATCGCGTTCTACCGGGTGATGCTCGCGCTGGCGCCGTGCGAGAAATACCACACGAAGTATCTGCGGTATCTGACGAACGTGAGCGCCATCGCCATGCGAAGCCCGATCGCGCAGGAGCTGAGGCATCGCTGGTCGCGAGTTCTGGGCCGAGACAGGAGCCGCCCGCCGGTGGTAGGAGGGAACTAGGCGGAGCCGGAGACCTCTTCAGGTTTCCTGAGATTCCCTCGTCGAGCCGCCTTGCGCTCTTTGACCTGAGACATGAACGAGACGATCTTCGCGTCCCTGCTCGCATCCACAAACCCATCGTAGTCCAGGTTCAGGAACGGGATATTGTCATGGTGCCGCCGGAACGCCTGCGACAGCATCGTCACCGTCATTCCGGGCATGCAGTTGAACGGGGCCACGCTGACGATCCCGTCCAAGTGCCGCTTCGCGAAATCGCGGGCCTTGCCCATGCTGCAGATGGCCTCGCCCCCGAAGGTCGGGTGAATGTAGCGCGAACCCGCTTCGATCAGCTCATCGGGCCCGATGTCGTCGAACCCATCGAGGTACGGCAGCGTGGCGGTGAACAAGTGATGCTCGTCGCGGACTGCGATCCCGCTCATCAGCCGTCCGCCGAAGATGTCGCGCAGGTCCTCCCAGGCGCGTGAGTCCTCCCAGCGATCGGCCGCGAGCAGCGAGCCGATGCTGTTGCAGTAGCTGAAGAACTCAGTCGCCGGCGCCAGCCACACCTCCGCGCCGGCCCGCTCGAGCTTGCGGATGATCTCCTGATTGGAGCCGTCGTGGATGCGCACGAAGAACTCACCGACCATGCCGATGATCGGGCGCGGCTCGGCGTCCGTGCGCCGGGGCACTCCGGCAAGATCGCGCTGGGCGCGGCGCAGGAGATCCTCCAGGGCGCGGGTGTGACGACCGGCGATCAGCCGAAGCCGGCCGGAGCTCGACGTGAGGATGCGGCGCTGGTGCGGCATCAGCTCGCACGCCTTCCGCAAGTAATGCTCGAAGATGGTGTCGCTGGTCCCCGCGCGAGCCTCGTACGGCCGGGTATGCAGGCGCATCTTGTCCAGCATGTCGTGCGCCAGGAATCCTGGCCAGGCCACGAGGAGGAAATCCATTCCCAGGCCGCCGTGCGCGCTGCGATTGCCCAGGGCCACGATGTCAACATCCTGGAGTCCCATCTTATCGAGGATGCGGCGCTGCATCATGCAGTACATTCCGAACCGGCATGGCCCCTCGGACTGCCCCTGGAAAAAGGCCTCTTTCGCGGGATCGAAGTCGGGCGCGTTGACACGTTCGAGGATGTCCTGAGTCGTGACCAGCATCGGCAGACACACATCCTCGGAGATCGCCCGCCGTGCCAGATTCATCCCGGGGTCGGCCGACCTGGGCAGCGGTGCGGCGTCGATGCCCCATGCCTGCAGGGCGGCCGACAACATGTCCGCCGCCCCGGACGCATCGGGGATCCACAGCCGCTTGCTCCCTAGCTGCAGGATCGGGGTGTCGTCTGTCGTGAAGCCCGCATGCGACCCCTTGCCATTCCTACCGACGGCGGTGTCGGCGAACGCCTCCATTCGGGTGATAACGCCCGCGTCGGCCGTATGCTCGTCTATCTGCATGACGTAGCACGGTTCACCGACCTCGTCCTTGAAGAACGGGTTTGCGAACGAGTCAGGGCCGCAGGCGAAGTAGGTGAGCACGACCGCACGCAGCCTGGGGTCTTTGGACACCAGGCGGGCCGCTGCAAGCTTCTTCTGGATCTGCCGGGAGTACGCGTTCGACCAGTGGTCGGAGATGTCTTCGTCGTTCAACGGCAGAAAGTCGAGCGGAATGGCGATGATCCCCAGGTCCTGGATCTTTCTTCCGATATCCATGTTGACCGCGGGGTCATAGTTTGTGTAGGGCCTGCCGACAACGATGAAGGCCCGCTGATCCTCGCCCAGAGCCTCCATCACCCCTCGGCCCCGCGCCTCAACTTGCGCGCGAAAATCCCGCAGCGACTGCAGGCCGGCGTCGATCGCCAGCTCGATGTCCGGCCGCGACTTGCCCAACTGCCTGCCGATATCTCGGAACGCTCGGCGCAGGTGGCGGTCGCCCCGCCGGAAGAAGAACCGCGGACGGAGCAGAACCGGCCCGGACTCATCCAGATGCAGCGCGGCCGCGATCACCTCGGGCGCCGACATCACGTACGGACACGTGTGGCTCTGCCGGAACTTGGCATTCGGCTGCTCGGTATCGCAGACCCCGGGAAGGAAGATGTAGTCGACTCCCCGCTCGATGAGTTGGACCACATGCCCGTGTGCGACCTTCAGCGGGAAGCAGGGCTCGCCTGCGACCGCGTTGATCCCCTTCGTGATGATCTCTTTGCTCGACGGGTCGGATGGCAGTACACGCATCCCGAGGGTCTGGAAGAATGCACGGTACAGGGGGTAGTACTCCGCGAACATCAGGCCCCGCGGGATGCCTACGGTAGGCGCTCCCTCGGGCGCTTCGGCCTCTGTGCCTGCCATGAGCATCTGCTCGCGTTCCGCGAACAGATCCGGCAGTTGGTCGCCGAGACCGTGTTTGTGAGCGCCACTGTAACGCTCGCAACGATCGTTGTAGTAGTACTTTGGCCCGCCGTCGACCTGGAAGACGTTGACATCGCAGTGGTTTGCGCAACGGGCGCACTCGAACGACGAGACCTGGTACTGCCCCGTTGCGATGCGGTCGAATCCGCGGAACTTGCTCACGGCCGGCCGCTGGCGATAGGCGATCACAGCCGCGCCCACCGCGCCGGTGATGTGCGGATATGGCGGCACCACGATGGGGCGGCGCCGTATTGTCTCGAACGCTGCCACCATCCCTTGGTTGAAGGCGACCGCGCCCTGGAATACCACCGTCTCGCCGATCTCTCTGCTGGCGACATTCTTGTGCAAGTAGTTCTTCGCGCTCGCCAGACAGAGCCCCGCGCAGAGGTCCTCGATCGGCACGTTGTTCTGCTGGTAGTATACCGACGCCGACTCGGAGAACACCGTGCACGTCCAATCCAGGTCGGGCGGCCGCGTGGCTTTCAGTGCCGTAGGGCCGAAATCGGCGATGGCCAGCCCCAATCGGGCGGCCTGCTTTTCGAGGAACGCACCCGTGCCGGCCGCGCACGCTTTGTTCATCTCGAAATCGACGATCACGTCACCTTCGAGACGGATGTACTTCGAATCCTGGCCGCCGATCTCCAGGATCGACTCGACCTCCGGCAGGAATGCTCTGGCGCCCTGCGCCTGGGTGGTGATCTCGTTCTTGATGACGTCGGCGCCAATGTAATCGCCTGTAAGGTACCGGCCGGAGCCGGTGGTC
>Ga0187878_1004639_pt1 | contig 10573 bp, 8 predicted proteins | sample June2016WEW_17_1_FD_132979 | JGI IMG/M metagenome (GOLD analysis project Ga0187878, IMG submission 132979) | Peatland microbial communities from SPRUCE experiment site at the Marcell Experimental Forest, Minnesota, USA - June2016WEW_17_150 | ecosystem: Environmental > Terrestrial > Soil >...
AACCGGAGGTGCGGTAAAATATAGTTTTGTAACATGATCATTGACAGGATTGATGACTGCCAGCGAGTTCTCGGTTGTGTAGCTCGCTTTAGTAACATAAATATTGGAAACTGCACTGATTATCTCTGCCGGATTTGGACCGACCTCAATATTATTTTGGATGATGTTTAAATTGAGATCCATACTGGTAATATTTGATCCGAAAATATTCGTCACATACAGATTACCAAGCGCGAGAGCAAAGTCATAAGGATTGGTCCCAAAGGTTAACGTGTCCAGTAATAAATTATTTGAAGAATTTATCTTGTACATTCTTCCCTGATGCCCATATTCGCCCTGGCTTGAGACATACAGCCATGGCCCGTACAGCATCATACCGTCGGGGTACAAACCCAGAGTGGTATGGTTAGTATCCTGAAAAAGATCATTAACAACGATGTTGTTGTCAACATCTATAAAAGCATAATCTCCTGAACCGGAAGTTCCTATTCCCTCATAGAGGACAAGAACCCCGTGATTTGTATTGATTACCGGATTTGTGACGTTTTCGTTCGAACATCCCGGCAGGAATGATGATGAGATGATGAGGAATGAAACAGTAATTAATTTAAAATGAATTTTATGTATAAGATTCATTGTAAATATTAATTAATTCAGTATTCGATACCTTCACGCGCCTGGATACCCTTATCAAAATAATGTTTCACTTTCCTCATTTCCGTTATCAAGCCCACTTTCTCATCCAGCCCATCGAATAATTTATGACCGGTCATAATAAGCTCAAATCTCCTGTTCTGTTCATAAACATCTATTATATCAAATACGTCTTTTTCCTCGATCAGATGGTAAGCAACGGCTGCAAGAATTTCATCCAGGATGAGAACATCTTGTTTTCCCTCTTTGATCAGCTTCCGTGAAATTTCCAGCCCTCTTTTAGCTTCAATGAAATCTTCCTCCGCATTTTTAAACCTGAATGTTCCGTCTTCGTTCATCCGCTCGCATCCGGTAGGATAAAGCTCGATCCCGTAACCCATCTCCTTTAATTTTCTGAGAAGATCCCTTTCACCATAATGCTCGTTTTCCCCGTCATATCCTTTATCGAACTGGACTATTGCAACTCTCTTACCGGTTCCGAGAGCTCTGAATGCCAGTCCCATAGCGGCAGTGGTCTTCCCTTTTCCGTATCCGTAATAGACGTGGATCTGATGCTTCTGCGCATCCTGAAGCTTTTCGTATTCGGAGAGGACCTTTTGTACTTTTTCCCTGTACTTCTTGCCTCCGCTCTTCTTTGCTTCTTCGATAGTTATTTTTTTTCGTACGACCATAAGCTATTATTCAAATTCCTTCATTGTAATTTCCACCTGCCTATCGACTTGAATCGTTGAGCGGATCGGGCAGGCAGGAATGACAACAAACACTATTTAATCCACTGCTGAAAAATCAATCTCTATTTTTTTTGCTTCGAGAACGAGCCGTGTAGTTTTAACACCTGCAAGATCCAACATTCTTTTGGAAGCTTTTACGCTTTCACTATCTCTATATTTATCAGATAGATATATTATTTCTTTTATTCCAGATTGTATTATGAGCTTTGTACATTCATTGCACGGGAATAGTGCTACATAGATCCTTGCCCCATGCAGGTCTTTAGTTGAATTTAATATGGCATTCGCTTCTGCATGTACAACATAGGGATACTTGGTCTCATTCTGATCAGCCGCTTCCCTGTCCCATGGGAGCGCATCATCGGGGCATCCTATCGGAAACCCGTTGTATCCGATCCCTACGATCTTATTAAACTGGTTCACTATGCATGCACCCACCTGGGTGTTCGGATCTTTGCTTCGTTTTGCAGAGAGCAGAGAAATCCCCATAAAATATTCATCCCATGAAATATAATCTTTTCGTTTCATAAAGCCCCGCCCTAACCCTCCCCAAAGGGGAGGGAAAATTTTTCAATATTTTTATAAAAACTTAATTAAAACTTGATATAACTCTTCCAGAGTCCCGTCATTTATCAAGGTATAATCTGCAAAGGCGATCGGAGCCCCTTTATCGAGTTTTTCCAGTTCAGCGTAATCCCTTGATAATGCTTGTTCATTAGTCAAAGGTCTGAATTCTCTTTTTGCCAGTCTTTCATAACGTAATGCTTTGGTTGTATATACAGCAATGAGCTTGAAAGCATCACCGTATTTCTTTTTTATTATCCTGAACTCTTCCCACGAGTACAGGCTCTCTATCACAACATTCCCGGATTTATAATACTCATCAATTTTATCGATGCTTTTGACCGCCATAGCACCCATACCGAAATCTTTGCGGAGATCCTCTCTCGTTTTGCGTTCATTCTCCTCGTTGATTTCAAGATCCAGTCTCTTCATTTCATCCAGTACAACGCCCCCGAAATAGACCCTTTTGTATCCGTTCTTTTCGAAAAACTTGACAGCTTCGGATTTACCCGAACCGCACATTCCTATTACTGCTATAATCTTATTCATATGCTTTATCTTTTAGGCAAGGGAGCAAGCTCCCTTGTTCAAAAACCTTTTTTTAACTGTCATTCTGAAGGAGCACAGCGACTGAAGAATCTATAAGTTGAATTAAAATGAATGTATCTTCTCAAATAAAGCGAGTTTATTAAAAATGATTTATTATGATGAGATTCTTCGCTTCGCTCAGAATGACTGTTAGCATTACGTATTCAATTCCTTAATTAATTGTTCGTATATCTCGTTATAAGTTCTTCCGGTTGATTTAGCCAAACGTTTACATTCTTCGAATTCAGGAATAACTTTTTTCTTTCCTGACGATTCAAACATTGATTCTATTACTTTCGCTTTCACTTTACCTAAAGATGAACTCATTTCCACAACTTCGCGAGGAAGTTTATGCCTGTCAATCTTTTTTATCCTCACACCTAGAGTAGTGGTTTCACTGTATATGATCTCGAGCACATCATTCAAAATATTTTCATTAATAAGTACAGAGAACAGGATCCCGGGTCTGCCTTTTTTCATTATGATATCATGATAATAAACATCAAGCGCACCTGCTTCGAAAAGCTTTTCTGAAACATAGGGATATAACTGCGGGTTCATATCATCGATGTTCGTTTCCAAAAGTAAAAGGGATTCTTTTTGAAAATTAAAATCTTCGGGTACGTCACACAAAACAACCCTCAATAAATTAGGTGACTCTTCAATATCGAACGAACCTGAACCGAAACCTATCTTTTTGATCTTTACACTTCCAAATAAACCGCTGTTATATAAGCCTTTAGATAAAGCTTTAACAATTGCTGCTCCTGTTGGAGTGGTAAGCTCAAAATCTATATTCGTAAATTCGACGGGATAATCTTTTAATATTTCAAGGGTGGCAGGGGCTGGATTCGGCATTAAACCGTGCTGTGTATCTATCAATCCTTTACCCATCTTTACGGGAGTAGTATAGACCTGTTTCACCCCCAGGTTTTCCAGGCATACGCTTGCACCAATTATATCGACTATCGAATCGATCGCACCCACCTCGTGAAAATGTATTTTCTCGATGGGAATATTATGTATCTTAGCTTCTTCTGTCCCGATCAGGTTAAATATCTTTTTAGAATTTGTTTTCACGTAACCGGATAGCGTGCTCTCATCTATCATCTTGAGTATATCGGTTAAATGAGTGTGATATTGAGGCGGGTTGTTAATTACAACATCAAACTTGACTGCATCAATGGCGCTTCTTTTAATGTGACTTATTTTCAGCTCAAATCCTTTTAAGCCAAGTTTGTTTATTTCTTTCTTCAAATTCTCAAAATCAGCTCCCGCAGCAATTAATGCTCCGATCGTCATATCTCCGCTTATGCCTGTGATTATGTCAAATAAAGCTGTTAACATATCTTATTTAAGTGATGCCATTTTATTTATCAAATGTGCCTGGTAAGCGGCACCGAAACCATTATCGATATTAACAACACTTATACCGATCGCACATGAGTTCAGCATTGTAAGCAATGCTGCAAGCCCCCCAAAAGATGAACCGTAACCAACGCTTGTTGGAACAGCGATTAAGGGACACGAAACAAGCCCACCGACCACCGAAGGCAGAACGCCGTCCATACCGGCAACCACTACAACAACGTTGCAATTCTCGAAAACGGATGTGTTATTCAGCAGGCGGTGAATGCCGGCTACGCCTACATCATACAATCTTTCCACTTTGCTGCCGAATATTTCGAGAGAGCAGGCTGCTTCCTCTGCAATGGGTACATCTGCGGTCCCTGCGCATACCACGGCAACTTTACCTATCTCATTTTTTTTAGTTTTACCGATGAATAAAAGGCGGGCAGTTTCATGGTAAGTAATTTTCAAACTTTTCTTCTTTGATAAAGCTTTTTTTATCGCTTTATACTGCTGCGGTGTTATTTTTGTAACAAGAAGCATTTTAGTTCTCTCAATAGCTTTGGAGACTATTGTAGTCAGATGCTCTTCATCCTTCCCGAGTGCAAGAATTACTTCGGGAAAGCCCTTTATTTTTTCCCTGTGAAGATCGTATTTAGCAAAACCAAGATCTATATATCCTTTCATCCTGAGCGGAGCCGAAGGATTATTTTTTTGTTTCATTTGATCTTTTCCTTAAGTGAGAAGTTTCATTCTTACATTTTGCCAGTTTATACCTGAGGTGAAATTTCCATTAATTTACCCTCCGACTTCGCTCAGGGTTGAGTGATCCTGTCCTCAAACCCCCCATATCGAGAGTCACAAAATCGTAGCCGAGATTCTTGAGCATTTTATTGATACGCGATATTAATTTCTCATCAAGTATATTTTCAATTTCCCTATCTGATAGATCTATCTTAGCGATCTTCATCTTTTTCCCATTTCCGTCCGATGAAAACTCAAAGTGCCGTACCCTGAAATCCCTGAACCCGAATTGCTTCAAAATTTCTTCTGCTTGTTCAATAAGCGAGAGTTTTTCGATTGTGACTATCTGTCCGTAAGGTATCCGGGATGAGAGGCAGGGAGAAGAAGGTTTAGACCATATTTCGAGTCCCAATGCTCGTGATATCTCTCTTATCGAATCCTTAGTAAATTTCAGGTCGGCCAGCGGGGAAATGACATTGTGTTTCCTGCCTGCTTTGTAACCGGGGCGGTAATCGGACATATCATCAAAATTCGTTCCGTCGAATATAACATCATAATTCAGTTCGGATCTTAAAGTTTCAAGCTTATTAAACAATTCATCCTTGCAGAAAAAGCACCGGTTAGCCGGATTATTATAATAATCAGGGTTCTGCATTTCTTCTGTTAAGATGACCTTATAGTTTGCGCCTATATTCTTTGCAAGCTTTGCAGTTTGCTGCTTTTCGCTTTCTTTAAGTGTAGGCGAATCTCCTGTAACTGCAAGCACATTGTCTTTTCCGAGGGTATCAAGGGATGCTTTTAATACAAAATAACTATCAATTCCTCCGGAAAATGCAACGATTACGTTACGATATTGTTTTATGTATGATTTTAGATCTTCGTAGTTTTGCAAGATTGAATATTATTTAATAATTATGGGTTGAACCCGAATAAATCGCTATCATTTTTCTAATGCACTTTCTAAAACTTCGTATGCAAGATTGGGAGCAAGCCATTTCTCAATAACTTCTACGCTCAAATTCTTTCGTTTTGCATAGTCTTCTACCTGGTCCCTGTCTATCTTCCCGACATTGAAATAATGCGATTCAGGATGAGCGAAATACAGTCCGCATACCGAAGATGCGGGATACATGGCATAGTTTTCAGTTAGTTTTATTTCTGCTTTATCCTCAGCATCAAGAATATCGAATAAAATCCTCTTTTCTGTATGATCGGGGCATGCAGGATACCCCGGTGCAGGACGGATCCCACGGTATTCCTCTTTAATAATTTGTTCTACGGTCAGATTCTCATCTTTGGCATATCCCCAGTATTCTTTTCTTACAAGCTCGTGCATCTTTTCTGCAAGGGCTTCTGCTAACCTGTCCGCAAGGGCTTCAGTTAGAATGCTGTTATAATCATCATGATTTTTTTCAAATTTTGCAACCAGTTCTTCCATCCCGATCCCGGCTGTAACTGCAAACATACCAATATAATCATTAATGCCGGATTCCTTAGGGGCAATGAAATCGCTCAGACAAAAATACGGCTGTTCATTGGTTTTTTTAACCTGCTGGTGGAGCATATGGATTACCGTTAAAACTTCTTTTCTTGTATCATCTTTGTATAATTCAATATCATCTCCTGTAGAATTTGCAGGGTACAATCCGATAACTGCTTTGGCTTTTAGAAGCTTATTCCTGATGATATCATCCAGAAGAGCATTCGCATCTTCGAATAACTTCTTTGCTTCCTTGCCAAAAACAGGATCGCTGAATATACGAGGATATTTTCCTTTTAATTCCCACGTTAGGAAGAAGGGTGACCAATCGATCCTCTCCCTGATCTGAGTAAGCGGAAAATCTTCAAATACCTTGTTCCCGATGAATGAGGGTTTCGTTATATTGGTTTTATCCCATTCAATACGCGGTTTGTTCTCGCGTGCTTGCTTTATACTTAAATACTTCTTTTCCTGTCCCCTGCTCAGATGTGTCTGCCTTAGATCATTATATTCTTGCTTTACAGAATGTATATAATTATCTCGGGTGCTTTTATTCAATAAGCTTCCCACAACGTTGACACTCCTGGAAGCATCAAGAACATGAATCGCCGCTCCGGTATAATTGGGAGCGATCTTCACTGCTGCGTGAATCTTTGACGTAGTAGCTCCTCCTATTAGCAGCGGGACATGAAAACCCTGACGCTCCATCTCTTTTGCAACGTGTACCATTTCATCAAGTGACGGTGTTATCAATCCGCTTAATCCAATTATATCTACATTCTGCTTTTTTGCTTCTTCAAGTATCTTTTCGCTGGGAGTCATGACACCGAGGTCGATAACCTCATAATTATTACATCCTAGCACGACACCGACGATATTCTTCCCGATATCATGCACATCGCCCTTTACAGTAGCCAGAAGAATTTTACCTGCAAACCGAGCCTCCCTCTCTCCTTCGGGGAGAGTAGGAGAGGGGTTTTCTATAAATGGAGTTAAGTATGCTACCGCTTTTTTCATAACTCTCGCACTCTTCACAACCTGGGGCAGAAACATTTTGCCCGAGCCGAACAGGTCACCTACAATATTCATTGCATCCATTAAAGGTCCTTCGATCACATCCAGCGGTTTCGGATATTTTTTTCGTGCTTCCTCAGTATCCTCATCGATGAACTCAATAATCCCTTTTATGAGAGCATGCTTCAGGCGTTCCTCAACCGGAGCATTCCGCCAGCTTACATCCTTGACCAGCTTTTTGCCGCCCGTCTTTGAATGTTCAGCGAATTCAAGTAATCGCTCCCCGGCATCGGGTCTTTTGTTTAATATAACATCCTCAACTAGTTCAAGTAAGACCCTGGGTATTTCGTCGTAAACCCCTATCATTCCGGCATTTACAATACCCATATCCATACCGGCTTTGATGGCGTGGTAGAGGAAAGCAGAATGCATCGCTTCCCTTATCATGTTATTCCCGCGGAATGAGAATGAAAGATTGCTCACCCCGCCGCTGACATGTGCGAGAGGAAGATTTTCTTTTATCCATTTCACTGCACGAATGTAATCAACTGCGAAATTATTATGTTCTTCTATGCCCGTAGCAATAGTCAAGATATTGGGATCGAGAATAATATCTTGAGGCGGAAAACCAACTTCCTTAGTCAATATTTCGTATGAACGCTTGCAAACAGCGATCTTCTTTTCGAAAGTATCTGCCTGCCCATTCTCATCGAATGCCATTACTATGACAGCTGCTCCGTATCGCCTGAGCTTCTTTGCATACTCTTTGAACTTTTCCTCGCCTTCTTTTAAGCTGATCGAATTAACAATCCCTTTTCCCTGTAAACATTTTAATCCAGCTTCAATTATCGACCATTTAGATGAATCCAGCATGACCGGGACGCGTGCTATATCGGGTTCTGATGCAATGAGGTTCAGGAATTTCACCATTGCGGCTTCCCCGTCGAGCATCGCCTCATCGAAATTGATATCAATGATCTGTGCACCGTTCTCGACCTGCTGTCTCGCAACGCTCAGTGCTTCTTCAAAATTACCGTCAAGTATCAGCTTTGCAAATTTTGATGAACCCGTAACATTGGTTCTCTCACCTATATTCACAAAATTTATCTGCGGGGTAAAGGTCAGCGGTTCCAGTCCGCTCAGACGCAGATAAGGTTTGATAGCCGGAATTTTTCTAGGCGGAATATTTTTAACGGCTTCGGAGATCTTCTTTACATGTTCCGGGGTTGTACCGCAGCATCCCCCTACAATGTTCAAAAATCCGCTTTCGGCAAAATCTTTGATGTAGGATGAAGTTATCTCTGCGGTTTCTTCATACTCACCAAACTCGTTCGGTAATCCGGCATTCGGATATACACTCATGTAACAATTCGCTATGCGTGACAATTCTTCTACATAAGGACGCATCTGTTTAGCACCGAGGGAACAATTCAGTCCAACACTGAACAATCCGGCGTGTGATATCGAATTCCAGAAAGCTTCTGTAGTTTGTCCCGAAAGTGTCCTGCCGCTAAGATCTGTTATCGTTCCGGAAACCATAATCGGAAGTCTTTTACCGGTTTTATCAAAGTAGTCACTGATTGCATAAAGCGCCGCTTTACAATTAAGAGTATCGAATACCGTTTCAACCAGCAATAAATCGACTCCGCCGTCAACAAGTCCCCGAACCTGTTCCGTGTATGCTTCAACCAGCTGGTCAAACGTCACAGCACGATATGCGGGATCGTTTACATCGGGTGAAATTGAGGCAGTTTTATTCAAAGGACCCAGCGAACCCGCAATGAACCTTGGTTTACCCGGGGTCAGTCCAGTAAATCTGTCTGCTGCCTGACGGGCTAACTTCGCTCCGGCAAGGTTCAATTCATATACAAGAGACTGCATACCGTAATCCGCCATGGAAACTGCGGTCGAATTGAAAGTATTGGTCTCTATGATATCCGCACCCGCTTCAAGATATGCATCATGTATCTCTTTTATAATGTTCGGCTGTGTTATAGACAGCAGGTCATTATTCCCTTTCAGATCACTGGGATAATCCTTGAACCTTTCACCGCGGTACTCAGATTCAGTAAGCTTATGCCTTTGGATCATCGTACCCATTGCACCATCAAGTATAAGGATGCGTTTTAATATTTCATCATGTATTGTCAATCTTTTTTACTATTATTCTATTGTATCGGCGATGTTACAGTTTATTTAATAAAAAGACTCTGATGATAAACTGGGGTTACCTCTCTCAAAATGCTAAACTTCGATATCAGTTATGAAAATAAAATGTGTAATTTTTTACTTTCCTATCTCTGAATTAACTACGTGCTGTGATTCCTTTTTTACATATCTGCTTACGAGCTCGTATATCCCGAACATCACCCCAACGTAAATGAGGTCTCCGGCTGCAGTATTTCGGAAAAATGGTATAGCCATTGTATAACATTCAACCAGTCCGCTGAAAGTCATGGTATAGTAACCGCTGAGCCATACGCCGAAATTGGTTATGATGAAAAATATTACCGATGACACCAGCGTGGTTCCTATTATATAACCGACGCTCTTATGTGATCTCAGCCATAAACCTAATACTGCAATGACCGCAAAACTGCCGTAGACCCAGATCATTTCCGAATGAAAGCCGATTATCATATCGCTCAGCAGCATTGCCGCAATCGGGACTATAAAGAAATATTTTTTACTGAGGTATACACCCGAAAAAAGTGCAATCGCGGCAATTGGTGTAAAATTAGCAGGATGAGGCACCACCCTTGAAAATGCTGCGAAGAGGATCAGTAAAACAGCTGTTAGAAAGTTAATCATTTTTTACTCCTATGAATAATAAAGTTATTATTTTAATAATTAATACCTATTTGCAATTTATAATTTCTAAGAGGCATCGGATAACCCGAAATTACCTGGTAACCCTGATCTGCTAAATTATTTACGGAAAATTTAACTGAAGTCTCTGTTTTGAATAAATTAAAAGTAACATTAATATTTCCATCTATCAACTCATAATAAGGCACATATTTTATGTTGTCAAGGTCTTCGAACCTCTTTCCCGTAAATGTATAAAACAGGTTAAAAGCAATAAGTTTCAAAAAACTTATCGGGGGTCTATAACTCAACATAAGTGAAGATTTTGCATATTCCTGGGGTAAATATACAAGCTGTTTATTATATGTCGGGTCACCGGGATAATCAATATCTTTCTTAAGAGCTTTCGCAAAGTTATAATTAACAGATATTTCCGTACTTACCCTTTGATTTATAATAAAGGATGACCTTAAACTTGCATCAATACCTTCAGCTTTCACTTTACCGATATTTACAGGACGCCATACCCCGTTTTGATCGGGAGCCCATACGATCCTGTCGATTGTGTTGGAAGAATAATAAGATATTTCTAAAATGTTATTTGCTAAAAAATGGAATCCGTAATAAGAACCTGCATCGA